>OKSB01003350.1_pt1 | contig 12806 bp, 9 predicted proteins | sample 1601171 | NCBI WGS metagenome assembly OKSB01 (sample SAMEA3541496, study PRJEB24748) | human gut metagenome | biome: human gut; feature: human-associated habitat; material: faeces | place: China | collected 2012 | reverse complement strand
AGAGATAGAGAAGGAATATTGATATGAGCATATTAGGAAATATACTTTGGTTTATTTGTGGTGGGTTGTTAAGTGGTCTGTCATGGATTGTGGCAGGATGCCTGTGGTGCATTTCTATCATAGGACTTCCAATAGGCTTGCAGTGTTTTAAGTTTGCAGGATTGGCCTTTTTCCCATTTGGGAAAGAGGTGGTATATGGCGGAGGCACGATCAGTTTCCTTGCAAATATCATATGGTTGATTGTATCAGGAATTCCTATGGCGGTTGGAAATGCAGTGGTAGGTCTGATATGCTGTATAACCATCATCGGAATCCCTTTTGGAAAGCAGTTTTTCAAAATTGCAAAGTTATCCCTGATGCCATTTGGTGCAGAGGTAATCTGACAGGCAGGGGAGAACTTTTTTGTGAGTTTGAAAGAATAGGCAGGAAAGATGTGTGACATAACAAGGTTACAGATGGATGAGAAAGGAAAACACGATGAACATATATGATGAATTGGAAAATTTAAAAGTCAGGGCTCGCTCCAATCCGGAACTTGCGCAGGCGTTGTTAGCCACGCGGGAAATGAAAAATCCGGTTTCCGCATTCTGCCGTATTGCACAGGAGCATGGATGCACCTTTTCCGCTATGGATCTGGTCTCTGCTGGTGAGGATTCTTACGCAGCAATGCGTCGCTCCACGAATGGAGGCGGCGAGAATTCGCCGCTGTTGCAGGGAGAGGATGATCTGTACGAGATGTTTTTAATTGAATTGACGTAAAAGATTACTGCAGAATGGAGAAGACATGAAACCAAGAACACAAAAATCAATGGAATTATATAACACCCTCCTGAACCGTGGCTTTCCACAGGAGTTTTGTGAGCAGATTTCACTGAATCTGAACACAGACTGGACGGCACAGAGGATGCTTGGCTATTTGTCACATTACAGGAAACTTCCGATGGCGGAAATCGTGGACGAGATGCTGGCAATTCTAAGTGACCGGAACCGGATTATGCAGAAGCATGAATGGGAGAATACAAATGCGAAATGGAATGAATTTTTAAACCAGGGATTTCAAAAAGAGGATTGAAAAATAATATGAAAGAGGTTTTTTATGAGTTATTGGAAAAAATTTAAAAAGAAGTATATGGGGGATCGTGCGTTTTACCGCCATTATTTATTGCTGGCAGTGCCAATGATCCTGCAGAATGCCATCACGAATCTGGTCAGCTTTTTGGACAACATTATGGTGGGACAGCTGGGAACGGAACAGATGTCCGGTGTTGCAATCGTAAACCAGCTGATTTTTGTGTACAATCTGGCAATTTTTGGAGCGGTGTCGGCGGCAAGTATTTTTGGTGCGCAGTATTTTGGCAATGGGGATCACAGGGGACATATGCATTCGTTTCGTTTTAAGCTTTATGCGACGCTGCTTGTGTCAGGACTTACCATGTTGCTGCTGCTTACGAAGGGATCGGATCTGATTTCCCTGTATCTGACGGATACTGTGGGAAATGGAGCAACCGATGTGGCACTTCAATATGGAAAGCAGTATCTGGTGATTATGCTGGTGGGACTGGTTCCGTTTGCAGTGAACCAGGCATATGCCACTAATATAAAAGAAACGGGACAGACGCTCGTTCCGATGCTGGCAAGTTTTGTGGCGGTGGGAACCAATGCAGTGCTGGATTATCTGTTGATTTTTGGTGTGGGACCATTTCCGGAACTTGGGGTGACAGGGGCGGCACTTGCCACTGTGATTGCCCGGTATGTGGAAGCGGTTATTGTTGTCCTCTGGGCACATAGAAACCGGGAGAAGAACCGGTATCTGGAAGGGGCTTATCGCGGATTTGGAATCCCGGTGAGCGAACTGAAAACGATACTGATCAAAGGGCTTCCCCTGATGTTCAATGAGGTTTTATGGGCGGCGGGCATGACCACCGTGACCCAGTGCTATTCTGTGCGCGGACTTGATGTGGTGGCAGGGCTGAATATTGCCACGACGATTACCAATTTGTTTAACATTGTCTATATACAGTTGGGAGCGTGTATCAGTATTGTTGTGGGACAGTATTTGGGAGCCGGAGAACTGGAAAAGGCAAAAGACGCAGACAACAAGATGATTGTTTTCAGTGTCTTCTGCTGTGTGATTATGGCAGCAATCATGTTTCTCGTGGGGGGATTTTTCCCTGATATTTACAATACGACAGCGGAAATTAAGGATCTGGCTACAAAGTTTATCGGCGTTTCTGCGCTGATCATGCCGTTTTGTTCGTTTAGTCATGCGTCGTATTTTACGCTTCGTTCCGGTGGAAAAACGATGGTTACGTTTTTATTTGATTCGGTGTTTACCTGGGTGGTTGTTGTGCCGGTTGCATTTTTGCTGGCACACGGTACGGGATTTGGAATTGTAAGTGTTTATTTTCTGGTACAGGCCACGGAACTGATCAAGGTCGTGATCGGATACTGCATGGTACGAAGCAACGTCTGGGTGGTAAAAATGGTATAGGTGATCAGGGATCAGAAACTCATGCTACGGCATTATTTATAAACAATTGTTAAATGTTTGAAAAATATTTGGAAAATGGACAACTTTTGTGAAAGAATCGGTTATAATAATTTTATCTGAAAATTTAACAAAAATACATAGGAAGCGGATGGAATTATTATCATGGAACAGGAAAACAGAGTCAGAATGGAACGAATTGCAGCAGATCCACAGTCCGGGCTGTCTGCAGAGCAGGTAAAAAGAAGGTTTGCACAGGGAGAAAACAACTATAAAGTAGAGTCTTCCACGTTGTCGGTCTCGGAAATTGTGCGTTCAAATGTCTGCACATATTTTAATCTTGTATTTGCTGTGATTGCGGTTTTGCTTGCTATTGTGGGTGCATGGTCGGATATGCTGTTTCTTCCGATTATTGTGGCAAATACCTGTATTGGTATTATCCAGGAGGTACACTCCAAAAAGGTGCTGGATAAATTATCCATTCTGAATGCACCGCATGCAGTTGTAATCCGTGACGGAAAGCGGCAGGAGATTCCGGCAGATCAGCTGGTGCTGGATGATATTGTGGAATTTTCGGCGGGAAGCCAGATTCCGGCGGATGCGAAAGTGGTATCCGGAGAACTGCAGGTGAACGAATCCCTGATCACCGGAGAGTCGGATGAAATTGAAAAACGGGAGGGGGATTCCCTGCTTTCCGGAAGTTTTGTGGTATCCGGAAAGGCATGTGCACGTCTTGAGAAGGTCGGAAAAGATTCTTATATTTCAAAGCTGACCCTGCAGGCAACGAAAAGCAAAAAGGGAGAGCAGTCAGAAATGATCCGCTCCCTGAATTATCTGATCATGGTGATGGGAATTATTATCATCCCGATCGGGATTGCCCTGTTCGTGCAGTCGTTTATTTACAATGAGGGAACGTTTCATGACAGTATCACCGGTATGGTGGCGGCTATCATCGGAATGATTCCAGAGGGGCTGTATCTGCTGACAAGTGTGGCACTTGCGGTCAGTTCCGTGCGGCTGGCACAGAAGAAGGTATTGATCCACGATATGAAATGTATTGAGACGCTGGCGAGAGTCAATGTTCTTTGTGTGGATAAAACAGGCACGATCACCGAGCCGGGGATGCATGTCTATGATTTTTCTGTTCTGGATGGGGCAGATCAGCTGGAAATTTCCCAGCTGCTGGCAGATTTTGTGGCAGCGCAGGAAAAAGACAATGCGACGATGGAAGCACTCAAAGCGCATTTCTCAAACGGAAGTGGTATGCGGGCAAGGGAAGTGTATTCGTTTTCTTCGGAAACGAAGTATTCCGGAGCCGTGATGAACGATGGAAAATCTTATGTGATCGGAGCACCGGAATTTGTTCTGCGGGGGCAGTTTGCCCAGTATCAGGAACAGATTGCCACCTACAGCAGTAAAGGCTACCGTGTGCTTGTATTTGCGCAATATGAAGGGACGCTTGACCGGAAACCGTTGACAGAGCCGGTACTTCCGCTTTGTTTTGTGATGCTTGCCAATCCGATCCGCAAAGGGGCAAAGGAAACCTTTACTTATTTTGCGGAAAATGATGTTGATATCAAGGTGATTTCCGGTGACAATCCGCTGACGGTTTCCGTCATTGCGGCAGAGGCGGGAATTGTGGGTGCGGAGCGTTTTGTCGATGCATCGACTCTGAAAGAAAAAGAAGATTATTATCGCGCGGTGGAAGAATATACGGTATTCGGCCGTGTGACCCCGAGCCAGAAGCGGATGCTGGTACAGGCACTGAAAGAGCATAAAAAAACGGTTGCCATGACCGGAGATGGTGTAAATGATGTGCTGGCACTTAAAGATGCAGACTGCAGCGTGGCGATGGCCTCCGGCAGCGAAGCCGCTTCTAATGTGGCACAGCTGGTACTTTTAGATTCCGATTTTTCCAGAATGCCATCGGTGGTCGCAGAGGGACGCCGTGTGGTAAATAACATTGAGCGGACCGCCGCATTGTATATTGTAAAAAATATTTTCTCCATGTTGCTTGCCATTTTCTCCGTGATTCTGATGCTGGATTATCCACTGGAACCATCACAGGTATCGCTGATCAGTATGTTTACGATTGGTATTCCGTCGTTTGTTCTGGCACTGGAGCCGAATAAGGAGCTGATCCGCGGACATTTCCTGACAAACGTACTCGTGCGGGCACTTCCGGCAGGACTGACGGATTTTATCGTAGTAAGTGGTCTGGTGATTTTCTGCCGGGAATTTCAGGTAGATCTGGATTGTCTGTCTACATCATGTACCATTCTGGTTGCAATTGTTGGTTTTATGATTCTGCACCGCATTGCAAGACCGATGAATACCGGACATATTGTAATGCTGGTCGGCGTGATTGCAGGATGGATTCTTTGCATGCTGTTTGGCAGAAGCTTTTTCGGAATTACGGAAATTTCCAAACAGTGTGAAATGCTGATGATAATTTTTGCAATTATTACGGAACCGGTTCTTCGGTATCTGAGCCTGATTGTTGAGTGGATTTCTGCGAGATGCCGCATGATCCATGCCCGTTTTTCGAGGGCGTAAAAGTGGGGCTGGTTCTTGCATGCATATAAGGAATCGTATATAATAAAAGACATACTAGTAGAAAAGCAGGTGTGGATGTGCAGAAGAGAATCAGGCAGATAGCCGCAGGAAAATTCGAATCGGATCAGCCTTCACTTTCTATTTCGGACGAGGAACTGTTTCTTACGGTTACAGAAGGACAGGAATATACCGGGGAATTTGAAATTACCAGTGAAAACCATATTCCGGTGAGGGGCATTGTCTACTCCACCCACCCAAGGATGGAGTGCCTGACGCCCCAGTTTGAAGGCGAAAATATACGGATTCGGTATCAGTTTCATAGTAAGGGTCTCGTTGAGGGGCAGGAGGAAAAGGGTGCGTTTGTGATTCTTTGCAATCAGAGTGTACACAGCCTTTCTTTTTGTGTATCCATATCCCGTTTATATGCGCAGACTGCCACAGGTGCGATTCGCAGTCTTTCGGATTTTACGGCACTTGCAAAGGAAAGCTGGCAGGAAGCATATCAGCTCTTTTATCACAAGAGTTTTCCCAATATTCTAAAAGCAAAAGAGACAAAAGAAAAGATGTACTATCAAGGGATTCTTGCGGCAAAACCATCGTCGCAGAATCTGGAAGAATTTTTGGTGGCAGCCGGCAGAAAAGAACAGATCCATTTTACAATTTCTGAGACAGACTGCCGGTTTGATGCGCTTACCGAAAGCCAGCAGCAGAAGATCGAAATCAAAAAGAGCGAATGGGGATATTTGGAACTTGCCATCACCTCCGATGCCGCGTTTGTACAGCCGGCACAGACGCAGATTACTTCGGAGGATTTTCTGGGGAGTACGTTTGTCCTGAAATACATCGTGGACTATGACCGGATGCATGCCGGAAACAATTATGCCAAAATTACTTTTTCCTCGGTATATGAGACAAAGGTTCTGGAGATTTATGCGCATAAAGGGGAAAAACAAAAGTCCAAAGAACAAAAAGAACATGCCAAAATCAGGGAATGTCAGTCCGGGCTGGTAGAACTGTATGAGGCATTCCGCCTGAAAAAAATTGTGACAGGTGTGTGGGCAAATGAGTCGGTAGAACGTTTAAACCAGCTGCATGCCATGCTTCCGGATCAGGTGATGTATCCGCTGATGAAAGCACAGGCACTGGTGATCAATCACCAGAAACAGGAAGCGGAGTGGATTCTTGAGGAATTTAAACGGGAATGGCCCGATCACCATACACCGGAGTGGGGGTATTATCTTTATATTATGACACTTCTGGAACGGGAACCGGCATATGTGGACCGCATGACGCATGAGATTGAAATGATTTTTCATGAAAATCCGGATTCTGCTTTGTTATTCTGGATTCTTTCGTTTCTGGAAGAGGAATATTACAACAACAGTGCGCACAAACTGCGTGCAATTGCGCACTGGGTGATGAGTGGCTGTGTTTCCCCGTACCTGTATCTGGAGGCATACGATCTGATCAGCCATGACCCGTATCTGCTCACAAAACTGGGAAGATTTGAAGTGCGGATTCTGCGCTGGGCAATCCGTCATCAGGTTTTGACGAAGGAACTGGCAGCACAGATTTTTGAAGTGGTGGAAATGAATCAGGGATTTCATCCGGTTCATTTTGAACTGATGCAGGCAGCTTACGGGACAGAGGAAAAACCGGAATATGTGGGACAGATCTGCAGTTACCTGATAAGAACCCAGCAGTTTGATACAAAATTTCACCACTGGTATGAAAAGGGAATCGGGCTTGAACTTCGGATTACCGGATTATACGAGGCTTATCTGATGTCACTGGATGAACGGGAGATTGCATCGGTTCCGAAAATTATCCGGATGTATTTTCAGTATGACAGTAATCTTCCCTATCGGAAGATGGCGATTCTTTACAACAATATCATTGCGTCAAAGGAAAGCGAACCGGAAATTTATGAACAGTATCGCCGGGTGATGAGCCGTTTTGCCATGGAACAGATCGAGCAGGAACATGTGGACGATAATCTGGCGGTGGTTTATGAGGACATGCTCGAACTGGGGCTGGTGAATGAAGAACTTGCAAAATGTCTTTCCAATATTCTGTTTGCGCATAAGCTGGTAATTATGCAGCCGCATATGGTCCGCGCGATTGTATACCAGAAGCAGATGAAAGATCCGCAGATCGTTCCGATTGTAAACGGATGTGCCTACGTGTCCCTTTTCTGCAGGGAATATGCCATTTTGTTTGAAGATGGGAAAGGCCAAAGATATATCCACAGTGTCCCGTACCGGCTGGATTCCCTGATGGATGCCGGATCGTATCTGGAGAAATGTACGGCACTGGCACCGGAGGAACTTCCGTATATTGTTTCCCATTTTGGGGAAAAGCCGGATCATCATAGGTTTGATGCCAAAGAGGAAAAATTTTTCCGGAGAGTGCTGTTTGCACAGGAGCTGGATACGGAATACCAGTCGTATTTTTCCAGGGAGATTGTGCGTTATTATCAGAAAAAAGAGCAAAAACCCCTGGTGAAACAATATCTGGAACAGGCAGATTATGAGCAGATGCCGCAGGCGGTGCGTCAGTATATGATGGAATCCCTTGCGGACTGGCGGATGTATGACCGGTTGTATGAACAGATGCAGGAATATGGGCTGGATCAGATCGGATCATCGGCAAAGGTTGCAGTTGCCACCTATCTGCTGGATGCGATGGAAGAGAGGGAGCAGGACGAGGAACTGCTGCTTTTGTGTACAAGTGCGTTTTTAAACAAAAAATACAATGACAGGATTCTGCAGTATCTGAGTGATTTTTATTCCGGACCGGTTGAGACCATGCTTCGTTTATGGAGAGCAGCACAGGATTTTGAACTTCGGACAAGAGATCTGGAAGAACGGATTCTTGAGCAGATGCTGTATACGGATATGGATCTTATGCAGGCACTGGAGGTATTTGCGCATTATTATGAAAGCGGTGGGCAGGAACTGATTGTTCTTGCGGTCATTACGGTATTTGCGCAGAACTATTTTGTAAAAGAAGCCGCGCTGCCAAAACAAATCCTTGCCATAATACGGAGACGGTATCAGAGCGGAAAGAAACTAAATGATGCCTGTAAACTTGCCCTGCTCAAATCGTTTTCCGGGATGTCCTCTCTGCAGGAGGCACAGTATGAAGCCGCAGATGTGCTGCTGGCAGAGTTCACCGGAAGAAATATGAATTTTTCATTTTATAAAAGGCTGGACCGGCGGCTGGTACAGAAATATCATTTGTATGACAAAATTTATGTGGAACACCGGACAAACCCAAAGAAACATGTCGTGCTGCACTACAGCCGGGATGAGGACGGGGAGCAGTTTCACGAAGTGGATATGCCGAATGTCTATGCCGGTATTTTTGTGGAAACATTTGTGGTATTTTTCGGGGAGGAGATCCAGTATTACATCACCGAAGAATATAAAAATAAGGTCGTCTCGACGGAAAGCAATCGTCTGACCTGTAACGATATCTATGCACAGAAAGATGAAAGCAGGTACAATCTGATCAACCAGATGCTGATTTCAGAGACTTTATCCGATGAAGTTTCCATGTTTCAGACGATGAAACAGTACGCAGGATATGATGAGGTGACGAAAAAAGTATTTAAGCTTTTGTAAGCAGGATGGGAGAAGAGATGGAAGCCAATACCTGTTATCTTGGCATCGAACTGAACGACTCGTATGCCATGGTAAGTTATATGCAACCGAATATGGAAGAACCGGAGACGGTCAGCACGATTGCCGGCAGTGAAAATTACCGGATTCCCACGCTGCTTGCCCGACGCAAAAATGTCGGCATGTGGTATTATGGGGAAGATGCCGGAAGGATGGCAAAGACCAGTGAGGTGATTTGTGTGGATTCCCTTCTTCGCCGTGCCGCTGCATCGGAAGTGATTACCATTGCAAAAGAGAGTTATGATGCAGTAGATCTGCTGGCACTGTTTATTAAAAAAGTGATTGAACTGCCGCAGAAACTGGGAAATACTTCGCATGTGACCGGAATTGTCCTGACGGTGGATCATCTGACGAAAGAGTTGATCGGCATTTTCCGGCATGTGGCAGAACTTTTAGGATTGTCGCAGGAAACATTTGCGGTGATCGATGACAAAGAGAGTTTTTATGCGTTTGCCATGAACCAGGAGAAATCTTTGTGGATGCACGATGTGTTTTTGTTTTCCTGCGGGAAGAATGCCGTCAGTTCCTATGATCTTTCGAGGGATATGCATACGAAGCCGCAGATGATCACGATTCACGCAACCGGGGCACAGGAACTGGGAGAGGAGAAAGATGAGGCGTTTGCAAGGCTTCTGACTAACTGTTTTGCAAACCGTTCGGTATCTTCGGTTTATCTGGTCGGGGACGGGTTTGACGGAGAATGGATGAAACAGTCACTGGCAGTTCTCTGCCGGGGACGGCGCGCGTTTCTGGGACAGAATCTTTTTTCCAAAGGGGCATGCTATATGGCCCGCATCCGTGAAATGGGAGAAAACTGGCCATTCATTTACATGGGCGAAAACGAGATGAAATTTAATCTGAGTTTAAGTGTCGTGGAAAAAGAAAAAAAGAAGGTTTTAAATCTTGTCAGTGCCGGGAAAAACTGGTTTGAGATAAAAAATACATGTGAGGTGATCCTAAGCGGCACGCCGCAGGTGGAATTTTTAAAGCAGCTTCCAAGCAGCAGTACTCCCCAGATACAGACGGTGGAACTTGAGGATCTTCCGGTTCGTCCGGACCGCACGACAAGACTCCGGATTACGGCCAGTCCGGTGGCAAATGATAAGATTGAAGTGGAAATCCGGGATCTGGGATTTGGTGAATTTTTCCCGGCTACCGGCCGGGCATGGAAAAGTATCATAATGATGGGATAAACGTATGGGTGAATTATTACTTTGTCATGAAACAATTGCGGCTCTGCCCTATTATATAGAGGAAACCGGGATAAACATATATTCCATGGAAGAACTCAGCTATTATATTTCCGGAAATGTGTATCTTTTAGATCATTCCTTCATGTGCGAGAGTTTATGTACATGGGTGGAAAAACAGATGCATCGTGTCGAACTCGCACAAAAACTCAGGGAGAATATCCGCACAGAAGGAAAAATGTCCGATTTTGTTTTTGCCATATTGCAGGATACGGCATACTGCACCATGAAAGAAATGCAGGAGATCGTTTTTGCGGTCCGGCAGATGGAACAGAAGTCGGATTTTGAGCGCGACAAGATCCGGGCAGACCAGCTGATGGAGAAGGAAAAATATCTGGCAGCTATTTACCAGTATAAACATCTGCTGGATGAAGCAGATACGAAAGAAACCAGTGAGGTTCTGCGGGGAAATATCTGGCATAACCTCGGAACGGCGTATGCACGTCTCTTTTTGTTTGAAGAGGCGGGGCGCTGCTTTGAGAAGGCATATGCATTTAATAAACAAAAGGAATCTCTCCGGGAGTGCCTGATGTGCTGCCGCTGCAGGCATGATGAGGAAGCGTTTGCGGAAATTGCAAAAAAATATCAGGTGGAGGAGAGAAAGCAGCAGGAAATCAGAAATGAAATTTCCATCGCATGTAAGAGCGAAAAACTCGAACAGTTTGAATCCCATTTGGAAGAATTAGCGCAGCGGACCGGGGGTGTCCAAAGGGCGAAGGCAAAGAAAGAAGTAATGGATGTGATTGTTCAGTGGAAGAAAGAGTATCGAAGGAGCTGCAAGGTATAACATATGATTTTTTCAAATTTATTTCATAGAAAAAAGAACAAAGAAAGTGAGACAGGAAGTTTCTCACAATATGATCAGAGCGAGTATGCAAAACTTGAGACAAAAAACATTGTAAAAGAATTGAATCTGTCGGACGCGGCACAGGCAAAGAAATATGTAGTGGATTTGTGTAAGCAGATGATTCAGGCGTCTAAGGATATGGAAGACAGTAAATCGGAATATCAGCTGGTGACAAATTATCTGACAGATATTCAGATTCTCGAAGACCTGACGGACGCAGAGCGTAAACCGATTCTTGAGTGTGCCACACAGGTCGCAAAGCTGGAAAAGCAAAGAACCGATTTTCTGAAAACCAAACGCCGGCTGACAGATACGCAGTTTGCGCAGATGCAGGAGGAAGAAGAGAATCTTCCGGGAGTGATCCGCCGGCTGAAAGCCAATGAGGCAGATCTGGATGCGATCAAGAGAAATATGGCATATCTGGAAGGAAAAAAACTGGAATGGTCCATGCAACGGTCAGATTCCGCAAAGGTACAGAAAGTAACCCGTACCGCAGCGTGCTATCTGTTAGCTGTGTTTATTACGTTGTTTGCTTTTGTGGGAATACTTTCCTGGTATCTGAACAGGGATCTGCAGCTGGTTTTCACCATTATGGGATTTGCAGCTGTGGGAGCGGGCGCGTTTATTTTGATCCGTTACCAGGATTCCACAAGAGAGATCCGTCAGGCGGATGTCAACCGCAATCAGGCGATTACTTTGGAGAACCGGGTAAAGATCCGCTATGTCAATACGAAAAACGCGGTGGATTTCATCTGTGAAAAATATCATGTCCGCAATGCGAAAGAACTGGAATTTTTATATGGACAGTATCAGGAGGAAGCGCGGGAAAAGGATACATTCCGTAAAACCAGTGATGATCTGGATTATTATACGCAGAATCTTCTGCAGTATCTGACACGGCTGCGGATGTATGATACCCGTGTATGGCTGACACATGCAAATGCGCTGGTCGACAGCCGGGAGATGGTAGAGCTGAAGCATGAACTGCTGACAAGGCGGCAGAAACTGCGGGCACGTATGGAGTACAGTGTGGGAAGTATCCATGAGATGAAGGGTGAGGCTCTTAAAAATATGAGCAAGCTCGGAAACAATGCTTATCAGCTGGAGCAGATCATCCGCAAGATTGAAGCGATGAATCCGGTATTTAAGTAAAAATAATAGTGATTTATTGCGTTTTCTTTTGAGATAGCCGCCCAGTGTGAAAGGGGCGGCTATCTCCTGTCTTATCGTGTAGTGTTTTGCATACAGTCAAAATTGGGATTGAAAGCATAGTAGTTTTTGCTGTCCAGTTCTTCCTGCAGCAGACGAAGAGCCTCGCCAAAACGCTGAAAATGCACAATTTCACGCTCACGCAAAAAGCGGATCGGATCAGCAACTTCCTGATCTTTTGCCAGACGCAGTATATTGTCATACGTTTTTCTTGCTTTTTGTTCTGCTGCCATATCTTCCACCAGATCAGCAATGGCATCACCACTTGACTGAAATTCGGTAGCGGAAAATGGAACTCCACCCGCAGCCTGCGGCCAGACACCTGCGGTGTGATCAATATAATATGGTGCAAATCCGGAAGCTTCCAGTTCTTTGGCATAGTCTTCCATAGTCTCAACGCGGGCTTCCGGCTGGGGAGCCGGGGTCTCCGTCTCCAGGGCTGCCGCCTCCTCTGATGCGGTCCCTGCAGTGTCCACTACTGCGTCTGCTGTTTCAGTCACTGCATCCGCTGCTGCAGCCTGCTCCAAAATTTCATTTCTTTCTTCACTCATGTTTCTCTCCTCCAGTGTGTTAGATTATATGTAAATTTAATGATTTTCTTTTACAGTATACCATAAACAGGGGATTCGTGGAAGCCCTGCCTTTACTGCAAATTTCTTAAATATTGGTTAAATATCCGGCAATTGCAAAAACAGGCATTTTTCGGACTGAAAAACCCGGCCGACATCGAAAAGTTGGATAAGAGACTGAATGCTCAGTTCAAGAAAGGCATG
>OKSB01003349.1_pt1 | contig 12820 bp, 8 predicted proteins | sample 1601171 | NCBI WGS metagenome assembly OKSB01 (sample SAMEA3541496, study PRJEB24748) | human gut metagenome | biome: human gut; feature: human-associated habitat; material: faeces | place: China | collected 2012 | reverse complement strand
TTATGATTACACAAAAAAGACAACACGATTATTAAATTTTCATTAATATATTACACATATTTGCATAGTGTCCCGATTTCTTGTAATTTCGACCCTATAACCATTTAAATCCATTTATGGAATTTCTTATCATACTTTTCTTACTTATACTGAATGGCATTTTTGCCATGTATGAAATTGCGTTGGTATCATCCAGCAAAGCACGTCTTGAAACACTTGTCGCAAAAGGTAACAAATCAGCCCGAGGAGTTTTAAAACAATTGGAAGAACCGGAAAAGTTCTTGTCTACCATTCAGATTGGTATCACGCTGATCGGTATCGTATCCGGTGCGTATGGTGGTGTGGCTATTGCCGACGACCTCGTACCTTTCTTTTCTCTCATTCCGGGCGCAGAAGCATACGCACGCAACCTGGCAATGATTACTACCGTAGCAATCATTACCTATCTTTCTCTGATTATCGGAGAGCTAGTACCCAAATCTATCGCTCTTAGTAATCCGGAGCGATACGCCACTTTGTTCAGCCCGGTCATGATTCTCCTGACAAAGGTTTCTTATCCTTTTGTATGGTTGCTGAGTGTCTCTACCCGGTTACTGAACAAACTTATCGGTTTGAAAAGCGAAGAACGCCCCATGACGCAGGAGGAAATCAAAATGATTCTCCATCAAAGTTCGGAACAGGGTGTGATTGACAAAGAGGAAACGGAAATGATACGTGATGTGTTCCGCTTCTCCGACAAACGGGCTAACGAACTGATGACGCATCGCAGAGATCTCATTATCCTTCACCCTGATGATACGCAGGAAAAGGTGATGAAGACAATCGAAGAAGAACATTATAGCAAATATCTGTTGGTGGACGAACGGAAAGATGAGATTATCGGTGTGGTTTCCGTAAAGGATATTATCCTGATGATAGGCAGTAAAAAGCTGTTTAACTTACGCGAAATAGCCCGTCCTCCCCTCTTTATTCCGGAAAGTTTATATGCAAATAAAGTTTTAGAGCTATTTAAGAAGAACAAAAACAAGTTCGGAGTTGTTGTTAACGAGTATGGCAGCACAGAAGGCATTATCACACTGCACGACCTGACCGAAAGTATCTTCGGAGACATCCTTGAAGAGGATGAAACGGAAGAAGAAGAAATCGTCACAAGGCAGGATGGTTCGATGCTGGTGGAAGCTTCAATGAACATCGACGACTTCATGGAGGAAATGGGGATTTTATCCTATGAAGATCTGGAATCGGAAGACTTCACCACTCTGGGGGGATTAGCCATGTTCCTGATTGGCCGTATCCCGAAAGCGGGAGACATCTTCACCTACAAGAATCTGCAATTCGAAGTGGTGGACATGGACCGCGGACGAGTAGACAAACTGCTTGTCATCAAACGGGACGAAGAGCAGGAATAGGATAGCAAAAAACGAGCAATAGCTCACTATATTTATATTAACTTAAAGCACTTAACGATGAAAAAAGTAATTATGTTAGCAGCAGTCGTAGCTGCTTTGGCATCATGCCAATCAAAAGCAAACAAAGCCGCAGAGGCTCAAGCAGACAGTCTAGCTCTTGCTATGACTCCGATTACCGAATTGACTGAAGTTTATGAAGGTACTCTTCCTGCTGCCGACGGTCCGGGTATTGACTATGTACTGACCCTGAACGCTGCAACTGACGGTGTGGATACTGCGTATACACTGGATATGACTTACCTCGATGCTGAAGGTCAAGGACAAAACAAGACTTTCACTTCAAAAGGAAAACAACAAACAGTACACAAGGTTGTGAACAAAAAACCTGTTACTGCTGTTAAGTTAACTCCGAAGGATGGTGAAGCTCCGATGTATTTCGTGATTGTAAATGACACCACTCTTCGTCTGGTGAACGATAGCTTGCAAGAAGCTGTCAGCGATCTGAATTATGACATCATCAAGGTAAAACAATAAAATAAACCTAACCCTAACCAGTAAAAAAAGCTCTGCACGGAACCTTCGTTCTTGCAGAGCTTTTCGTTTTTGGGAGTCTTTCCTCATATTATTCCAAGTATTGTTTCAACTGATTCTTCAATTCCTCCGGATTGCTTGGTCTTTGTGCCTTATATTCTACAATAGTTCCCTCCCTATTAACAATAATAAACTGAGGAACTGAAAGCCCGGCGAAATTACCTTTCTCATCATAAGTGACAAACAACTTCTCCACTTCAACAGAAAATTTATTATTCTCAACACTATTCTCTGGTCGATGATAGGTGACAAAATACCCATTTAATAATCTTTCATCCAATCTTTTCAAACAGGCATTCCAATCCTTGGGTTCATCTATTGAAATAAAAAGTCTTACAATATCATTCTTTTTGAAAAAATCATCTGTTTTTTCATATTCTTTGAGTTCTGCCAGACAGGGTTTACACCAAGATGCCATTACATCAATATATACAATTTTTCCTTTAAAATGCCGAAGCAATAACTCAAACGAACTAGGATAATTCAAGCATTTGATATTAGACTGCACTGATTGCTCCTGTGCAGTAATGATTAATGATATCAAACAAAAAAAGAATAAAACTCCATTTGTTTTAATGCACTGTTTCATACAACATAGATTTATTGTTAAATAACTGTGATAAAGATAGTGTTTTATTCTATATAAATCTTCTTTATTTAATTACATTCTTTCCTTCTTGCAGACGTTTCAACCGAAGCAATGCTTCAATGTAGTAATAATCTGCATAAATAATAGAGGCATCTATCTCTGAATGAGCCGGCCAATGTCCTACACTATGAAGCAGGAAGGACGGTTTGCTCTTGCCACTCTGATAACTGTCAGAGTTCAGGCTTGCCAGCATTTCAATAGCTGCATCTTTATAACGTTTTCCGGTTCCATTCGGGAGGTAAGTAGATAGTTCAAGCAAAGCAGAGGCCACTACTGCCGCAGCCGAAGCGTCACGCGGAGCATCCGGTATTCCCGGGGCACTGAAATCCCAATAAGGAACCTTATCTTCCGGCAGACGTTCGAGATAAACATCTGTCACTTTCTGTGCGAAATCAAGATATTTAGGATCTTTCGTCTCCCGATAGACTACAGTATATCCGTAGATTGCCCATGCTTGACCACGCGCCCACATGGTACTGTCTGCATAGCCCTGATGGGTTACTCCTTTTATCAGATTACCTGTGATGGTATCATAGACTGCTACATGGTAGGATGTATAATCGGGACGGAACTGACATTTCATTGTTTTATCAGCATGAGAAACAGCAACATCATACAAATAAGGATTTCCACCATTCTTCGCTGCCCAGAAAAGCATTTCGAGATTAATCATGTTATCCATGATCGTGTTGTGAGGCCAGTTGCGTGGTTCCACTTCACGAGGCCATGAAAGCATTGTTCCTACAACCGGATTGAATAAAGTAGCCAGCGAATCGGCTGTATCCAGAATCACTTTCTTATAAGCAGGATCTTTCGTCAAGCGATAGCCGTTTCCATAACTGCAGAATACGAGGAATCCCAAATCATGGTCATAAGCCGGTATTTGAGAAAGGAACTCCAATGAGTTCGTAAACTTCTTCGCTTCTTCCAGAATGTGCTTATCCTGTGTATATTCGTAATCATACCAGAGCACACCCGGCCAGAAACCGGCACACCATTCTTCTTTCGTTGCCTTACGACAGTTCCAGTGGTGTTCGTCAGCCATAATGTTACGTGGCATCATCGTATAGTCAATGCCGGAATCTGTTTTCAGTTCCGTAAGCGTACGTTGTGTCTGCTCTGCACAATAGTCTAGTGCCTTATTCACATCCAATGTACCGGAAGGCTTGTGAGTGCACATACAAAAACCTAACATCACAGCCAGACCTACTACAATCTTTTTCATCTTAGTTCAAATATATTCGCGTTAATTCTTAATCTTTATTTCTCTTTGTCAGTTACTTGATCGGTCAGTTACTTAGTCATCCGAAACCAGTCTACATCTGCCCATCCACGATTGCCCTCATTCGGAGTTACGCAAAATACTCCAACTTTGGCTCCAATCCATTTGCCTTGTCGGGCTGTGAAAGGCTCTCCCACTGTCATGTATTTCTTTCCATCCAGACTATAAGCGAATGTACAAACGGCTCCTTTACGAACCTTTACTTGCAAATAAACTGTTTGCCACTCATTATCTGCTACTCCCGGCATCTTCAGATGTTCCACCGGAATGTTTGCCAATTCTTTTATCTGTTCGGGATTTTGCTGTTCCGCATCCTTGCAAACTGCTTGTTGCAGAATAAACTGATCTCCCTCCTTACGAATGGAGAGATGGCTATAATCCCATCCCATTACAATGATTCCGGTTTGTTCCCTATCCTGCTTGGCAGTAAATGTCAACTTGGTCGTAGCTGTAAACTCTTCAGCCGGAAACTTTTGCATCAACAAGTTAGGAACTTCCCAGAAGTTCACAAATTTTTTCGAGAGGCTGCCTGCATAAAGACGAATATACCCCAAGTCGGTCGTGAACCCGTAAGTGTCTTTTTTATTGGCATGCCATTGCCATTGTAACCCTAAATGACGGGTATTGAATTCATCACTCTCCGGCGGAGTGGCTATCGGATATGTCTTTCCTACATTCGGTTTCTTATAGGTCGTTACCGGTTCACCGCAACCATCTTTATCCTTGTCTACTCCGATTACAGGCCAATCATTTACCCAAGTCATCGGATTCAGATGAATCACGCGTCCGTAAGCTCCTTTATCTTGAAAATGAACGAACCAGGATTCTCCTGTGTTGGTATCTACCCAGCCACCTTGATGAGGCCCGTTGATATTTGTCTTTCCTTGTGCCATTACGATCTTCGATTCGTAAGGGCCGTAAATGTTCTTCGAGCGAAGTACTAATTGCCAACCGGTTGCTACTCCACCTGCCGGAGCAAAAATATAGTAGTATCCGTTGCGTTTGTAAAGCTTCGGTCCTTCTACCGTATGGTTCTTTCCATCATTTCCATCAAATACCATCACCGGATCGGAAATTACTTCTGTTCCCTCAGCATTCAGTTCGCAAATAACTACGATGCTATTCACTCCGCTACGGCTACCAGCGTATGCATGTACAAGATAAACTTTTCCATCTTCATCCCAAAGTGGTGTCGGGTCAATCATTCCTTTCCCGGCTTTCACCAATACAGGCTTGCTCCATCTTCCTTTCGGGTCTTTGGCTTTAATCATATAGATTCCATAATCCGGATCACCCCAGTAAATGTAGAACTCTCCGTTATGAAAACGAATAGCCGGTGCCCATACGCCTTTACCATGCTGTGCCTTATCGAAGAATTCTTCCGGCTCCTGAATCGGTAAAGCACAGTTTACTAACGACCAATTCACCAAATCATTAGAATGAAGAATAGGAATTCCGGGAATACAATTAAAACTGGACGCTGTCATATAGAAATCATCTCCGGCTGCACATACATCCGGATCCGAATAGTCTGCATGAAGAACCGGGTTCTGATAAGTTCCATTCCCCTTATCAGCCACCCAGGTCTTAGAAATTTCTTGTGCACCTGCCAATGAACAGCAAGCCATCATTCCTGCTAAAAACAGAATCTTTTTACGCATATACCTTAATAATCAATTTCATTCAAAATAAGATTCGTTATTCCTAAAAACAGGTTCTTTCTACCTTTATATAAAACCAATCACTTAAAAAACTGAATCCAATCTCTGATTTCAAACAATCTATTTCTTAACCTATTTGCTTATATATACGAAGGGGATTAGGTAAATACCTAATCCCCTTCATCATTTTTTCTTAATTTCCTGATTTATTCCATCTTCTTCAAATAAAGTACTCTACTAGAATAATCATTTCGCATCTTTCTATCTACAATATGATTATTAGGAATTTCTAATCCATTCGCCATAAGATATGCCCCGCTAAATACTTTTCCCTCAAAACTCAATGGCTGGGTATCAATTCTATTCAGCTCACGGATTTGATAGTTCGCTTCCGGAATTAAACCATATAGCTGCACACGTGGCAGGTGTTGATTATGAAAATGCTCTAATTTCCACCAATATACCACAGCCTTATCTTTCTCCGGTGAAGTATACATCAACGAAGCAACTCCCTGTTTTTCATAAGGAGAAATTAATCTATAAATATCCCCAAACTGTACCACCGGACGAATTTCTTTATATTCTGCAATTGCTTTCTTACAAAGCTCTTTCTCTTCTGTTGTCATATCCTGTGGTTGTATCTCCATTCCCAAACGCCCACTCATGGCCACATCTATGCGATATTTTAATGGAATACGACGGAAAGTCTGATGATTGGGAGATGCGCTGATATGAGAAGCCATTGCAATTGCCGGGAAAAAATAAGATGTTCCCCATTGCATATAAACCCGTTGCAAAGCATCCGTATTATCACTTACCCAAAACTCGTCAAAATAAGGCAACAGGCCATAATTGACACGCCCGCCGCCACTAGCACAAGCTTGTATGGTAACCTCCGGATATTTAGCGCGAATACGTTGGCAAATCGTCTCGAAGCCTTTATGATATGCGATATACATATGGCTCTGGTCATTATCTGATAAATAATTGGAGCCATGGTTCATTATAGACATATTAGCATCCCATTTAATATAATCTATTTCCGGATAATTTGTCATCAAATTATCTACCATACCAAAAATAAAGTCCTGAACTTTCGGATTAGCTAAATCGAGCACAACTTGTGTGCCTCCACGGCCTAAAACCAATTCACGATTAGGAGCTTTGAGTATCCAGTCAGGATGCTTTTCATACAATTCACTTGTCGTATTTGCCATCTCCGGTTCAATCCAGATACCAAACTTTACTCCATTTTTCCGTGCATTTTCAAGCAATCCTCCTATCCCTGACGGAAGTTTCTTTCTATCTACGACCCAATCCCCTAAGGAAGTCTTATCCGTTCTACGAGGGTACTTGTCGCCAAACCATCCGTCATCCATGACAAACAATTCACCTCCCATGGAGGCAATGTCTGCCATCATTTGATTCATGCCATCCTCATTAATTTTAAAATAAACACCTTCCCAGCTATTCAACAAAATCTTACGCAACTTTGTACCGTTAGCCAATTTATGCAACCTAGCCCAACGGTGAAAATTACGACTACTTCCACTTAAACCCTCATCGCTATAGGTCAAAGCCAGTTCCGGTGTACGAAAAATCTCTCCATTTTTTAAATTATAGGTGGAGTTATCCTCGTTAATACCTGCGAAAAAATGGTGATAATCACTCTCGTCTGTATCAATCCGCAATTTATAATTTCCGCTGTAACACAAAGCGGCACCAATAACACGTCCTTCATTCTCCCGAGGTTTTCCATCAAGAGAAAACATTACTTCTGCATGAGCTGTGTGCGAATTGCGTACTCCATCTTTATTTTTAATTACTTTCATTCCGGCTTCTAACGGCACCTCTTCCAAGCGTCCTTCATTGGCCCAGGCACCATACAAATGTGATAACCAGACATCTCCCTTACGAATAGGCAAATAAGCTGAAGCAAATTGATTAAGTACTACTGTTTTCTTCTCCTGATGGCTGATTTCACTCCATATTTCAATAATATCTGTATCCTGATATGCCTTATAGAACATTTTCACATAAAAAGGATAAACTTTATCTTTCAAAGAAATGATGGTCAGGTTCGCTTCGTCCTGATGGGAACTTTCAACTTTCACAACTTCAAGTTGAAGAGTCATATTACCATCATTATGCTTCACTGCCAAAGCAACTTCAGACGGGCAGTTCAGCCCATAAACCGGATAAGCTGCATATTTGCCTTTATCCAGACTTCCGATAGTTTGAAAATCTCTATCAGACAGCTTGGCGCCATAATATATGTATTTCAGCTCTCCTTTTTCTGGAGCCGACAATACTAATGAAGTTGCCGGAGTAGATATCAATATATTCTGGGCAAACAGACAACCTACTACATAGCATGAACTGAGCAAAGAAAACACTCTCTTCTTAATATTCATATATTCTTTTTTCAATTATAATGTTTCACAGACTCTATGTCATCATACGGATAACAGTAACAAGGAAGATACCAAAGGCTCTTTTTCACTTTGATATCTTCCCCTCTATATCAGAATTTCAAGATAAAACGATCTTTATTTTGCCTTATCGTTGAATAAGAAAGTTCCAAATCCAAAGTGCTCATAATAGTAACCTTCAGGGCGGATCTTATCAATCACTTCTTTTGTATATTTCATACTCCCACGCTTGCGGTTCACATAGTGATTGTACACCATTTCATAAACCGGACGGAATACGCCTCGCTGGTCACTTGAAATCTTCGTCCAACTACAATACTTGCCAGTAATATCTTTCCATGTTTTGAAAGGCACGTCATCATGCCCGGCATTATATTGCGCAGTATATTCATAACCTTTCTGCAAGCGATTATCCAACACTCCATATAAGTCGGTACCTTGTTTGTATGCGATTTCACAAGTCACAGATAAACATGCCAAGCCCAATTGAGCATGAGCCTGATCTCTCCCGCTCTCCTGACACTGTCCGGTCTCTCCATCTATATAATTCCGGATTGTTCCGTTATCTATCCCGTTACAATAAAAGTCTACAGCTTTCTTATACATATCCAGATCATTGAAAAGTACGGCAGCTGCTATATAAGACATGCTGACAGATGCTCCCCAGTTACCATTCGTATAAGCCGGAGTTGCCATAAAATCATCGAGTATCGGAACAAATATATTTTTAAACATGGAGCAGACCTTGGCAAAATTTTCATCAGTCATTCCCTTAGGATACAAGTAACGCATCATTTCAGCAGCATACATAAATTTCACTCCCATAATACCAGCTAATAATGGCTGATCTCCTGCAACAATAGCTTCCAATGTATTGGCATAAGCCATAAGAATCTCTGTTGCCTTCTTAGCATGAGCCTCGTCCTGTGTTACTGCATACATTACAGAATTTTGATAAGCTGCATTAAAATCACTTTCATATTTACCCTGAATACTCGGACGAGTCCCATTATCATTTCCCCGATAAATTTCTTTATAAGGTCCCTGAAGTGTATAATCTGCTTTCGAACGAGCATCACTGGCAAAAATCTCATAACAACCATACCCTGGTTGCTCTCTGTTCGTCACTATTTCACGAAGACGTTCAATATCATTATTCGTATGCATTATACCCGGATGTACGAAACTGGCAGGATAGTCGACTTCTATCTTTTCATCTTCCCATTCATCCATTCTATTTACTCCATCTTCAATCTCGCTGCATGCACTCAATGTGACAGTTGCGAACAAAGCTATTGTTAGTATAAAATTCTTTTTCATGGAATACAATATATTATTTTATATATTAAATACTTAGTTTTCAGCTTTCACTTCAGCCTTAGCAAAGGCTTCCGCTTCTGCTACACTCTTAAAGGTTCTAATCCAATACACAGTATATTTACTTGTTGGCAAGTTCTGGTTATAAATATCAGCAACTTTGACTTCAAATGTTCTGTACGGAATTGTTTCTGTTGTCGAAACATTTCCCCAAGCTGAAACATCCCAATATAACATTCGGGTACCATCATCCAGCAAGAGTCCATTATTTTCAGCTTTATTTGCACCACTTCCGGTAACAGGTGCCAGATTCAAGGTATAAACACCGCCTTTGCCTACGCCTTTACCACCACCAGGAAGATCCGTTCGCAATGCAAGTACCGGATAATTTCCCCAGTTCATGTAAACAGGTGCCGTCGCACTGGCCGCAAGTCTTAAATCGGCACGTTTCATATCCGCATTCTGCTGACCGCAAGTTACTACCATCTTACCATCCTGAATGACAAAACTTGAATAAGCCTGACTAATTTCCCAGTTCTTAAAGTTATTACGTTTATCCCAGATCCATGCTCCTGCCTCAACAGTAATCGTAACTGAAGCCGATTTATCATTCGCAATACATCTTGCCGTAACAACAGCTGTTCCAAAGCCTACTGCGGTAACTTTACCTTGTTTTACCGTGACAATTTTATCATCACTAGAAGTCCATTCAACTGTACTTGCAGTTGCCGATTCAGGAGTAAATGTATAATCTAAAGTGATTACTTCATCCATATATAACATATCATCATACGGACGAATAGTTATATCCTCTACTGGAATATATGGCAATATCTTCAAATCAATTTTACCAATGACTCCGCTATCGTCATGTGTGTAAGCGTAAATAGTGACATTACCCGGTTCAACACCTGTTACTTTACCATTTTCATCAACTGTTGCAATGCCTTCATCGCTACTCTTCCATGTCAAATAGGAGTAAGTATGGTTTTCCGGCAAAATATTGTAAGTCAATTGCACGTCATCCATCTGATATAATTCAGTCAACGGATTACCATCGGCATCTTCATTAGTAAATTCGATGGAAGTGGCTTTTATAATTTCAGGTACTACCGTTACCTCAACAGTCTGTAAGGTAGAGTTTGTCACCCCAAATCCAATAGCCGGCATTACAGTAATGACAGCTGTTCCCACCGCCTTACCAGTGATTGTCCCATCTTGAGCAACAGTGGCAACAGACTCATCAGAGGAAGTCCATAGCAATTCAGGATTCGTAGGATTTGCCGGAACAATACTATGTACAATAGTCGTATCCATACCAATTGCTACCGGCAATTGTTTCGTAACTTTTAAAACTATATTATTAATTAATTGATTCTCGGGCATTCCAGTCGTCAGGTCTTTCTCATCGTCACATGAAGACAAGGTCAGACATCCGGTCATAAAACCAACTATCCAAAGTTTATTCATCCAAAAAGAATATCTATTTTTCATACGATTCATGTTTTTAATTCTTCAATCTATTTATTCCCATCCCGGATTCTGCTTCAAATTAGGATTCAGTTGCAACTGATCTTTTGGTAATGGGAACAAGTAATTCTTTTCAGCCCATTTCCGTCCGGTTTCAAGAACCAGAATACCATCATCATTTCTAGGATGAGGACACTTAGACCAAGTTGTTTCATATTCAGTACCTTTCCACTTAACACCTAAAATATCCTGTGGCATTTCTGTTTCCGCTGTTTTCCAACGCTTCAAATCATCCAGGCGGAAACCCTCATTATAGAGTTCGATAGTACGTTCACGACGTATTTCTGTTCTCATATCCAATCCATGTTCCGACACAAAACTGTTTGTTAACTTAGGCATTTTAGTATTGACACGGCAACGAACCAGATTCAGAGAAAGATTCAAATCATCATCCGAAATCGCTCCATCACGTTCGAATACTGCTTCGGCATAATTCAACAGTATCTCACCGAGTCTGAATAGGGGAGCGTCTGTAGTACAAACTCCATTGGCAGTGCTGGCATCGGTATGAGTATTATAGTATTTCCATACCCAGAAACCCATTTGGCTGGCATTCCATCCCTGTCCCCAATTGACATTTTTGAAATGAGGTTGCCCTTTGGTTATAAAACCTTTGAAATTAGATGTCGGCAACCGGTGATAAGTTTCTTTAGAAATTGTTGCCATCAAGTCAATATATTCACGTTCAGAGGGATTGTCTGTGAACTTCCATTGAGTGGTAGAGGCACTTGCTAGACTTACCATATAGGGAGGACATACTGTGTGATATAAACGATAATCCCGGTTGCGGAACTGTGCATATACATCTTTATCACCTCCGTATGTGGAACTGTTTTTGATAGGATGTCCGTCACTGCACAAATAACTGTCTACAGCATCTTTGGTTGCTTCTATTTGTGATTCGCCGGTTCTTACCATACGTGTGAGCCCATGGCATAGCTGGCTGGTAGCATACTCTTTGTATAGAATAATTCCATTTATGCCATCTAAAGACTCTGAGTTGAAAAGTTCTTCATAGTTGGGATGTAGGGTAGTATATTTATTCATGACTTCCTTGGAAGCCCGTGTACATTCTTCTAAATAGGTTGTGGCATTTTGTAGGGCATGATATTTTCTCCATGTACCTTCAAATAAACAAAAACGGGAAATTAATGATTGTACTACAGCTCGATTGATCGTATTATTGCCATCTCCGTCTACCTTGATATGTTCTTCTGCATATTTCAAGTTATTCAGAATATTTTGGGCTACAACATCCCGTGGGTCTCTAGGGGAATATAGTTCCTCGCTGTCTTCTGATAAAGCATGTTCTACCCATGGTAAATCTCCATATAGAGATAGCATTTTAAAATATTTATAAGCGCGAAAAAAATATCCAACACTTCTCCAATGTGCTTTTTCTGCATCATTCATGGATGACTGGTCTATATTGTCCAACATTAAATTCACCCGGCGGATATATTCATAGTCCCATGAATCAGAAGACGCAGGTACCTTAGCTTTCTGATACGCCCATTGACTTTCATTGCCTGAGACATGCTTGATCATATTGTCAGCTTCATAATCTCCTTTAAAAATCTCATCAGTTTGTCCTGTTTTATATGCATAGCCGAAAAAGACGTTATACAGTCCCCAAGCGTAAGTCTTGAAGTTTTCATATGATCGGAAAGAGGTTAATTCCGTTTGTTGATCTTTGGGATATACCTCCATAAAATCATTATTTAAACAAGAATTCATCAACAGGAAGAGTCCTACTCCTACTATATATTTTTTCATAATGTCAGCTTTTATTATAAACTTAAATTAATACCAAATGAGAATTGACGCATATAAGGATAAGTAAATCCCCGTTGTCCCAAATTGTCTGTTACTACACGTTCAGCATCTATCCCTTTGGGCAGATGATCAAATGTAAAGAGGTTTTCTCCACTAAAAAATACTGATAAGTT
>OKSB01003347.1_pt1 | contig 12828 bp, 10 predicted proteins | sample 1601171 | NCBI WGS metagenome assembly OKSB01 (sample SAMEA3541496, study PRJEB24748) | human gut metagenome | biome: human gut; feature: human-associated habitat; material: faeces | place: China | collected 2012 | reverse complement strand
TGGCCAACGGGAATGCCGCAACTGTCGGCGCTATTGCTGGTGCTGCTGGTCGACAGCCTGGTAGCCCCGCATTTCTGGCAGGTGGTGCTCCAGGATGGGCGTTTATTCGGTAGCCCCATAGACATTCTTAACCGTGCGGCCCCCGTTGCGCTGTTGGCTATCGGAATGACGCTGGTGATCGCAACAGGTGGGATTGATCTCTCCGTAGGGGCGGTGATGGCTATCGCCGGAGCCACAACGGCTGCGATGACGGTCGCGGGATTCAGCCTGCCGATTGTTTTGTTAAGCGCCCTGGGCACTGGCATCCTGGCGGGATTGTGGAACGGCATACTGGTAGCGATCCTCAAAATTCAGCCGTTTGTCGCCACCCTGATCCTGATGGTCGCCGGGCGCGGCGTGGCGCAACTGATCACCTCCGGACAGATCGTCACGTTTAACTCGCCGGATCTCTCATGGTTTGGCAGCGGATCGCTGTTGTTCCTGCCAACGCCGGTCATTATCGCGGTGCTGACGCTTATCCTGTTCTGGCTGTTGACCCGCAAAACGGCGCTGGGGATGTTTATCGAAGCCGTTGGTATCAACATTCGGGCGGCAAAAAATGCCGGGGTAAACACGCGGATCATCGTCATGCTCACTTATGTGTTGAGCGGGCTGTGTGCGGCGATTGCGGGCATTATCGTGGCGGCGGATATTCGCGGTGCCGATGCCAATAACGCCGGGTTATGGCTGGAGCTGGACGCCATTCTCGCGGTGGTGATTGGCGGCGGATCGCTGATGGGCGGGCGCTTTAACCTGCTGCTTTCGGTGGTGGGGGCGCTGATTATTCAGGGGATGAACACCGGAATTTTGCTTTCGGGCTTTCCGCCAGAGATGAACCAGGTTGTAAAAGCGGTGGTGGTTCTTTGCGTGCTGATTGTCCAGTCGCAACGCTTTATCAGTCTGATTAAAGGAGTACGTAGCCGTGATAAAACGTAATTTGCCACTGATGATCACCATCGGCGTCTTTGTGTTGGGTTATCTTTACTGCCTGACCCAGTTTCCCGGTTTTGCTTCCACAAGAGTGATCTGCAATATCCTGACCGATAACGCCTTTCTTGGGATCATTGCCGTTGGCATGACCTTTGTGATCCTCTCCGGTGGGATCGATCTCTCCGTCGGTTCGGTGATCGCCTTTACTGGCGTGTTTCTGGCAAAAGTGATTGGCGATTTCGGCCTCTCGCCGCTACTGGCGTTTCCGCTAGTGCTGGTGATGGGCTGTGCCTTCGGCGCATTTATGGGGCTTTTGATCGACGCCCTGAAGATCCCGGCATTTATCATTACCCTGGCGGGGATGTTCTTTTTGCGCGGTGTCAGCTATCTCGTTTCGGAAGAGTCGATTCCGATAAACCATCCCATTTATGACACGCTCTCAAGCCTTGCGTGGAAAATCCCTGGCGGCGGTCGCTTAAGTGCGATGGGACTGCTGATGTTGGCGGTGGTGGTTATCGGTATTTTCCTCGCGCATCGTACCCGTTTTGGTAATCAGGTATACGCCATTGGCGGCAACGCAACGTCGGCGAACCTGATGGGGATTTCCACTCGCAGCACCACTATTCGCATTTATATGCTCTCCACCGGACTGGCAACGCTGGCGGGGATTGTCTTCTCGATTTATACCCAGGCCGGATATGCGCTGGCGGGCGTAGGTGTGGAACTGGACGCCATCGCGTCAGTGGTGATTGGCGGTACGCTTTTGAGCGGTGGCGTTGGAACGGTATTAGGGACGCTTTTTGGCGTGGCGATTCAGGGGCTAATACAGACTTATATCAACTTTGATGGCACGCTGAGCTCATGGTGGACGAAAATCGCCATCGGTATTTTGTTGTTTATTTTTATAGCATTACAGCGTGGATTAACGGTGCTGTGGGAGAATCGTCAGAGTTCGCCTGTGACAAGAGTCAACATTGCGCAGCGATAAAAACGCCTCTCCGTGTGGAGAGGCGCAGGAGATTACGCGTCCGGGAACTCACGGATAAAGCGTTCGACATCTTCAACCATATGGTCGTTGCCGACAAAGAACGAACGGCGCTGGTGCAGAGTTTCCGGGATGATATCCAGAATACGCTCTTTGCCATCGCTCGCTTTACCGCCCGCTTGTTCCGCCAGGAATGCCATCGGGTTGCACTCATACAGCAAACGCAGTTTGCCGTCCGGGTGGCTGGCGGTGCTTGGGTAGAGATAAATACCGCCTTTCAGCAGGTTACGGTGGAAATCCGCGACCAGTGAACCGATATAACGTGAGGTATACGGGCGGTTGGTGGATTTATCTTCTTCCTGGCAGAATTTAATGTACTTCTTCACCCCGTTCGGAAACTTAATGTAGTTTCCTTCGTTGATGGAGTAGGTTTTGCCTTTCTCCGGGAAGCGCATCCGTTCCTGGCACAGGCAGAAAACGCCGAGCGAAGGATCGTAAGTAAAGGCGTGAACACCGCATCCGGTGGTGTAAACCAGCATGGTAGAGGAGCCGTATACCACGTAACCTGCCGCAACCTGTTTGTTACCAGGCTGGAGGAAATCTTCTTCCGTTACCGGCGTGCCGACGGGCGTAACGCGGCGGTAGATGGAGAAAATGGTACCGACAGAGACGTTAACATCGATGTTGGACGAGCCATCCAGGGGGTCCATCAGCACCACGTATTTTGCGTGTTCACAGCCTTCAAAGACGACAATCTCATCTTCTTCTTCAGAGGCAATGCCCGCAACGATATCGCGTGCTTTCAGTGCGGCTTTCAGTTTTTCATTAGCGAACAAGTCGAGTTTTTGCTGAACCTCGCCCTGCACGTTCTCAGCACCGCTGGCACCCAGGATATCAACCAGTCCTGCTTTGTTGATATCGCGATGGATAATCTTGGCGCCCAGTTTTATTGCCGACAGCAAAGCAGTGAGCTCACCGGTAGCATGAGAAAACTCGTGCTGCTTTTCGACAATAAATTCACCTAACGTTTTCATAAAACTTTCCCTGCAATGTTTATGGAGTAAAGCGACCGTAACAATCTTAACAAATAATCGGAATGTTGCGCTCAGGTGAATCGCGCCAGCAAATTGCGGATTATCCTGAAATGCGTTTCTCACTTGCCCGACATATGCGTAAAATGAGCGGCAGATTAAAAAAGGATAGTGACGTATGCGCATTCATATTTTAGGAATTTGTGGCACGTTTATGGGCGGTCTGGCGATGCTGGCGCGCCAGTTAGGCCATGAAGTAACGGGTTCGGACGCCAATGTGTATCCGCCGATGAGCACCTTACTTGAGAAGCAAGGCATTGAACTGATTCAGGGTTACGATGCCAGCCAGCTCGATCCGCAGCCGGATCTGGTGATTATTGGCAACGCCATGACCCGTGGAAATCCGTGTGTGGAAGCGGTACTGGAAAAAAACATCCCTTATATGTCAGGTCCACAGTGGCTGCACGATTTTGTGCTGCGCGACCGCTGGGTGCTGGCCGTTGCCGGTACACATGGCAAAACCACCACCGCGGGAATGGCGACCTGGATTCTGGAACAGTGCGGTTACAAACCGGGATTTGTGATCGGCGGTGTGCCGGGGAACTTTGAGGTTTCGGCGCGTCTGGGCGAAAGCGACTTCTTTGTTATCGAAGCGGATGAGTATGACTGCGCCTTCTTCGACAAACGCTCTAAATTTGTTCATTACTGCCCGCGTACGCTGATCCTCAACAACCTTGAGTTCGATCACGCCGATATCTTTGACGACCTGAAAGCGATCCAGAAACAGTTCCACCATCTGGTGCGTATCGTTCCGGGGCAGGGCCGTATTATCTGGCCGGAAAACGACATCAACCTGAAACAGACCATGGCGATGGGCTGCTGGAGCGAGCAGGAGCTGGTGGGTGAGCAGGGTCACTGGCAGGCGAAAAAGCTGACCACCGATGCTTCCGAATGGGAAGTCTTGCTGGATGGCGAAAAAGTGGGCGAAGTGAAATGGTCGCTGGTAGGCGAACATAATATGCACAATGGCCTGATGGCGATTGCGGCGGCTCGCCATGTTGGTGTAGCGCCGGCAGATGCCGCTAACGCGCTGGGTTCGTTTATTAACGCTCGTCGCCGTCTGGAGTTGCGTGGTGAAGCGAATGGCGTCACGGTATATGACGATTTTGCCCATCACCCGACGGCGATTCTGGCAACGCTTGCGGCGCTGCGTGGCAAAGTTGGCGGTACGGCGCGCATTATTGCTGTGCTGGAACCGCGCTCGAATACCATGAAAATGGGGATCTGCAAAGACGATCTGGCACCTTCATTAGGTCGTGCCGATGAAGTCTTCCTGCTGCAACCGGCGCATATTCCGTGGCAGGTGGCAGAAGTGGCAGAAGCCTGCGTTCAGCCTGCACACTGGAGTGGCGATGTGGATACGCTGGCAGATATGGTGGTGAAAACCGCTCAGCCTGGCGACCATATTCTGGTGATGAGCAACGGCGGTTTTGGTGGGATCCATCAGAAACTGCTGGATGGTCTGGCGAAGAAGGCGGAAGCCGCGCAGTAATTCGGCCTTAGCCTGATATAGTGTGCGTAGGCCGGATAAGGCGTTCACGCCGCATCCGGCATTTGAGCATAGTGCCTGATGCGACGCTTGATGCGTCTTATCAGGCCTACAGGTGCACCGCATCCGGCAAACCATACTCACATCAACAACGAAAATTACCCTTCATTCTCCGCCAGTTCGCGCAGATACTGGAAAATCTGGCGTGCGGATTTCGGCGGCTTATTCCCTTCTTTCTCTTTCTTCGCGTTGCGGATCAGAGTACGCAGTTGCTGACGATCGGCATCGGGCCACAGATTTAATACCTCAGCGATGGCGTCATCACCTTGATCGATCAGACGATCGCGCAGGTTTTCCAGTTTATGGAACAGCACCACCTGCTGGTTGTGACGGTTTTTCAGCTTATCCAGCGCCTGACGAATAGGCTCTACGTCGCGCTGGCGCAGCATCTTACCGATGAGCTGCAACTGGCGGCGGCGACCTTCCATCTTAATACGCTGGGCGAGCTCAATAGCCGCGCGCAGATCCGCATCTAACGGGATCTTATCCAGCGCGTTTTTCCCCAGATCAACAATTTCCGCGCCAAGGCGTTTTAGCTCCTCGGCATCACGTTTAATTTCACTTTTACTGACCCAGATAATTTCATCGTCTTCGTCTTCGATGTCATCACCGGGAACGTCGTCGAGCCAGTCTTCGGGCTGCTTAGTCATCTCAGGCTCCTTAAAAAAAGAGGCTAATGTTACCAGTTAAGATGCGCACTGAAAAACGGTTCTCTGTTAGACTTCAGAGAAACTCTCTACATTATGGCACTTGCAATGAAAGTAATCTCTCAAGTTGAAGCGCAGCGCAAGATTCTGGAAGAAGCAGTTTCCACTGCGCTGGAGTTGGCCTCAGGCAAATCGGACGGTGCGGAAGTTGCCGTCAGCAAGACCACCGGCATTAGCGTAAGCACGCGTTATGGTGAAGTGGAGAATGTTGAATTCAATAGCGATGGCGCGCTGGGGATCACTGTTTATCACCAGAACCGCAAAGGTAGCGCATCATCCACCGATTTAAGCCCGCAGGCCATTGCCCGTACTGTACAGGCGGCGCTGGATATTGCCCGTTATACCTCGCCAGATCCCTGTGCCGGCGTGGCAGACAAAGAGCTGCTGGCCTTTGACGCACCAGATCTCGACTTGTTCCACCCTGCGGAAGTTTCCCCGGATGAAGCCATTGAACTGGCGGCCCGCGCAGAACAGGCAGCATTGCAGGCGGACAAACGCATCACCAATACCGAAGGTGGCAGCTTTAACAGCCACTACGGTGTCAAAGTTTTTGGCAACAGCCACGGCATGTTGCAGGGTTACTGCTCAACGCGTCATTCGCTCTCCAGCTGTGTAATTGCCGAAGAAAATGGCGATATGGAGCGTGATTACGCCTACACCATTGGTCGTGCGATGAGCGATCTGCAAACGCCAGAGTGGGTTGGGGCCGACTGTGCTCGCCGTACTTTATCGCGCCTGTCACCGCGTAAACTCTCCACCATGAAAGCGCCGGTCATTTTTGCCAATGAAGTGGCAACCGGGCTTTTTGGCCATCTGGTGGGGGCGATAGCGGGTGGATCGGTTTACCGTAAATCCACCTTCCTGCTGGATTCGCTGGGTAAACAAATTCTGCCGGACTGGCTGACCATTGAAGAGCATCCGCATCTGCTGAAAGGGCTGGCATCGACGCCATTTGACAGCGAAGGTGTGCGCACCGAGCGTCGCGATATTATTAAAGATGGCATCCTGACTCAGTGGCTGCTGACCAGCTACTCTGCGCGCAAACTGGGACTGAAAAGCACCGGACATGCGGGCGGTATTCACAACTGGCGGATTGCCGGACAAGGGCTAAGCTTCGAACAAATGCTCAAAGAGATGGGCACCGGGCTGGTGGTGACGGAGCTGATGGGCCAGGGCGTGAGTGCCATTACCGGTGATTATTCCCGTGGTGCAGCGGGCTTCTGGGTAGAGAATGGCGAAATTCAGTATCCCGTTAGTGAAATCACCATCGCAGGTAATTTAAAAGATATGTGGCGCAATATTGTCACCGTCGGTAACGATATTGAAACACGCAGTAATATACAGTGTGGTTCTGTGCTGTTGCCGGAGATGAAAATCGCCGGGCAGTAAAAAACTGGCGCGACCTGCCGCGCTATAAACTAAAAAATTACACAAAATCATTCGCACTGCATCGAGACGGAAAGTGAATGAGGGCCGGGGAGCGTACTCGCAGTACGTGACCCGGGCGAATGAGCGTAGCCGTCGATGAGGCAGTGTGAAGGATGAAGTGTAAATAAAAAAGGAAGTGAGCAATGCGTAAAAGCCTGTTAGCTATTCTTGCAGTCTCCTCGTTGGTATTCAGTTCGGCGTCGTTTGCCGCTGATCTTGAAGACAATATGGAAACCCTCAACGACAATTTAAAAGTGGTCGAAAAAGCCGATAACGCGGCGCAAGTCAAAGACGCGTTAACGAAGATGCGCGCCGCAGCGCTGGATGCGCAAAAAGCAACGCCGCCGAAGCTCGAAGATAAATCACCGGACAGCCCGGAAATGAAAGACTTCCGTCACGGTTTCGATATTCTGGTTGGTCAGATTGACGACGCGCTGAAGCTGGCAAATGAAGGTAAAGTAAAAGAAGCGCAGGCTGCCGCAGAGCAACTGAAAACGACCCGCAACGCCTATCACCAGAAGTATCGTTAATTCCTCATTTCCCTGTTGCCTGCACTCAGGTAACAGGGAACTTATCATCGCAAATGATGCACCACCTGATTGCTGCTGCCGCGCCAGATCAGGGAAGGGTCTTTTAAATCCTGCACAAATTTGCCGTCGACCAGTACGTTAATCAAATCAACAACCTGCATTTGCGCAGCGTTGAGATCGTCGAGTTTATAGCCTGTCCACACCCAGATGTCTTTATCCGGACACTCGGCGCGGATGCGTTTTACCAGTTTCAGAATATCCGGCACGTTTTGCGGATGCAGCGGATCGCCGCCGGAGAGGGAAATCCCCTGGCGTTTGATACGAGTGTCATTCAGATCGTTAATGATCTGGTCTTCCATTGCTTTGGTAAATGGCTGACCAGAATTTACCCGCCATGTGCTTTTGTTATAGCAACCGGGGCATTCATGAACACACCCGGAGACAAACAGGGTGCAGCGAGTGCCGGGGCCGTTGACGATGTCGACAGGATAGTACTGATGATAATTCATTATTTCGCCTGGCTTATCAGTCCGCGTGTAGGCTGCATCCGGTAATCAATGCCTGATGCGACGCTGTCGCGTCTTATCAGGCCTACAAACCGTTACCGACTCGCATCCGGCAATTGTGGGTTACGATGGCATCGCGATAGCCTGCTTCTCTTCAAGCAGCTTCTCGACTACGCCAGGATCGGCAAGCGTCGAGGTATCGCCCAGGTTGCTGGTATCGCCCGCCGCAATTTTGCGCAGAATACGGCGCATAATTTTGCCGGAGCGGGTTTTAGGCAGGGAGTCGGTCCAGTGCAGCACGTCTGGCGTCGCCAGCGGGCCAATCTCTTTACGCACCCAGTTGCGGACTTCTGCGTACAGTTCTGGTGACGGTTCCTCCCCGTGATTAAGCGTGACGTAGGCGTAGATCGCCTGACCTTTAATATTGTGCGGAATACCTACTACGGCGGCTTCGGCAATCTTCGGATGCGCCACCAGCGCCGACTCAATCTCCGCCGTTCCCAGACGGTGACCGGAGACGTTCAGCACATCGTCCACACGCCCGGTTATCCAGTAATAGCCATCTTCATCGCGACGCGCGCCGTCGCCGCTGAAATACATATTTTTGAAGGTGGAGAAGTAGGTCTGTTCAAAACGTTCGTGATCGCCAAACAGCGTACGCGCCTGACCCGGCCAGGAGTCGGTGATCACCAGGCTGCCTTCGGTAGCGCCTTCCAGCGGGTTACCTTCGTTATCGACCAGCGCCGGTTGCACGCCGAAGAACGGACGTGTTGCCGAACCGGCTTTCAGCTCGGTAGCGCCAGGCAGCGGCGTGATCATGAAACCGCCAGTTTCGGTCTGCCACCAGGTATCGACCACCGGACATTTCTCGTTGCCGATTTTTTTCCAGTACCACTCCCACGCTTCCGGGTTAATTGGCTCGCCCACGGAACCGAGAATGCGCAGCGACGAACGGTCGGTGCCTTCGATCGCTTTATCGCCTTCCGCCATCAGCGCGCGGATCGCCGTGGGTGCGGTATAGAGAATATTGACCTGATGCTTGTCCACCACCTGCGCCATACGGGCAGGCGTCGGCCAGTTCGGTACGCCTTCAAACATCAGCGTGGTCGCACCGCAGGCCAGCGGGCCGTACAGCAAGTAACTGTGTCCGGTCACCCAGCCCACATCGGCGGTGCACCAGTAGATATCACCCGGATGATAATCAAAGACATATTTAAAGGTCAGCGCCGCGTACACCAGATAACCGCCGGTAGTATGCAGCACACCTTTTGGCTTACCGGTAGAACCGGAGGTGTAGAGAATAAACAGCGGATCTTCGGCGTTCATCTCTTCCGCCTGGTGCTGATCGCTCGCTTGCTCAACCAGGTCGTGCCACCACAGGTCGCGCCCTTCCTGCCAGTCAATTTTCCCGCCAGTACGCTTCAGTACCACCACATGCTCTACGCTGGTGACGTTCGGGTTTTTCAGCGCGTCATCAACGTTTTTCTTCAGCGGAATACTGCGCCCGGCACGCACACCTTCGTCGGAAGTGATCACCAGTCGTGAGTTGGAATCAATAATGCGCCCGGCAACGGCTTCCGGCGAGAAGCCGCCGAAAATCACCGAATGCACCGCGCCAATGCGGGCGCAGGCCAGCATCGCAACCGCGGCTTCCGGCACCATCGGCATATAAATCGCCACCACATCACCTTTTTTAATGCCCAGCTCGAGCAGGGTATTGGCGAAGCGGCAGACGTCGCGGTGCAGCTCTTTATAGCTGATATGTTTGCTCTGGCTGGCGTCGTCGCCTTCCCAGATGATGGCGGTACGATCGCCGTTTTCTTGCAGATGGCGGTCAAGGCAGTTTGCCGCCAGATTCAGCGTGCCGTCCTCGTACCATTTAATGGACACATTACCGGGGGCAAAGGAGGTGTTTTTCACCTTCTGGTAAGGTTTGATCCAGTCAAGAATTTTTCCCTGTTCGCCCCAGAAGGTATCAGGTACGTTAATAGATTGTTGATACATCGCCTCGTACTGCTGAGGGTTTATCAGGCAACGGTCTGCGATGTTGGCAGGAATGGTGTGTTTGTGAATTTGACTCATGCTTTTGTTCTCCTTGTAGGATGTTAATAATATGTGGCATAAGCGTTAAATGTAGGGGTATTGGCAGTTTTGTTTAGTATTTGGGCGACAGATCACGCAAAAGTAGAATTGTGCAAATAAACGGCAGGGTAATTTTTGAAGGTCAGCAACAAAAGTTGATTAATTCTTTGAGGAACATGCAGTTATGCATGCTGTTGAAAAAGAGGAAGATACTGACTAACTCTAAAGTGGTATTTTACATGCACTTACAATTGATTAAAGACAACATTCACAGTGTGGTTATTTGTTACACATAGGGGCGAGCAATGTCATGACAGTGTAGGTGCGGTTACTGTCGTGAAAAACAATAAAAACCGCCATTGCAACAATGGCGCAATTCGGATGAAGCCCCTATGACAAGGATAAAAATAAACGCACGCCGTATCTTCAGCTTATTGATTCCTTTTTTCTTTTTCACTTCTGTTCACGCTGAACAAACGGCTGCTCCCGCAAAACCTGTAACTGTGGAAGCGAAGAATGAAACCTTTGCCCCGCAGCATCCCGATCAATATCTCTCCTGGAAAGCCACCTCGGAACAGTCAGAGCGTGTTGACGCCCTGGCGGAAGATCCACGGCTGGTGATCCTGTGGGCGGGGTATCCCTTCTCGCGCGATTACAACAAGCCGCGTGGACATGCTTTTGCTGTCCGTATGCGGCTCGCGCGATGGAAGCCATTGGTAACCCTTTGCTGTGACCGATGTGCGTGAAACCCTGCGTACCGGTGCGCCGAAAAACGCTGAAGATGGTCCGCTACCGATGGCGTGCTGGAGTTGTAAAAGCCCGGATGTGGCGCGTCTGATCCAGAAAGACGGCGAAGATGGCTACTTCCACGGTAAATGGGCGCGCGGCGGCCCGGAAATCGTCAACAACTTAGGTTGTGCCGATTGCCATAACACCGCCTCACCAGAGTTCGCCAAAGGCAAACCGGAGTTAACCCTTTCCCGTCCGTATGCGGCTCGCGCGATGGAAGCCATTGGTAAACCTTTTGAGAAAGCCGGACGTTTCGACCAGCAATCGATGGTTTGCGGTCAGTGCCATGTGGAGTATTACTTCGACGGCAAAAACAAAGCGGTTAAATTCCCGTGGGATGACGGCATGAAAGTCGAAAATATGGAGCAGTATTACGACAAAATTGCCTTCTCTGACTGGACTAACTCCCTGTCGAAAACGCCAATGCTGAAAGCGCAGCACCCGGAATATGAAACCTGGACAGCGGGCATTCACGGTAAAAACAACGTGACCTGTATCGACTGCCATATGCCAAAAGTGCAGAACGCCGAAGGCAAACTCTACACCGACCATAAAATTGGTAATCCGTTTGATAACTTCGCCCAGACTTGTGCGAACTGCCATACCCAGGACAAAGCTGCCTTGCAAAAAGTGGTCGCGGAACGTAAGCAGTCGATTAACGACCTGAAAATCAAGGTTGAAGATCAACTGGTTCACGCTCACTTCGAAGCGAAAGCAGCGCTGGATGCAGGCGCGACGGAAGCTGAAATGAAGCCAATTCAGGACGATATCCGTCATGCCCAGTGGCGCTGGGATCTGGCGATCGCTTCCCACGGCATTCATATGCACGCACCGGAAGAAGGTCTACGGATGCTCGGTACTGCGATGGATAAAGCGGCGGATGCACGCACCAAACTGGCGCGCCTGCTGGCGACCAAAGGCATCACCCATGAAATCCAGATCCCGGATATCTCAACCAAAGAGAAAGCCCAGCAGGCCATTGGCCTGAACATGGAACAAATCAAGGCCGAGAAGCAGGACTTCATCAAAACGGTGATCCCGCAGTGGGAAGAGCAGGCACGTAAAAACGGTCTGTTAAGCCAATAACCCCGTTCCGCCTCGCAAGGGGCGGAAAACACAATGGAGTGAATATGAGCGTATTACGTTCGTTATTAACTGCTGGGGTGCTGGCGTCGGGCCTGTTGTGGAGCCTGAACGGAATTACCGCTACCCCTGCGGCGCAGGCATCTGATGATCGCTACGAAGTTACCCAGCAGCGTAACCCGGATGCCGCCTGTCTGGACTGTCATAAACCAGATACCGAAGGTATGCATGGAAAACATGCTTCCGTTATCAACCCGAATAACAAACTGCCGGTCACCTGCACCAACTGTCACGGCCAGCCATCACCGCAACACCGCGAAGGGGTGAAAGATGTGATGCGCTTTAACGAGCCGATGTACAAGGTTGGAGAGCAGAACAGCGTCTGTATGTCCTGTCATCTGCCGGAACAGTTGCAAAAAGCGTTCTGGCCGCACGATGTCCACGTAACCAAAGTGGCGTGCGCCAGCTGCCATTCCCTGCATCCACAGCAAGATACGATGCAGACGTTAAGTGACAAAGGACGGATTAAGATTTGCGTCGATTGCCACAGCGATCAGCGCACCAATCCGAACTTTAACCCGGCGTCTGTTCCGTTGCTTAAGGAGCAGCCATGACCTGGTCTCGTCGCCAGTTTCTCACCGGCGTCGGCGTGCTGGCAGCCGTCAGCGGCACCGCAGGGCGCGTGGTGGCGAAAACGTTGAATATCAATGGGGTGCGTTACGGCATGGTGCATGACGAGTCGTTATGCATCGGCTGTACCGCCTGTATGGATGCTTGTCGGGAAGTGAACAAGGTGCCGGAAGGCGTCTCGCGCCTGACGATTATTCGTAGCGAGCCGCAGGGCGAATTTCCTGATGTGAAATATCGCTTCTTCCGTAAGTCTTGCCAGCACTGCGATCATGCGCCGTGCGTTGACGTCTGCCCGACCGGTGCGTCTTTTCGCGATGCTGCCAGTGGGATTGTCGATGTTAATCCGGATCTCTGCGTCGGTTGTCAGTACTGCATCGCCGCCTGTCCGTACCGCGTGCGCTTTATCCATCCGGTCACGAAGACAGCGGACAAATGCGATTTCTGCCGTAAGACCAATTTGCAGGCCGGTAAGCTGCCCG
>OKSB01003343.1_pt1 | contig 12862 bp, 5 predicted proteins | sample 1601171 | NCBI WGS metagenome assembly OKSB01 (sample SAMEA3541496, study PRJEB24748) | human gut metagenome | biome: human gut; feature: human-associated habitat; material: faeces | place: China | collected 2012 | reverse complement strand
AAGCTCAGGAGAAAGAGAAGCGTACACTGGTGGCTAATCTGCAAAAGAAACAGAAAGGTCTGCAAAGCGAAGTGAACAAGAAGAGACGGGAGGCCAATCAACTGAATGCCCGTATCGACCGGTTGATCGCAGAAGAAATAGAACGCGCCCGCAAACGTGCCGCGGAAGAAGCCCGCCGCGAAGCGGCAGCCCGCAAGAAGGCGGATACAAATGACAAAGGTGCCTCCGAAACCGGAACGGCTGCCAAACCGAAGTCGGAGCCATTGGACGCTTTTACGATGAGCAAGGCAGATCGTGAACTGTCCGGTAGCTTTGTTGCCAACCGTGGAAAACTTCCGATGCCTATATCCGGACCTTATATCATAACCAGCCGCTATGGACAGTATTCCGTTGAAGGACTCCGTAATGTGAAGCTGGACAATAAAGGAATTGATATACAAGGAAAGCCGGGAGCACAAGCCCGTGCCATCTTTGATGGTAAGGTAGCAGCCGTGTTCCAGTTGAACGGACTATTTAACGTCCTCATCCGGCATGGTAATTATATTTCCGTTTACTGTAATCTGTCTTCCGCTTCGGTGAAATCCGGCGATACGGTGAGTACGAAGCAGTCTATCGGACAGATATTCTCTGATGGCGCGGATAACGGACGAACGGTACTGCATTTCCAGTTACGCAGAGAGAAAGAAAAGTTGAATCCGGAACCCTGGTTGAATCGTTAATCTAAACATAAGACACACTTAGTATGAAGTTAACAAAGATACTGATACTTTTACTGGCCTTCTGGCTCGAACCATTGTCTGCATCTCCCTATTTCTCCTTCAAGAAATATCAGGTGGAAGATGGCTTGTCACATAATACGGTATGGTGTGCTATACAGGATAGCTATGGATTTATCTGGCTGGGCACCAGTGACGGACTGAACCGTTACGACGGTCGGGGCAATAAAGTTTATCGGAATGTATTGAACGATAAATTCTCATTGGAGAACAACTTCGTTGAGGCACTGATTGAAGAAGATCAGAATATATGGGTTGGAACGAACTCCGGACTGTATATCTATGACCGGGCAACGGACCGTTTCTCCTATTTTGACAAGACTACTCAGTATGGAGTATACGTCAGCAGTGAAATCAAGAAGATTGTAAAGACGGAGAACGGACTTCTCTGGATTGCCACCTTGGGGCAGGGACTTTTTATTTATGATCCCAAGACCGAAGTGTTGACTCAGAATAGTATCCAGACCTCCTTTGTCTGGGATGTCTGTCAGAGTCATGATAAGAAGAAAGTCTATGCTTCTTCACTGCAGGAAGGGCTGCTTTGCTTCGATGAAAACGGCAAATTCCTGCAATCGTACCGAGTCCCATCGGACGTGAACTCACCGGATAGTTACAAAATCAACTGTGTACTGGACGTAGAGGGAGAAGTATGGCTGGGAGCGGGCAACAATTTGTTGGGGAGACTGAACCGGCAAACCGGAACGATTGAAAATTACGTGGCTCCTTCATTGAACTTCGGCGCGGTTCGCAGCCTGCTGAAATATACGGAAAATGAACTGCTGGTAGGAACCGATAATGGACTCTATCTATTCAATCGCGAGTCGAAAACCTTCCTCCGTGCAGATAATCCGGCTGATCCGCGAAGTCTGAGTGATCAGACCATAAACGGCATGATGTGGGATGCGGAAGGTGCTCTGTGGGTATTGACGAACTTGGGAGGTATCAACTATATGTCCAAGCAGACCAAGCGTTTCGATTACTATTCACCCGCCTATCTGTCGGGGATAGCGGGGGCAGGAGAGGTGGCAGGCCCATTCTGTGAAAATAAAGACGGAAATATCTGGATTGGTACTCAGAGTGGCTTATATTTCTTCAATACCGTTACACGGGAGCTTTCGGAATATCATATCGGTGGTGTAAAGAGTCAGAAATATGATATTCGCTCTTTGATGTTAGACGGCGATTGTCTTTGGATCGGTACTTATGCGGAAGGAATACGTGTGCTTAATCTGCGTACCGGTTCGATAAAGGAATATACCCACTCGCGCGGAATCCCCAATACCATTTGCAGCAATGACGTACTATGTATGTATAAAGACCGGAAAGGGGAAATCTTCGTCGGAACAAGCTGGGGCTTATGTCGTTACAATCCTGATGCCGATAATTTCATGACGATCACCAGTATCGGTTCCATGATTTCCGTGGGCGATATATATGAGGATATGTATAACAACCTGTGGATTGCAACGACCAACAGCGGCGTGTTCTCCTACAATACCCTGAGCGGACACTGGAAACATTTCCAGCACGAACGGGAAGATTCGACCACCATTACCAGTAATTCGGTGATCACGGTATTTGAAGATAACAAAGGCGTGATGTGGTTTGGCACAAATGGGGGAGGATTATGCTCCTTCGATCCCAAAACAGAGGCATTTATTGAGTTTGATTCTGCGCTTCCCAATAAGGTGATCTATTCTATTGAACAAGATCAGACAGGAGATTTCTGGATATCCAGCAATGCAGGGATATTTAAGATTAATCCGATTTCTAAAGCTCATTTCCGACAGTTTACGATTAATGATGGTTTGCAGGGAAATCAGTTTATGGCACGTTCTTCTTTAAAGTCTTCTGAAGGTAAACTATATTTTGGCGGAATCAACGGCTTTAATGTTTTCCAGCCGGAACGTTTTGTGGATAATTCCTACATTCCTCCGGTATATGTGACTGATATCCGTTTATCCTATCTGAATGACGAACAGGAAGTGAAGAAGCTGCTTCAACTGGGGAAACCGATTTATATGGCTGACAAGATAACCTTGTCTTATGAAAATAATAGTTTCACGATTCGTTTTGTGGCGTTAAGCTATGAAGACCCGGCACGAAACAGATATTCCTATATATTAAAAGGAGTAGATAAAGAGTGGATTACCAACTCCGAGAACAACTCTGCTTCTTATACCAATCTGCCTCCCGGAGAATACGAGTTCGAAGTGCGTGGCTCCAATAATGACCATCAGTGGAACGAGAAAAAGACTACTCTGCGGGTAGTGATTACTCCCCCTTGGTATTTTATTTATATTCTCCTGTTGATGGGCTGGATTGTCTGGATTGCATGGCGCTGGAATCTTCGCGTGAAGCATAAGTACAAACGCCGGATGGAGAAATATCAGATTGCTAAAGAACAGGAAGTTTATAAATCAAAGATCGGCTTCTTCATTAATCTGGTACATGAGATACGTACCCCTCTCAGTCTGATCCGATTGCCTCTTGAAAAGTTGCAAGAGATAGAACATGAAGGAAAAGAAGCTAAGTATCTGTCTGTAATAGATAAGAATGTAAACTATCTTTTAGGGATTACCAATCAGCTGCTCGACTTCCAGAAGATGGAAAACGGAGCTTTGCAACTGAATCTGGTAAGTTGCGATATTAAGGAAATAGTGAATGATGTATATAGTCAGTTCACCAGTCCTGCCGAGTTAAAGGGAATTGAACTGGTATTGACTCTGCCCGAGCAGGAACTGGTATCAATGGTCGATCGGGAAAAGTTGAGTAAGATACTGGTGAATCTGATGGGCAATGCGATAAAATATGCCCGTACGCGTATCGATTTGAAACTCGTGACAACTGATGCGGGATATGAGATATATGTGAGTGATGACGGTCGTGGAGTACCGGATGCCCAAAAGGGAAAGATATTTGAAGCCTTCTACCAAATGCCGGATGATAAAGTCGCTACCGCCACAGGTACCGGTATCGGACTGGCTTTTGCGAAATCTCTGGCAGAAGCCCATCAAGGCAGCCTGCGCCTTGAAGATAACGAACCGCAAGGCTCCTCGTTTATATTATCTCTTCCTTTAAGCGAAAAGAAGGCAGAAGAAGCTGCTGATATCGTTGAGGTTCATTCCGAAAACGAAGGTTCGGCAGAGAATATTCCTTCAGAGTTCTCCGGAAAGAAATTCACCGTATTGTTGGTAGAAGATAATGTCGAACTGTTGAATCTGACGCGTGACTCGTTGGTTGCCTGGTTCCGTGTGCTGAAAGCTCCGAATGGTCGTGCGGCACTTGAGATACTCGAACAGGAGAGTGTAGACGTCATCGTCAGTGATGTGATGATGCCGGAAATGAACGGGCTGGAACTCTGTAGCAAAGTGAAATCGGAAATCGACTATTCACATATTCCGGTCATCTTACTGACGGCAAAAACGACGCTGGAATCTAAGGTGGAAGGACTGGAATGCGGAGCCGATGTGTATATTGAGAAGCCATTCTCTATCAAACAACTGCATAAGCAGATCGAGAACCTGCTCCGGTTGAGGCAGTCTTTCCATAAGCTGATGGCCAGTTTGTCCGGGAATGCCAATCAGGCCTCGGCAGAACTTGCGATGACTCAGAGAGATTGTGAGTTTGTTGCCAAGATACAGGAAGTGATTGCCGACCAGTTGGCAGACGAGAATTTCTCCATCGATACTCTTGCAGAGCAGATGAACATGAGCCGTTCCAACTTCTATCGGAAGATAAAAGCATTGTCGGGAATGTCGCCCAATGATTATCTGAAGGCCCTCCGTATGAATAAGGCAGCTGAGTTAATTCAGGGCGGTACACGTATTTCCGAGGTTGCGGCACAGGTTGGATTCACTTCCTCCTCTTATTTTGCCAAGTGTTTCAAGGCACAATATGGAGTTCTCCCGAAGGAATATGTCAATCAGTTGTCTGCTTCCGATACAGCGGTAGAAAGCACTCCGGATGCCGATTCTACCATTTGATTTATCATCAGATGTATGAAAGAAGCATGCAGGGCTTGACAAACCGTTTTTTATGTTGTATATTTGTAAGTGAGAACCAGAAGTAAATTCGATAACATTGATAATATAGACGAAAAATGAGTAATAATAAGTACAATATAATAACAGATTGAAAGCGTTTCCACTTCGGATAGTGCTTGCCGGATAGTCTGATACAAGCTAAGGGCTGCGATTCTTTATGGGAATTGCAGCCCTTTTTGTTGCTTAAAATTAATATTTGTTGCTGAAATAACGATGCTCGGGTTTATAATAAACTTGGGGGACGTTTATAATAAACGATGAACGAATTTATTAATAAATGATTCGGAAGAAGTATATAAACGGTTAATATATTTCGTGTGAAAGTGTGTAATGATGCCAAGAAACTTTCTGTTTTTATTATTAATAGGTAGTTTGTCTTTACATTCTCTTTTTTCTGTTTTCCTGTCATCAGCAGGATGTGTCACGATGTAATGACGAGAATGATATTCCAAACTTAATTTTTATTTTCGCTTTATTAACTATTAATGAAAAAAAAAGTCTTTTCTTTGTATCATCTTAAAAATGAAACTATGAGAATCAATTTATGTTTGTTATTATTCCTTGTTTTGCTGAACATCTCTTGTAATTCCAAACGGGCGGGAAAAAAAGAAGATGTTGAAAAAGATACTTATGCCAATCCATTATTTATGGAAGGGGCTAATTCAAGCGCGATTTACCATAATGGTAAATATTATTATACCCATGAAACTAATGAGCAAATATATCTGTGGGTAACCACCGATATTACCGATATGGCTCATTCCACTTGTAAAGAGGTCTGGGTGCCTAAAGATCCTTCGAATAGCCATAACCTCTGGAATCCGGAAATACGGAATATCAATGGTAAATGGTATATCTATTTTGCTGCCGATGATGGAAATACAGATAATCATCAGATTTATGTGATTGAGAATGATTCTCCTGACCCTATGCAGGGAGAGTTTCGCATGAAAGGAGCGATCATGACCAATCCCGATTGGAACTGGGGAATACACCCTTCTACTTTTGAGCATAAAGGGGAGCTTTATCTTCTATGGTCCGGGTGGCCTAATCGGAGGATAGGCAGTGAAACACAATGCATCTATATTGCCCGCATGGAAAATCCCTGGACATTGGCTACGGAAAGGGTTCTGATTTCGAAGCCGGAGTATGAATGGGAACGGCAGTGGGTAAATCCGGATGGCGGGCGGACTGCTTATCCGATTTATGTAAATGAAAGCCCTCAGTATTTTCATTCCAAAGATAACCGGACTGTCATTGTCTATTATGCGGCAAGCGGTTGCTGGTCTCCTTATTATTGTACCGGAATGTTGACTGCCGACGCGGATAGTGACTTGCTGAATCCGGCTTCCTGGAAGAAGAGCCCCGTTCCTGTATTTCAACAGAGACCGGAAGATGGAGTGTATGGTCCGGCTAACCTTTCCTTCCTTCCTTCGCCTGATGGAACGGAATGGTATATATTGTATCAGGCGAGAAGTGTTCCTAGCGGTAATACGGGAGAGTCGGAAAGTCGTAATCCACGATTGCAGAAGATAGGATGGGATGCTGATGGAATGCCGGATTTGGGAGTCCCTTTACCGGTGAATACTCCGTTACCTAAACCATCTGGCACAGTTCCGTTTACTCCTTGAGTTAGAATAAATGATAAGAGGGTGTCCGAAGACACCCTCATAAATAAAACTGAAATATAGTTCTATTTAAGTCTAAATACTTCCGAATAAATTCCTTGATCAGACCCTTTGGGCCACAGGCAAATACGTCCAAACAATGTTCCTCTTTTTAAAGCTGTTTGGAACATACTGTTATTAGTATAATCTTTGGTAGTAAAACTATATATCTTACCTGTTTCGTCGTATTGTGCTAAATTTTCAGTTTCGTCATAACGATCTACATTATGTTCAGCATCACTCAAGAATTGTGTGGTACTTAATAACATAATCATACGATCAATTCCAGTACCTGCTATTTTATTTACTTTAAATGAAGCATCAACTTTATTACCATTCAGAGCTATTTTAGCATCTTCTATTAAGTAATAAGGAGTTACTTCAACATCTTGTGTGGCAAGTCCATTTAATTTTATCTCTATAGTATCGCGTCCCTCATCACTCCAAGGTCCATTGCCAGCCTTCGTTATTAATTGATATTGTCCATCAAAGATACAGATAGAGAACTCTCCATCTTGGTTTACAAAAACCTCTACAGGATCATGTTTTTGATAGCCACGTTGGTATAGCTGCAATTTGACTGCTTCGTTGCCACGTAATTGTAAAGCCTCTCCTTTATAGACCACACGGCCTTTTATAAAGGAGGTAGGTTCGTCATAATTATCTTTGCTGCAGCTTATTAATGCAAAAATGGATAATATGACTATTGAATATATTTTAAATGTTGTTTTCATCTTCATTGTTTCTTATTAAGTTACTGATAAGGATTCTTCACTAACTTTGGATTATTATTAATCCAGCCGTTATCAATTTCTGAATAATATTGTGCTTCTGTACATTTTAACGGACGGCGCCATAAATCTAACTTTTGCATATCTTTTTCAATAAATACCCACTTGCCATCGTTAGGATCACCTGAAGCAACCACTTTGAATGGCCATAGTCCTAAGCGTTGTGAAGTTCTTGCTGTTGGTTCACCAGTCCATATTTTGCTTGCTTCCATCCAGCGTTTCAGATCCCACCATCGATTACCTTCAAATGCAAATTCTACTCGGTATTCATGCATGATTTTCTCATGATCAATTGTATTTAATGACGAGATTCCAGCCCGATTACGAACGGCATTAATATACTTCAGTGCATCTGTATCAGTATTATCCCGTGATAGCTCCCAGCTAGCTTCAGAGGCAATTAGATAAGCCTCTGCTATACGGAAATAAACATTCCACATTTCGGAACCACGTCCAATAGTACCTGCTGAAGGTGTAGCATCCAAATATTTGCGCACGTAGAAACCGGTACGGTTTATTTCTCGGTCATTACCGCCGAAAGGACCATTATTAGCTGTAATCAACCTGCCATCCTCGTCATAAGAATTACGGGCTCCAGTCACTTCAGACCATGAACCATTTTCTTTTCGCAGTTGCCCAGCTTGTAATTCAATAACCTTACTGTCAAAAGTTGCTCCAGGTACAATGATAGAACCCATTAGGCGTGGGTCACGTTCCATGAATAGTTCTGTTGGTTCGGTAAAGAATTTCGGATTTTCAAGGGTACCAATTTCAAATGGTATACTCGTCCCTTTTTGTTCTTCCGTGGCATCAAGTGGTTCGAAAGCCTCAACTAGATTTAGTAAAACAGATAAACGGTCACTTCCAGTATCTTGTTCTATACTTTTGGGCAGGTTTCCTTTAGTGAACTGATGTGTTTGCCCCGGAGAGACATAATCACGACACCAAATGACTTCTGTATTACCATCTTTTTGGCATACAGCTTTATAGAAATTGTCCGCATATGCTTTGTGAGTTTGCTCTGATGCCAGCATGAGCTTGTAAGGTCCATTTTCTATAACATCTTTTGTAGCGGCCAACGCTATTTTATAGTATTCTTGGGCTTTGGAAAAAGGTATACCTACTTCTCCACCATTCGTGCGCAACTGCGGATGTGCCTCGGCCGTGTTATAAGTAGCTAATGAAGCTGCAGTTAAAGCAGCACGGGCTTCCAGCATTTTTGCTACCCAATAATTGGCTCGTGCAGAGTTTTTGTTAGTGTCTTTGGTCAACATTTTGGAGGCTTCCTGACATTCTGAGATTACATAATCGTATAAATCAGCCTCAGTAGAACGGGGTATCTGCAGAGTTGTAATATCCATTCCTGGAGTGTAATTGAATATCTCATCATTTATTATAGGTACACCACCTAAAGTACGTCCCATACAAAAATAAAGCCATGCACGAATATAGCGTACTTCACCTATATAAGCAGTTTTCGTGGCTTCATCTACAGCGTCTGAGGGTTTAATACCTTCTAAGAACTGATTAAGGTCATGTACTAGAGTATAGTCATATGTACGCCATTTGTTTCTATCAATATTCTCATCGCTATTTGTGTCGAAATGAATTACCTCGTCTAGCATTGTCCATTGATCCCAGTCATCAATACGCTGTCCTATTGTTACACGTCCATAAAAATTGGCCAATACGGATTTAACTAATGTAGGGTCTCCAAAAGTCTGATCTTGGGTTAATAACGTATCGGGCTTTGTATCCAAGAAGCCACTACAACTGCCCAATGACAACATCGTGGCAGTCATTATTGTATATAAATATTTCTTCTTCATTGTTTCTTAAAATTTTAGGTTTACGCCAATGTTTATTACTCGCATCGGAGGGTAATCCAAACCGTTGTCAGATGCACATTCCGGATCCATCACAGACAAATTGGATAAAGTCAGTAAGTTTGTGCCTGAAACAAACAGTCTTAAATTACTAATGCCAGTTCTGTTTAACCATGTTTTGGGGAATGTGTAGCCGACTTCCAAATTACGTAACTTTAAATAAGTTACATTATGTAACCAATATGAACTTTTATCATAAGCACTAGTTTCATCAGTATTTAGACGAACCATGGGGTATTTACCTGGAATTAGCGGACTATTAGCATCCCATATATCAGATAAATGCCATGCATCCTTCAATACTTCATCAGGACTGTTACCATCGTTTTGGAACGGACGGGCTGTCTCATAACATTGATTCCATGATGTCATACGGGAGCCGGTCCAATCCATTGCCAAATCAAATCCTTTCCATGATGCAGAAAGATTAATACCAAAATTGAGAGTAGGAGTACTATCTACACGATACCCAATGGGACGTTCATCCAAATAATTGATCACTCCATCATTGTTTTGATCCTTATACATGATATCTCCTGGAACTACTGTACGATTCCCTTTTCTATCATTATCAACTGGATAATTGGCAATTTGCTCCCAACTATCAAAACGACCGATAGCTTCATACCCCCAATTCACATATCCTACACGATGCCAAATGCTGTTACGGTATTCATCCCAAGAATTACTAAAGCGCGGCTTATATTGTTCCCAATCCCAAAAGCGGGAATAGGTTATATTACCCCCAACACTATAATTGAAATCATTGATTTGATCAGTCCACATAATAGAAGCATCAAAACCTCTATGCATATCTGATTTAAGATTCTCCTTTGGTAGACTAAAACCTGCTTCGTTCGGTATTAACACATCATAACGAGGTTCAGGAATTCCATCACGTACACGACGGAAATAGTCAAATTGTATATTCAAACGGTTATTGAGAAAACCTAAATCTACGCCAATATCTAGAATCTTTGCTGTCATCCAGGATAGTGTTTGGTTAGGTAGTCCCCGAGTTGAAGTTCCTACTACCCAGTTGCCATCAATTACTGCACCCCCACTGTTGTAATTATAGCCAGGTAGATAGTCAAAAGCAGAATAGTCAGAAACAGCATCATCACCAACTTCGCCATATGAACCACGTAACTTTAAATTAGTAACGATCTCACCAATTTTGCTCTCTTTTCAAAAGTTCTCTTCAGAAACACGCCAGCCTAAAGAGGCTGATGGGAAAAAGCCCCAACGATTATCCGGACGGAATTTCCATGATCCATCCCAACGAGCTATTAATTCAACTAGGTATTTGTCAGCATAACTATAATTGATACGTCCCAAATATCCCATACGTGCCTCTGTTCTATTTCCATCATCATTAAACTCCTGAATTTCTTTCAGACGAATCAAATCCATTGCATTAGAAACTGGTGTAGAATGAATCCACATTTTAGGGCGTTTACGCTGACTTGCCTCAAATCCAGCTACAGCAACAACCGCATGTTTACCAAATTTGCGGTCAAAGTTTAACTGAAAGTTTGAAAATTGATCTTCTACCTTCTCGCGGTTGCGCTCACGATAAGGATTTGACATACGGTTGGTTACATAGTAATTATCTTTTTGTTCGTCATAACCATATAGTTCATAGGTGAATTCTTGGTTATCCAGTTCGTTATAAGCATAATAGTAGCCTAGCATTCCTTTGAATTTTAATCCTTTCAGAATCTCATATTCAGCAGTACCATTCATTTGAATTACGCGCCATACATCTGATACCTTTCCTGTAGTCTCGTAATTCAAAATAGCAAAGTTTGTTTCCGGTTGGTCGGATACTAGCTGTGGATAATTCGGGTTATCATTAGCAAATGGTCGTTTAGTTGGTTGATTTTTCATTGTTGCGAAACGAGGCAGCCATGTATCATCAGCTCCCGGTACTCCAGGATGACGACGATCTTCAATGCGTCCATTCATACTTGCCCCTACCTTGAGACGTTCATTTACATTCATTTCGATATTCATCTGTACATTTGTACGACGGAATCCACCATAATTGCGGATAGTTGCATCTTGATTAATGTGGGATACCGCTACATAATAGTTTGCTTTATCTGTACCTCCGGAGAAATTAGTATTAATATAATACTGCGGAGCGCTTACCCAAATATAGTCTTCCCAATTCCATCCTTGATATTTAGGTTCTGTACCACTCATCCATTTCTCGTATTCTTCTTTGCTGTAACGACGAGAATCGCCATTACGTCCAGAGAATGTTTCTGCTGTTACATAGGCATGAACATAATCCTTTACATTAGCTGGACTAACATATTTAGAGTTTTTCTGCCAACCATAATAAGCATTAACAGAAACTGTATTTTTAGAATTACGACTACCTTTCTTAGTTGTAATAACCACTACTCCATTCGCCGCGCGTACCCCATATAAAGCAGCTGATGCATCTTTTAGTACAGATATAGATTCAATATCATTAAAATCCATCTGACTAAATTGCCCTGTATCTGAAATAACACCATCAATTACAAATAATGGAGTACCCATGTTACGAATTTGCAAAGCTGTTTCAGCGCCAGGACGTCCATCTTGTTGACGAGTATTTACACCTGCAATTTTACCAACCAGAGCTCCACCTGCAGTAACAGCAGAAGAACGAGCAATTTCTTCAGATTTAATTGAAGAAACAGCACCCGTCAATGTTGCTTTCTTTTGTGACATACCAAATCCTGTTATAACAACTTCATCTAGAACTTGTGTATCTTCTTGTAAGGTTACAGTAATTTGTCTCGCCTCTCCCACAGTAACATTCTGTGTTTGATAACCGATAAAAGAAATTTCTAATTTTGTTTTGGGAGCTACATTTAGAGAGAACTCACCGTTTATATCAGTGATTGTACCAGTACTCCCCCCTACTTCTTTTACATTGACTCCTATTAATGGCTCACCATTGGCATCAATAACAGTACCTTTTACAATACGTTGTTGTTGGGTAGAGTTTACTATTAATGTATTTTCATCTATTATACTGGCAGCATGAGTATAGCTACCAGGTAATAATGAAAATGCAGCCAGACAGAGTGGGATACACCACATCTTATTATGGCTTAAAAACCAAAACACTTGTTCTTTACTTTTCATAGCAAATTAATTTTATCACCTGTATTATACTTTAGAGAATCAGTACAATACGGGTGGATGTTTAAAATATATTGAGTTATTTCACATTCTATTTAATTGTATCAACTTTGAACGATTATTTATTTTATTGTTTGTTTTGTACTTTATTTATTAATACTTTCATCCAGTATCCTCCAATTACTGAACGCGCTTTAAAACCTGTCATTTTGCCTGTTTTTGTATCATGCCAATCACTAATAGGTACCCGTGAAGTCGTTTCATTGATATATTTATAGAGAGGATCTATGAATTTCTTGAAAGTTTCTAAATCTGGAGACATAGCTGCAATCCACATAATCCAGTCAGACTTTGTATACTCTTTGCGAGAATCTAACGGTAACCCATAAGGATTCTGTTTCATTAAATAATAATTGACTTCTTTGCTGATTACATTATTCGAAAATAAATTCAGACTCCACATCTTATCCCAGATCATATTATACTTTTGGCTCCATGTATTCTCACGGTCGAAAGCAAGGCGGTAATGATCACCTTCATTTGCCATTTCTT
>OKSB01003340.1_pt1 | contig 12872 bp, 9 predicted proteins | sample 1601171 | NCBI WGS metagenome assembly OKSB01 (sample SAMEA3541496, study PRJEB24748) | human gut metagenome | biome: human gut; feature: human-associated habitat; material: faeces | place: China | collected 2012 | reverse complement strand
GATTCCAGTCTAATCTCCCGGTTACCACACATACGCTGGATAAGCTGTGCAAATCCTTAGACTGCAGGCTAGAGGATATTGCCGAGTATGTACCGATCCCAAATAGCTAAAAAGCGCCTGGCAGCTGCCAAGCCCCGCCTTGCAAGGCGGGGCTTTTTTGTATAAAGAAAACCACGCGATAGTCGCGTGGTTCAAAAGAGCTTAAGCAATGAAGGAGATAAAAAAACTCCTAATGTGTTAAAGTAAAAGCGTGACCTGCCAGTTACGCCAAAAGAACACATTAGGAGGACATTAAAATGCCAGAACAAAATAACGTCACGAACAGTTTAGCACATACAAAGTGGAATTGTAAATACCATGTAGTATTATCTATAGCAACTAAACAAATCAGGTCAGTGGATTTATCAGAAGAGAAAAAGTAAACTCTACATGACTTTTTCGGTCCGGATCGGTGAAGCGTGTAATTCAGGTCAGCGCCGTATTTGCTGCCAAAGGACAGAAGACAGGTAGTCCATGTTCGGATAAAAAGATATAGGGTGAATTTTAAGAAATTTGTATGAAGAGAAAGGTATAGAAAATATAGTGACGAAAGCATTTTTTGACTATATAGATGTGTGGATAAGCTTTTTTTAAGGTGCGGTAGAGTTTATGTCATAAGAAGCTGAAAGGACGAAAAAACACAAAATTTATATTAATACTCCAAAAAATTTAAAAAATTAAAAAATATTTTTAATTTTGAAAAGAGAATTGAAAAAAATATTGACATTATTTTTCAAAAACGTATAATAAATATGAAAGTTCTAGTCAAAGGAACTGGATTATAACAAGGGGGATTACAAATGAAAAAGAGCAAAAAATTGATGGCGTTGTTACTAGCTGCCGGTATGGCGCTCAGCGTGGCAGGCTGTAGCTCCAGCGACACTGGAAGCTCGTCTTCTGCCGCAGGCTCAGCCGGTGAGGACGCGTCGTCTGCGCTTACCAGCGAAGAGGTTGTCTTTTGGGGACCTTGGGATGGTGAAGTCGGCGGACAGATCGAAGCAATCATCGATGAATACAATACTGAAAAAGGAACGAACGTCAGCTATGTATGCCAGGCAGACTTGGTGAATGCGTACCAGGCGGCCGCACTTGCGGGAGACGTACCGGACATTATGCTCTGGGATGCCAATGAAGTACGCCGCTATGCGAAGATGGGACAGCTCAAATCCATTGACGAAGAGCTCAAGGCCGATGGCATTGATACCGCGGATTTTAACGACGAATCCATCAAGGAATTGACTTACGAAGATCATCTGTATGGCTTGCCCATGAATATCGATATTTGGGGCCTTTACGTCAATATGGATATTTTGAATGAGGCTGGCATTGATAAAGCGCCCGCCACATGGGACGAGCTGAAAGAAGCAGCCGTAGCCTCTATGGATGTAGAGGGCGTAAAAGTAGGCCTAAATATGAAGATGGCTCCCACGCTGTTCAACAGCTTTTTGGTTGCCAATAACGGCCAGCCTCTGAGCGACGACGGCATGACGGTAAACTTAGACGATCGTGCTCTGGAGGTTCTTGAATTCTTCCAGGAGCTGATCGACGCCGGTGTATATACCACACAGTATACTGCATCAAATGGCAGCGATGGCTTCCTGACAGGAGAAGAGGCTATGACCTTCTGGCCTACCTCAATGCTGCGCACCTATAAAGCCTACGGCGATGAGATGAACTTTACATTTGTACCGATTCCGGCGGGTCGTGCAGAAGGCGCGCAGGCAGGCGGTGTACAGACAAGCTTTAGCCTGATGGTTCCCAGCAAGGCAAAACATCCGGAAGTTGCGGTAGACTTTATGGAATACACCTTGCATGACGATGAATACAGCTTGAAGTGGTGCGATATCCTGGGTGGGTTCTCTCCGCTTAAAAGTGTGCAAAATGATGAGAAATTTGCCAATGATCCCTATTTGAAAAGTGTACTGGCTGACCTTGACAACCACCAGGTGCGCTCTGATGTACCGGGATTTGTAAATTTAGAGGGTACCTGCTATGGACCGGAAATTGAAAAGATGTTTGAAGGCGGACAGACCCCGGAGCAGGCCTTAGAAGTCATGGAAACTGAGGGTAACAAGCTGCTGGAACAGTACCGTAACGCATAACGAGGCAAAAGATGGAACATACCAAGAAGATTTCAAGAAAAACCAAAAGAGAACATAAGACGCTGACAGGATGGCTGTTTATTGCACCGGCATTTATTTGCTTTTTGCTTTTTCTTCTTATTCCTGCCATTATGGCCGTGGTAATGAGCTTTACATCCTATAATGGTTTTACAGCGATGAAATTTATTGGTATAGACAACTATACCCGTTTGTTTCAGGATACTTATTTTTTGCAGTCGCTGTGGAATATCTGTCTGTATGTTTTAATGTACGTCCCAAGCGTCGTGATTCTTTCCTTCCTTCTGGCTGTATTGCTGAATCAGAAGGTTCGGGGTATTCGCGCTTTCCGCGTGCTGTTTTATCTGCCGTGCCTTACGTCTACAGTGGCGTCTTCCATGGTGTGGAAATGGCTGATGAATCCGCAGGGAGGGTTGCTCAACATGCTGCTTTCAGCTGTTGGGCTTCCCACCTCCGCTTGGCTCAATGAAAGTAAAACAGCCATGGTATCTATTGTCATTATCTGCGTGTGGTCTACTCTGGCGTCAAACATTATGATCTATTTGGCCGCGCTTCAGAATATTCCCGGATCTGTGTATGAATCCGCAAGCATTGACGGCGTCGGCCGTTGGCGCAGGATTTGGAAAATTACACTGCCGTTGGTGGCACCAACCACATTCTTTGTGCTCACGATGGCGTTGATTGGCGCGTTTCAGGTGTTCGACCAGATTTATGTGCTTACTTCTGGAGGCCCGGCTCATGCAACAACAGTGCCTATGTATTCCATTTATACAAACGCATTTCAAGAGTCACAGCTAGGGTATGCTTGTTCGCAGGCGATGATTTTGTTTTTGATGATCCTGGTGGTTACTCTCGTTCAGCAGAAATTCAACAAAGAGAGCTTGATTTGAGGAGGTCTGAAAAATGAGATGCTATCAAAACAAGCGAAAATTAGACGGGGCGAGAGTACGCCTAAAAACAGGAAGGGCATTGTCCAAAACAGGAATTTTCGCGCTTTTAATCCTTTTTTCCTTGATTTTTGTCATTCCGTTTTATTGGTCGCTGTTGACGTCGGTGCGCCCAAATGATGAAATTTTTTCAAGCGGGCTGCAGTTTTGGCCCGAGCATATCACATGGGAGCATTATGAAAAGGCGTTCAGCATTATTCCTTTTTTCCAGTATTCTTTAAATACTCTTCTGATTACAGCTTGCATTATCGTCAGCAATCTGCTGTTTTGTTCGATGGCGGGATATGCTTTTGCAAAGATACAATTCCGTGGTGGTAAGCTGGTATACAGATTAATGCTGTTCAGTGTGATGATTCCGAGCACAGTTCTTCTCATTCCGCAGTTTTTGGTGTTAGCCCGTTTTCCTTTGGTAGGAGGCAATAACCTGTTTGGGCAGGGAGGATATGGTTTTTCCGGTAATTTTCTTGGCGTAGTGTTGCCAACGGCGATCAGCGTGTTTAACATTTTATTTATGCGATCGTTTTTTATTTCTTTGCCCAATGAATTGGGAGAGGCCGGCCGTATTGACGGCTCTGGAGAAGCTAGAATATTTTTTCAGCTTTATCTGCCGCTTGCAAAACCGGCTATGGCGACGTTATCCGTATTTTGTTTTCAAGCCGGCTGGAACTCCTTTTTATGGCCCAACGTCATCCTGCGCAGCGGAAACTTTAAAGTGTTGACACAGGGGCTAGCTTCCTTCACGGTGAATAACAGCGTGGACTATGGACCAATGATGGCTGCCACTGTTTGCGCCACAATTCCCGTATTGATCGTATTCCTATTTGCTCAGAAATATTTCATACAAGGAATTGCGTTTTCAGGCACAAAATCTTAACTTACTGAAGGATTATTGGAAAGGAAAAGTTTATGAAGCCATTCACATTGTATCTGCTCCATTCCTCTCATACAGATGTAGGATATACGGATACGCAGGAGAAAATGAAATTCCATCATGTTGCCTTTATCCGGGAAGTGCTGGAATTAATAGAACACGAACCGCGTTTCAAATGGAACTGCGAAAGCTATTGGTGTGTGGAACAGTTTTTAAAAGAAGCCACACCGGAAGAGACGCAGGCGTTTGTCCGTGCGGTGAAAAAGGGAAATATCGGGCTTTCTGCCAGCTATTTGAATCTGACTGACCTTGTGCCGGAATATGTGCATCAGGGTATTATGGATGCTTGTACTGCGCAGAGAGCAGCCCTGGGAATTCCCGCCAGAAGCGCAATGACGGCTGATGTTAACGGATACAGCTGGGGATTTGCTGATATTCTGGCACAGCAGGGAGTAACACGGCTGATGTCCAGTATACATACGCATCACGGATATCATCCGTTATTCCGCAAGCAGACGCCGTTTTATTGGGAATCTCCCAAAGGCCATCGTATTCTGTGCTGGAACGGCGATCATTATAACCTTGGTAATGAGCTGGGTATTGCGCAGGCCGCGTGGTTTGAATATACGCTTCAGGATGGCATGTCTTTTGAACCTTTGCCCGACTTTGAAAAGGCGGTTCGCCGTATTGACGCTTATGCTGAAACGCTGCAAGCGCAGGGATATTCCTTGGATTTTGCTCCTGTTTGCTTAAGCGGAAACATGACGGACAATTCACCGCCATCGCTCCGTATTCTGGATTTCATAGATCGGTATCAGTCTTTGGGAAAAGCAGTTACTTTGAAAATGGCTACCTTAGATGAGTTTTTTGATGCGCTTGAAAAAAGCGGCGCGTCTATTCCAGCTTATCGAGGAGACTGGACTGATTGGTGGGCAGACGGCGTGGGTTCTACTCCTGCAGACGTTATGCAGTACCGGGCTTCTGCACGCAGCTATCATATCGTGCAGAAGCTTGACCCGGAAGGTAGCATCACCCCTGCATCCGCGCGTCAGGCTGCTTTATACAACCTGATGTTCTACGGAGAACATACGTGGGGATACTCTTCCTCTATCACTGAGCCGTTTCATCCGCAGGTGAATAATCTGGATCAGTGGAAACGTCTGTATGCGCTTAAGGCATGCGAATCAGCTACTATTGCCAGAGAGGCCTTGCAGCGGGCTATGGGTGAAACAGCTATATCGCTGCATCGGGAACTGACCTTCTGTGCGGTTAATCCGCATGATGAACCTGTGCAGGAGATATTCCGACAGGACTTAGAGCATTTTTACGGACACGAACACTTTACTGTAGTGGACGAAGCTACTGGAAAAGAAGTACCGTTCCAGCTCAGCCGTTATTCCCGCGGCCCGGAAATATGTATTGAATTGACGCTCGCCCCCAAAGAAAAGAAAAAATTCCGGTTGCAGGAGCAGCCTCGTCCAGCACTGCCCTCAGCCGGATTAAAAGCTCCCACAGGCATTGAAGGTGTGGATGATCTTAATTGGCATGTTGAACAGCAGCTTGCAGAGGGCGGATGCGCAACCTGCGACTGGCTGGAAAACCAATTTTATAAAATCACCTTTACCCCGGAACAGGGAATTACTTCCGTGTTTGATAAGCTGCATGGACGGGAATTGATTGCTGAGGGGCGCCCATATGGAGCCTTTACCCCTATCTATGAGGTAACAGAGCGAGATATAGGTGAGGATTACCTTTTTGTACGGCGCAATATGGGGCGTAACCGAAAGGCCGCCCGCACTCATCGCTGCCCCGGTGTGCTTTATGACGTGCGCGTACTGGAAAACGGTGCGTTATATACCCGTGTGGAGCTTAAATACCGGATTGACGGTGCAAAGGAATGTTCCGTGATTTTAACCGCATTTAAGTTTTGCCCAAGACTTGATGTGGATTTCCGTATCCATAAACAAAGCGTTTGGGAGCCTGAAAATCTGTACCTGTCTTTGCCGTTTGAAGGAGAGGTTTGGTTAGATAAAACCGCGGCTCAGATGCGCCCAAGAGTAGATCAGCTGCCAGGTACCTGCATTGATTTTTATGCGGTTCAGAACGGTTTGGTTTTCCGCAAAGAGGAGTCCAGCCTGATAGTTACCACTCCTGATGTGCCTCTGGTATGGATGGGCACACTGCGGCCTCATCCCATCCGTCTGATGGGAGAGGGCGCGCCTAATGCTGATGAAACCTATTCATGGGTCATGAATAATTTTTGGGAAACAAACTTCAAAGCCAGCTTGGGCGGATTTTATCAGTTCCATTACAGTCTGGAACTATCTGATACGCAGGATGTACAGGCAGCGTTTCGAAAGGCTGAGGCGCTTTGTGAGGGCGTGCTGAGTTTTTATCGCTTTGAAGAAAAGAAAGAAGGATAAGCGATGATTTCATTGGGAATTGATCTCGGGGGCACGCAGATTAAATATGGCTTGGTAGAGGACGGAAAAATTTTAGATTGTGGAATTTGTGACACAAGATTGGAAGAGGGATACCAGGCAGTTGTACACAGGATGGCTGACTGTGCCAAAAGCTTTTTGCGGGGTGCGGAGGCTGAGTTTGTAGGGATCGCTTCCCCTGGGCTTGTTGATACCTATCAGGGGGTAGTGCGGTATTCTAACAATTTTGGCTGGCATAATGTGCCGCTTGCCAAGGATCTTTCTGACTGTTTGGAACTTCCAGCACGTATCGCCAACGACGCCCAGTGCGCAGCACTGGGCGAAGCACTATACGGTGCCGGAAAAGGGATTCCGCGGATGGCGATGCTTACGATTGGAACAGGCGTCGGCGGCGGATTTGTACGAGATGGACAATTGGAAACAGATGGCTATGGTTCTATGGCCTATATATTTGGTCATTGTGTTATTGCGCATGATGGAAAGCTTTGCAACTGCGGACAAAGGGGTTGTCTAGAAACATATGCCTCGGCTACTGCGATTGCACGACGGGGTGAGCAGGTATTTGAAGGTTCAAAAAACGTACGGCAAATTTTTGAATTGGCACGTGCGGGGGATAAGGTAGCGCAAGGAGTTCTCCGTGAATTTTTGGAGTATCTGACGGTAGGCGTAGTTAACGTTGCAAATATTCTGCGGCCTCAGGTCATTGTGATTGGCGGAGGGGTTTCGGCCTCCGGCGATTTAATTTTATCCGCAGTTAACCAAGGATTGGAAAATGGCGTATATGGATACGAATACGCGCCAGTTAGAGCGGTGTGCGCCCGGCTTGGAAACCAGGCGGGTATTGTAGGCTCAGCAAATCTGACAGATCGACAAAAATGAGAGGAGTACCATTTTCATGCCTCAGCAAATTAAATTTGACAAATATCCGGAAAAAACGGTGCAGGGATATAAAGCAGTACAGGGCTGGGAGGACGTTCGGGAGTGCCTGGATAAAGCCGCAAAAGAAAACGGTGTTTTGACAGCGGAATTTTACCCGGGTGTTTATCGCGGAGAGCTGGTAAATGAGCTTGCCAAGCTGGGATTTGCCATGTTCGATGCAGAGAGCTGTACCATTTCAGACGAAGAATATCAAGAATTAGTTGCGCCGTTTGTAACGGATGACAGAGTATTTGGGGTGATGAATACCCTGCGTCTGGAGGATATCTATCGGGAGGAAAAAATAGAAGCTTTGCGCCGGCAGATTCAGTCCTGCAACGGCCCTGCAATTGTTTATGGGACAGGCGCCGCTTTGGTAGCGCCTCAGGGCAAAATTGTCTATTTCGATATGCCGCGCTGGGAAATTCAATGCCGTTTTCAAAAAGGGCTTACCAACTGGAAAACAGACAATGCGGCGGAGGAAAAGCTGCGAAAGTTTAAGCGGGGCTTTTTTGTGGAATGGCGCATGGCTGACCGCAAAAAGAAAGAGCTTTTTGAAAAGATGGATTATGTTTTGGATACCGTTATCCCTGGCAGTCCTAAAATGGTAAGCGGAGACGGCTTCCGCGCCGGCTTAGATATGCTTTCCCATGAGCCGTTTCGTCTGGTGCCTTATTATGCACCGGAGGTTTGGGGCGGACAGTGGATGAAACGCGTTTGTGGCCTGGATCCAAAAGAAAAAAATTATGCGTGGGCGTTTGATGGCGTACCGGAGGAAAACAGTGTGTTTTTGCGGTTCGGTGATGTCCGTATGGAGTTTCCGTCGATCAATGTGGTCTTTTATCGTCCGCGCCTGTTATTGGGAGAACGTGTGCATGCACGTTTCGGAGATGAATTCCCAATCCGTTTTGATTTCTTGGATACCATGGGCGGGCAAAATTTGTCGTTGCAGGTGCACCCCCTGACGGAATATATACAGAATACATTTGGCATGCACTACACGCAGGATGAAAGCTACTATATTCTTGACTGTGACGAAGATGCGGTTGTGTATCTTGGACTGAAGGAAGGCGTGGATAAGGAAGAAATGCTCGCTGCACTTCACGAGGCACAGGATAAAGGCACTACTTTTGATGCAGAGCGGTATGTAAACTGCTGGCCGGCTAAAAAACACGACCATTTTTTGATACCGGCAGGGACAATTCACTGTTCTGGCAAAAATTCTATGGTTCTGGAAGTAAGCGCGACGCCCTATATATTTACCTTCAAGCTTTGGGACTGGGGACGTTTAGGCTTAGACGGACGTCCGCGTCCTGTGCATTTAAAGCATGGTGAGAAGGTAATTCAATGGGATCGTACGACTGGCTGGGTTCAGGAGAATTTGCTGAATCAGTTTTCTGTCCTAGAGCAGGAGGACGGATATTGTGTGGAGCATACTGGACTGCACGAGCGGGAGTTTATAGAAACAAAGCGCGACACACTGCAGAAGGAGCATCTTTTTGCAGGCGTAGGCAGTGTGCAAATGTGTAATCTTATAGACGGTGAAGGCGCTGTAATTTCATCTCCTAAGAGCGCTTTTTCTCCGTTTACAGTACACTATGCAGAGACCTTTATTTTACCGGCGGCAATTACTGAATTCACAGTTAAACCGCTGGGGGATGAATGTAAAATTTTGCGCGCATATGTGCGCTGACAGGGAGTTTTTAGATGAAACAGGCGTATGCTCGGCGGCTTTATGACGCTGTAATGAAAAATTTTTTAGTTTCAGAATCTACTATGGCCTTTTTGGAGTTTTTCCCCCGCCGGCCGGAGGACAGGGATACCTGCTATCTTTTTTCTTATTTCGGTGTGGCAGGCATGATGTACCGTGCAATCAAAGCGGGTCAAGAGGATGTGCGTGAGCCCTATCGCAAATTAATAGAAAATTTTGTTTATTATCAGGATGGACAAATGCCGCAGGGACAAAGCAAATACCATTCTGAACGCGGCAGCAGCCCCAAGAGTGGCCACGGCCCCTGCTTTTTTGACGATAATATCTGGGTTGCCCGTAATTTATTATGCGCGTATGAGGTATTTGGTGCTTCTTCTTATATAGAAGAAGCAAAAAAAATTGTGGCCTATACTTATACAGCATGGGACTGGGATTTGGGCGGCTTAGTGTGGTGCGAACAGGGACTGACGGATCAGGCCACCGAGCAGGAGCTGGAACGGGGCCTTTCTGCTAATGCATGCTGTATTCTTGTCAACGCGTGGCTGTACCAGTTGACAGGAGAAAAAAGTTATCTTGAATGGGCGGATCGCTTTTATCAATTCTGCAAGCAGATGCAGGATCCGGTGACCAAAATTTATTACAATGGTGTTCATACACTGCTTCAAAACAGTCATCGCCAAGCGGGTGATGTGAACAAGGATTTGTATAGCTACAACTCCGGCAGCATGATATTGGCCGACCTGCTTCTGTTTGATATTACAAAGGATTCTTCTTATGAGCAAGACGCATGGCAGGCCGCCCATGCTACGCATGAAGCCTTTTTGCAAAAGAATTCAAACGGTACAAGGGAATATAAGGATTTTATCTGGTTTACGGCAATTTGGGCTGAAGGCTTTGCGGAATTGGAAAAAAGAGATGCCTCCAGAACCACAGAATATCGTGAGGTATTTGAGGAAATGCTGACGCATGGTATTCAAAACTGCGAACGCTTCGACGGATTGATACCGCACGACTGCGCACGGGACTGGCGTCCGGATGAGGACGTTTATGATCGTCTTCTGTTAACGCACTGCGCCAATGCCGAAATGGCGTTTTTACTCTCCTGAATTTTTTGATAAAATGCTCGTCCGGAATTTTCAGACGGGCATTTTTATATGCGGAAAAAACAAGGTATTCTCCCGGCTTGCTCCAGGGGAAGGCCTTTGCTGGGAAAGGCAAAAGGAAAAGCCCCGTTATTGAAACAACCGCTAATTAAAGGCTGAAAAAGGCAATAAAGGCGTTTGAGGTATAGAATTCAGTATTTTTTCAATTGCCGTTGGCCAAGCACCGACTTTTGATATGGCGGCGATCATTGTCAGCATGGAAATAGCAGAGGATACCGCTGCCGGTCAATGAAGTATGAGGTGGGGTGCATCTGAAAACTGGAGGCTGTTTAGAGGTTTACGAAAGGTAGGCAAAAATTTCATGAATCTGGCAGAAAATCTTTTACAGGGAGGAAAAGTTTGCATCAGATTCAGCATCGCTGGTTGACAATATCTGTAAAACTAATATATCATAAAAAGCAGAAGCTGCTGTACAGGAAAACATCCCGTTAGGGGAAGTTTTTGAGGAAGGGAAGTAATCTAAGTGAATGAAACTGTATTTGATCGAATTGAATTGATAGAACGTTACGCAACCAAGCAGGAAAAGGTAATCATTGAATTTCTGCGTACACATCCGATAAAAGACCTTCTGCTTTTTTCCATCACAGAGTTTTCGGAAAAAGTGGGAGTAGGCGATGCTACCATGCTGCGATTTTGCCGGAAGTTAGGTTTGAGAGGCTATTCAGAGTTTCGTTTTCTGCTTTCGCAGAGCACTGAGGATCAGGATGGGACTGCTGGTAACGATGCAGATGAAATACTGAGCGGCATGATAACCGCACTGCATTCCACACACGAACTGCTGAATCAGGAAACAATACAAAAAGCGGCGGAAATGATTTTAAAAGCTCGGCGGCTCTATGCGCTGGGAAGTGGAAATTCCGGGCTGGCTGCACAGGAATTTTGTAACAAGGTGCTGCGGTATGGCCTTTGCTGCGAATATTGGGCTGACACACATTTTCAGACGATAGCGGCCTCGCTGTTGGAAGAACAGGATGTGATGATTCTGTTCTCGGTCAGCGGTGGTACAAAAGATATGCTTGACATAGCTAAGCAGGCATCTCAGCAAGGGGTAAAGCTTGTAATCGTGACAAACCATTTAAAATCACCATTGGCAAAATATGCCGACGCTTTGCTGTATGTTGTGGCAAAAAGTGCCCCGCTGAACAGCGGCTCCCTGATTTCAAAAATTTCGCAGCTGTATGTTATTGATGTGCTCAGCCGGGAAATTAGGAGAGAAATGGGGAGCAAGGCGGAGAATAGCCTGAAGAAAACGGCTTTGGCTGTGATGGATAAAGAAGTTTAACTATGAAAAAATAATTTCTTAATACTTGGATAGTTCCAAGGAGAGCAGGCGGAAAATGCATCGGAAGACGGAAGGACAGCGTTTCTCAGAAGAAGTAAGATTAGAAATGAATTGGATATTTCAAAAATCTCAAAATCACTGAAGCAATCGATTAACATCTGGTTCTGTGACTGGCTAAGCTTCTGAAAGAGCGAATAGATTCCGAACTTAGAATGAAAAAAGGGCTTTCGGATATATCGCAGCCTTGAGACTTGCTGCTTTTAACAAAGAAAATGTAATGCAGTATTTTTGAAGCATAATAAAATAGCTTTGGAAATCCTGCTGAAATTTTAGTACTGCAGAGAGGCGCTTCCCGCGAAGCGCCTCTTTTTGTAGCGTAAAACCACTGGCTAGGCCAGTAGTTCAAAAAAGCTTAAGGCGATGATATAGACAGAAAAACTCCCTTTGCTTAAAATGAGAATGTGGTCTGGCAACTGCATTCGAAAGCAAAGGGAGGACATTCAGAATGAGCCTGAATGATATAAATGTTTATCTCATACGAAGTGGAATTGCAAATACCATATAGTATTGTCTATAGTAATCTAAAAGAAATCAGTTGCGTGGATTTATCAAAAGGAAAGATCCTGTTTCATATGACTTTTCCGTATCGTGAAGTGTGTGATTTAGAACAGTATAGCATTTGCTCCAAAATACAGAAGACGAGTATTTTATAACGAGAAAAGAACAGCAATAAGGGAAATAATACGAACACTATGTCAATGGAAGGGAGTAGAAATCATAGAAGGGGAAGTGTGTCCAGACCATATTCACCTTCTTCTTAGTATAGCACCAAAGATGAGTATATCAGGATTCATAGGATATCTCAAAGGAAAAAGCAGTTTAATGATATTTCAAAAGTTTGGAAATATGAAGTTTGCATATCGAAACCGTGAATTTTGGTGCAAAGGATATTACGTGGACACAGTAGGAAAGAATACAAAAGCAATAAAAGAGTATATCGAGAATCAATTAAAGATGGATCGGGAAAGTGATCAAATGAGCCTTTACGATCCCAGAGACCCGTTTACGGGTAGCAAGTAATCCTATGCGTGGCTGGCAGGCCAATAAAAAGCGCACTTGTGCGTTGCCTGTAGTATTAGGGCTATGCCCGAAACGGAAATACCCCCCGCTTTGCGGGGGGATATTTATTGCGTTTTAAGCGGTTTTTCGGCATTGTTGGTTGTGACGTTTGTGAAGGCTTTTTTCCCTGAAGATTTATTAGCGTTGGTGATAGCTTTTGAGGACGGTTTGGAGTATGCTTGTGCTGCCCAAAAGGGGAAACCCAATGAAAAAGGAGCGAGAAAAGAATGGAACTGAAAGGCATCACCTGCAGAATCCCGCTGG
>OKSB01003322.1_pt1 | contig 12927 bp, 12 predicted proteins | sample 1601171 | NCBI WGS metagenome assembly OKSB01 (sample SAMEA3541496, study PRJEB24748) | human gut metagenome | biome: human gut; feature: human-associated habitat; material: faeces | place: China | collected 2012 | reverse complement strand
AAAACTGACGCGCTTCGCTTGTCCAACGCCTCACGACCCGCGAAAGGATTTCGCGAACCGTTCACCGTTTTTTTCAATATGATTCTGTCTGCTTTGGTCGATAAAGCAGACGATAGTATTCCAGCCTTCGTATATATAACGGTACGTGCTCATCAGTAAGAGCTGGCGGTATTGTGTTATCAGGGGGAAGTTTTTTCAGATACTCACGAAATGCCTGGCTTGATGCCATAAAATCTACAGTAGCATCGATAATATGTGGGGTGTTTTCACCTAATTTTGCCATGATGATAATCCTTATATTATCACGGTTTGTGAATGATAGGGTGTCACTATTATTTATGCGTTAGTGAACCAGAAAAAATCCCCCGTTGGCATAGGGGGATATGTAAGGAGAAATAACTTCGCAGGTGTTCTTGTTTGTATAACGTGAAAAGACTGCACGCAACTTAATAAGTCTGCCGTACTTACTTTCAGTTTTCAACATAAGGTTTATAACAATGTATGGAATGGAAGTGAGCTTTAAGGTTTCAGCTCTAAAAAATAAAATATTTATTAGTTGGCTGGTTGTTGTTCTTGTTCTGTATGTATATAAACACTATCGACATATTATGACCGGGAACATTCCTTACCCCCTCTGCGCTCGCAGAGGTTTTTTTTGTCATTAATTAATAATGAACTGAAATGCAGTTCCGATACCTCCATTTGCACATTATCCCTGACATATGGTACCGGAACCGCATTAATTTTATGTTATAAGAGTTTATTTTTAATGTCCAGATGGTTTAATAGTATTTATATGTAATTAGCTGTATGGATAGTACTGGTTTTATTGTATAACTTGTCGTTTTTTTTTATTGTTTTTGTGTGGTGTGCTAATCTTTAAGTTATAAAAAAACCCCTTGGAATACAGGGGCAAAAGTAAGGAAAACAAATGGATGCTCAGTTTGTGTGACACTTTAAACTAATGGAACTATAGAGTGGAGGTTGTTACAGTCGCTTTTATAAAACAGCAACCAGTTTTTTTCAATAGTCTGATGATGGTTGTGACAGTTTTGTGATATTGTTCAAAATGTTTCTTGTTGAATGTTTGTTTTTTGGTCTATTGGTGTCTGGTTTTATTTTTTCTGCTATTACATATCAAGAAATGTGATTGGTGTAGCAAGAGTGGAATGCGATGTGGATAAACTAATTGGTTGTCGAATCTAATTTACTTAGAAAACTACACTTGTTTTTGTGTATGAATTTAGTGAATTTGTCTGTCTATGTGTTTTCGTGCATTTATAAATCCTTCGTCAGGATCTTAAATTTAGTGTTGAATATGTAGGGCCTGTACGGTAATTATTATTTAGCGTAGCTACTTCATCGTTGTTCGAACACAACCAACAACCTGTAATTGTTGTTTCTCTTGGTTCCCCACTTTTGTGGGGTTTTTTATCTCTTCCGTGCATCGTAAAGCGCGGACTCCTTCTGGAAAGGTTGTTTTAGGGCATCACTGAGGCATTTTTTGCGTTTGTGAATATTGAGCATCCGATAACTAAAATATTTCCCATAGACTCTGATTCTTGCCACCGACCCCAGGTCGGTTTTTTTTTGTCCTGGCGAGATGTGAAGTTTGGAAACAGGAAACCCCGTCAGAGCGCCACGCACCAGGGGAGAAAACTTGTCGTTTTGAGCCGTTCGGTGTTCAGAACGCACGAAACCGATCGCACATCGCTTTCGTGCATAGTTATGCAACGCCCTGAAAACGATTCTGACGCGTTTTTCTGGTTTGGCCTGGTGTTTTCTTGTCTTTTTGCGTTTTTTGCGCCAGAAAGCGACTGAGGGCGTTTTAAGGGGGGCGTACAACGGGAGTTATGGTAAATGGATCGGCTTTTCGGGAAGGATCGACAGGATTTGCCGTTGGGTGTAGTGTAAGCGACTGAAAAACAAACGCCCCTGAAATCATGTCCAGATCCGGCAAGATTCAACATGAAATGCAGAGGGCGTGTAGGTCGCATAACCCGGAGAGAATCGTAACACATGAGCGCCGCGCTTCAATACTTCGAAGAAAATTTACCCCTCCGCCCCTATCACACGGATGATCTCGCTTTCGGCCTTCGTATCTCCGGTAAAGGGCGTGCGCTTCTTGCACGGTATATCCAGCAGAACCAGCCTCATGCACAGTTCTGGCTGGTTTTTGACGTTGACCGCGAGGGGGCTGCGATTGACTGGAGCGACCGGAACGCCCCCGCGCCGAACATCACCGTTAAAAATCCTGTGAACGGACACGCTCACCTGCTCTACGCACTCAACATCGCCGTGAGAACCGCGCCTGATGCCTCGGTTAAGGCGCTGAAATATGCCGCAGCGGTTGAACGTTCGCTGTGTGAGAAACTTTGTGCGGATGTGAACTACAGCGGCCTGATTTGCAAAAATCCGTTCCACCTGGAATGGCAGGTGATGGAGTGGCGAGAGGAAGCCTATACCCTCGATGAACTGGCTGATTATCTCGATTTGAGCGCCTCAGCGCGTCGTAGCATCGATAAACATTACGGGATGGGGCGAAACTGCCACCTGTTCGAAATGACGCGCAAATGGGCTTACAGGGCGATTCGTCAGGGATGGCCAGCATTCTCACAGTGGCTTGATGCGGTGATTCAGCGTGTCGAAATGTACAACGCATCGCTTCCTGTTCCGCTTTCACCAGCTGAATGCCGGGCTATTGGCAGGAGTATTGCGAAATACACGCACAGGAACTTCACGCCGGAAACTTTCGCACAGTATGTGGCTGATACGCACACGCCAGAAATACAGGCCAAGAGAGGCAGGAAAGGTGGCATCGCTAAAGGCGAAGCCTACGATGACAAGCGTTTCATGGCGCTATGTATGCTGGAGAATGGATATTCTCAGAAAGCTATTGCGGCGATGTTGGAGGTTTCTACTCGAACCATTCGAAACTGGAAAAGCGGAAAATAGCCTATATCAGATAACAGCGCCTTTCTGGCGTTTTTTTGAGCCGTAGGTCTTTTGCCGTTTTTCCCCGTTCAGCCCTGCAATGGTGCTGTTTTCCGCATGATTGTGCTGGTAGTGCTCGCCGCAGTCTCATGACCGAGCGTAGCGAGCGAATGAGCGAGGAAGCACCAGGGAAACGGAACGTGAACGGAGGCTCTTACGCACTGTCTTTGGTTAGTAGCTCCTTCCCGCGTCTTTCCCATTCCTGCCATTTTGGGTGGTTGCGCGGTAGCTCTGCGATTCCTGCGAGTGCGCCTACCAGTTCGGCAGCACTAAACTTTGGTTTTCCGGTTTTGCTGTCCACCAGTCGTGCCACAATCATGAGGCCTGCGGCCTTGTAGAGTTCATGATCTCGTGCCTTTCGTTCCGCCCTTGCGGCTGCCTTCCGTTCTGCCGCTATGATTGCCGTTACTCTGGCTTTTGCTGCGGCTGCTTTCTCTGCGGTTTTTTCTGCCCGTATCAGTGCGGACAACGTTTTTTCATCCGTCGTTGTTCGGTTTTTTTTCTCTGCCAGTAACACAAGTAATCTCTGCTGCTCTGACGGTGATTTCAGTCCGTTGATGTAGGCAATTTTTGCACTTAACCAGTCTTCACGATTTGTCATCCTTACCTCTGCACTTTTGCCGTTAATGTGAGTTGTTATTGTGCATAATATCACCTTGTCTGCCTGCGTGTTAGACCGTAAAATCATCCCTGATTAATTCAGGGATGCGCACTTAGACGTTTCTCTCCTTTGTCGAGAAACAGTGCGCTCCTGCGGAGGGCTTAACGGCAGATGGCAAGCTACCATTGCACAGTTAAAACTGGAGCAAAAGGCGTAGCCTTAAAACATGCTGATTACATTTCCAGATCCGGCGAATATAAAAACTATAAATCGCGGGAGGATCTGGAATTTTCTTCATCCGGTAACATGCCATCATGGGCGAAGAAAAATCCCGCAGAACTGTGGAAAGCTGCTGATGAATTTGAACGAAAAAACGGGACGGCATACCGTGAAATTGAGATCGCATTACCGCGAGAACTGACACGTGAACAACGGATAGAGCTTGTTGAAGATTTCGTGCAAAAGGAACTTGGTGATCGCCATGCCTATCAGTACGCGATCCACAATCCACCAGGTGCAATTGACGGGAAGGAACAGCCACACGCGCATATCATGTTTTGCGAACGGATTAATGATGGTATTGAACGCGATCCGCAGCAGTTTTTTAAACGTGCCAACAGCAAATCACCAGAGCGGGGGGGCGCAAAAAAGGCACGCTTTGGCGAGACACAACAAGAGCGAAAATCAGCCCTGGTTGCGCTACGCTCTCACTGGGCTGATGTGCAGAATGAACACCTTGCGCGACACGGCCACCAGTCGCGCGTTGATCATCGTTCGCTGAAAGAACAGGGTATCAAGCGTACGCCGGAGGTGCATCTTGGTCCCGTTCGTGTTGCTGTTATGAACGCTGATCAGGTTTGTGCAATTCTGGCATGGAGAAATGCGGAACGGGAGAAGCTGGAGGCCGAGAAGGAACGGGACAGCATCATTGACCTTAAAACGACCTTGAAGGAAGCGTTAGCTGAACGGGATAACATGCCACCAACCCTGGATGAGCTTGGGGCAGAATTGAAAGCGTTTGTTGAAAGCTCGTTTGATGAACTCAATGAGGTAATGCAGCTTAATTCATTGATTGACGGTGCGCTGGACACAATGATGAAGCAATTCCAGGTGGAAGAGGAGCGGAAGTTGCAACAGGAACGACTAATTCAGGCTGCGCGAGATGAAGCCGAAAAGCAAAGAGAGCTGGAGAGGGAAAGAGTGCGCCGGCGTGCGTATTCTTCACCAGCACCATCACGTTCACGCGATTATGGTATGAGCCGTTAAGCACTGGAGGTTTTTTATTTTATGCAATTGGATGAACATTCAAGAAAAATTGCTGCCCTTGTTGCGTATAATGAAAAGCAAATAAAAGAAATAAACAGGATAATTACTCTGCTTAATGAAAGAGTGAATGACTTAAATACCTTTACAGATACTCTTGAACGTGAAGGTAAAGTTGTATCTGGAATTTCTTATTCCTTGAGGGATAGTGTGTCTCATGTTGATTTTTATCTTAATAAAGGAATGGAAGAAGTATCCTGTAAATTACAGAAATCTGTCTCAGACACACTAACATCATTACTCCGTGAAAAATTATCTTTCACACTTAATGATGTAAGGCAAGAGTGGACTGATTTTGAAGAGCAAACAAGTAAAGAGATAAAGGAATCATTAAAGCAGACGACCAGAGATGCTGAAGTTGCGACAGGTATAATTAGAAAAACAATGGAGAAGTATACAGTAACAAGGATAGTCGAAAAGGTACTTGTGTTGCTTGTATTATTTTTATTGTTAATGATTGCTCCTAGTTTTTATGCTGAATATCTCAAAATGAATATCGGTTCTCTAATGGAAGAACAGAAAAAACATGAATCTATGTTAAAAGAGTGGAAGGAAAAAGCACCATTGGCAGAGTTCTCTAAGTGTGGAGAGTATAGGGACGTATGCGTGTTAGTTGATGATAAAAGCGGATATTATTCCAATGAACAAACCCCAAATAAAAAATATGCCATACTGAAATAGTGTTAAGTAACTCATGCCGTCTTATGACTAAGGCTGCATGAGTATAAAAACGGCGTTTCACGTCAAGATAAAATAAATACCTGTACCTAATATAAAAATGGAGCTACATATACTTATGTACCTTGAGAATGACGGAGTTAATTTATCCCTTATCGTCAAGCTAATAGCTATGTAAATAATATCTGTCAGGAATGATATAAATATAAACAAAACACCCAATATAAAGAAATTTAATGCGATATTTGTATTATCATCTATAAATGCTGGTATTAATGCCGCAAAGAATAAATACGCCTTTGGGTTTAATAATGGTATAAGTAAAGGTTTTTGTACTTTGCTTTTTTTGTTTTTTTTATTAATTAAACCCATTACCCCTATGTATATTAAATAGCTTCCACCTAAGATCTTTATAATGTAAAAGTGTTGTTCTATGCTGGATGTTGAAGATAACGTGAAAAGAGATATTACCATGACGATTGCTTCGCCAGCTCTTATGTATATACTTGTTTTTATTGATGATTTAAGTCCTTGTGAAAAGGCGTTGTTTATAACCAATGCAACACCAGGTCCTATTGATATAGTTTGAGATAAAGTTACGATAGCAAATGAAAATAATGTTGAATATTCCATATTTACTTACCATGATATATTTCGCGGGAGCTTTTCATATACATATTCCATAGGAATTGCGGCTTTCGGTAATAAATTTATAAATGTGGATATGTGCTTTAGTGAATTGCTGGCGGCGATTGAGTAAAAATTTCCGCTATTCCAATATATTGTCGATATTTCGTTGTCCAGACTGTATATGTTTGGAAATTTGTTTGCATACGGGTTCGTTCCGTTTAGCTGGCTTTTTGGATGAGAAAGTTTGCTGTTTTGACCCGTTCGCGCTTCTGAAGGGGGGAAACCGATCATGAATCGCTTTTGTGCATAGTTATGCAGGCCCATAAAAACGATTCTGACGCGTTTTTATGGTTTACCCTAGTGTTTTCTTGTCTTTTTGAGTTTTTTGCGTCAGAAAGCGATTGAGAGCGTTTTAGAGGGTACGTACAACAGGAGTTATGGTAAATGGATCGGGTTTGCGGGAAGACTCGACAGGTTTTGTCGTTGGGGGTAGTGTAAGCGACTGAAAAACAAACGCCCCTGAAATTCGTGCCTCTCCGCCAAGATTGTCACGAAGATTCAAGGGGCGTGTGGGTCGTAACACACGGAGGGAATCCTAACACATGAGCGCCGCGCTTCAATACTTCGAAGAAAATTTACCCCACCGTCCCTATCACACGGATGATCTCGCTTTCGGCCTTCGCATCTCCGGCAAAGGGCGTGCGCTTCTTGCGCGGTTCATCCAGCAGAACCAGCCTCATGCGCAGTTCTGGCTGGTTTTTGACGTTGACCGCGAGGGGGCAGCGATTGACTGGAGCGACCGGAACGCCCCCGCGCCGAACATCACCGTTAAAAATCCTGTGAACGGACACGCTCACCTGCTCTACGCACTCAACATCGCCGTGAGAACCGCGCCTGATGCCTCGGTTAAGGCGCTGAAATATGCCGCAGCGGTTGAACGTTCGCTGTGTGAGAAACTTTGTGCGGATGTGAACTACAGCGGCCTGATTTGCAAAAATCCGTTCCACCTGGAATGGCAGGTGATGGAGTGGCGAGAGGAAGCCTATACCCTCGATGAACTGGCTGATTATCTCGATTTGAGCGCCTCAGCGCGTCGTAGCATCGATAAACATTACGGGATGGGGCGAAACTGCCACCTGTTCGAAATGACGCGCAAATGGGCTTACAGGGCGATTCGTCAGGGATGGCCAGCATTCTCACAGTGGCTTGATGCGGTGATTCAGCGTGTCGAAATGTACAACGCATCGCTTCCTGTTCCGCTTTCACCAGCTGAATGCCGGGCTATTGGCAGGAGTATTGCGAAATACACGCACAGGAACTTCACGCCGGAAACTTTCGCACAGTATGTGGCTGATACGCACACGCCAGAAATACAGGCCAAGAGAGGCAGGAAAGGTGGCATCGCTAAAGGCGAAGCCTACGATGACAAGCGTTTCATGGCGCTATGTATGCTGGAGAATGGATATTCTCAGAAAGCTATTGCGGCGATGTTGGAGGTTTCTACTCGAACCATTCGAAACTGGAAAAGCGGAAAATAGCCTATATCAGATAACAGCGCCTTTCTGGCGTTTTTTTGAGCCGTAGGTCTTTTGCCGTTTTTCCCCGTTCAGCCCTGCAATGGTGCTGTTTTCCGCATGATTGTGCTGGTAGTGCTCGCCGCAGTCTCATGACCGAGCGTAGCGAGCGAATGAGCGAGGAAGCACCAGGGAACCGGAACACGGATGGAGGCACTTACGCGTCTGGGTTTGGGGATGTCTCCAGATCGTACTTAATTTCCTTAAGTGCCTGTAATATCCTGTCTTTTTTATAGCATAGCTCGCCTGTTTTTGTGTCTACCAGTCCTGCTTCGATCAGTAGCCCAGCCGCGAGAAAGAGCCGGTGATTGCGTTCCCGTCGTTGTTTTTTTCCCTCGATTCGTTTTTGGACCGCCTGTTTTCGTTCGCTCTCCTGTGCCTGTAAGTCGTTTTTTTCCGCTGTTGCCAGTACGTGGAGGAGTTTGCGTTCCTGTTCTGTGAGTCCTGCTTCGTTGTCGAGCAGGTCAATAATCTGTCTCTGTCGTGCGGTCTGTTCTCCGAGCTTCCTGATGAATCCGATCCGTTTCTTCAGCCATTCGATGTTGCTGATGCGCATGTTCGTGGTGCTCCCTGGTGTTTTTTTGCGGTGTGTTGTGGTCGTGCAGTATATCGCTTGCGGTCGGCGGGTGCAGGGGGTATCTTCCGTGCTAATTCGTAAAATTAGAAGGAAGCGCACTTATATGTTTCTCTCCTTCGTCGAGAAACAGTGCGCTCCTGCGGAGGGCTGAAACCGTGGCAACCTATCACCTCAGCGTTAAATTTGGTGGCAAGGGACAGGCTGCAAACCACGCCGATTACATCGAGCGCAAAGAGAAATACCGCGACCGTCAGGATTTGGAATATTCCGCACACGGAAACATGCCGGAATGGGCGCGAGATAATCCCTCACATTTCTGGCAGGCTGCTGACCAGTTTGAACGTGCGAACGGTTCGACCTATCGGGAACTTGAAATTGCATTACCCCGTGAACTGACAGCGGAACAGCGCCTTGAACTGGTGCAGGATTTTGTACGTCAGGAAGCTGGCGAACGGCACGCCTGGAGTTTTGCCATTCACAATCCGAAAGCGAGCATTGACGGCGGCGAACAGCCTCATGCGCATATCATGATGAGCCAGCGTGTGAATGATGGCATTGAACGTACACCGGAACAGTATTTCCGGCGCTATAACGCCAGGTATCCCGAGCGGGGAGGTGCGAAAAAGGATTCCGGAAGCCTGACTCTCACTCAGCAAAAAGAGCAGTTGCGGGAATTGCGAAAACGCTGGGAGGTGAAGCACAACGAACATATGAGAAAGCATGGCTTTGAAAGGGGCTTCATTGACTGCCGGACGCTGAAAGAACAGGGCATTGAACGACGTCCCGAAGTGCATCTGGGTTTTGAAGCTGCCGGACGGCTTGATGATGCCCAGCGTCATGACATCATGCAAAAACGGTCTGAACCGGACTATTCCCGCCATCTTGAACAGGCGCGAACGGTCGGGCATGACATCAGGGAATGGCTGGACACTCCGGTTAAGCAACATGAACTGGTCAGAAGGCTGCAACATGATGTTGCGCGGGAGCATGGCTTTGACATGAGAGACAGAGTGAGCAGACAGAACCGAACTGAACCTGAACGGGTTAAATCACCGTCACGTGGATTTTCTATGGGATTCTGAACATGGCCAGCACAGAAGAAAAATTACTCACGCTCCTGTTATCGGTGGAGCATCTGCAACATACCGCAATGGAGCAACAGAAAGCTGTTGCTGATTCTCTGGCTGTGGCAAGGGAAACACTTCGCGGATATCGGGATATTTCTGACGGTGTGGCAAAACAGGTCAGGGATGAAGTCAGAAACGAGGTGCAGAAGCTGGATGTTGCAGGGCTGATAGGTGAGCGCATCAGCCAGGATTTTCAGCGGCTGGAAGAGTCAGTCGCAAACATGAAGGCAAACGCGGATGCCCTGAACAGGGATATTGCGACAATTCACAGCAATATCGTGCAGGAATACAACACCCTTAAAGGGTATAGCTGGAAATGGCTGGGTGGGGTGTCAGTGGCTTTTCTGGTTATGTTCTGTGTGCTCGGATGGGGAATGAAAACAATACTCGACAGGAACTACAACGCCACAGCGGCGGTGTATCAGAAAGTTGTGACACTGGAAGATAAACTGGCGGAGAAACCTGTCACGGGCAAGAGCCGGAAAAACTGACGCGCTTCGCTTGTCCAACGCCTCACGACCCGCGAAAGGATTTCGCGTTCCGTTCACCGTTTTCATGAGTGATTCCTCCGAACTGCCAAAAAATATCCCCCCCTGACTTGACAGAAAAAATAATGGCGAGTACTTTTTGATCTGTACATAAAACCAGTGGTTTTATGTACAGTATTAACTATGTAATTAATTGTTTTAACGCTTAAAAGAGGGAATTTTTATGAGCGGTGGAGATGGACGCGACCACAACAGTGGCGCACATAACACAGGTGGTAACATTAATGGCGGCCCTACGGGGCTTGGTGGAAATGGTGGGGCTTCTGACGGCTCCGGATGGAGTTCGGAAAATAACCCATGGGGTGGCGGTTCTGGTAGTGGTGTTCACTGGGGAGGTGGCTCCGGCCATGGCAATGGCGGGGGGAATGGTAATTCCGGTGGTGGCAGCAATTCATCCGTAGCAGCAGTGGCATTTGGTTTTCCTGCTTTGGCAGCTCCTGGTGCCGGAACACTGGGTATCGCCGTCTCTGGTGAGGCTTTATCTGCGGCAATAGCGGATATCTTTGCAGCCCTGAAAGGTCCGTTTAAATTCAGTGCATGGGGTATTGCGCTTTACGGCATTCTGCCATCTGAAATAGCAAAAGATGACCCGAAAATGATGTCAAAGATTGTGACGTCATTACCGGCAGAAACAGTAACAAATGTTCAGGTCAGTACACTTCCGCTGGACCAGGCAACTGTTAGCGTGACAAAACGTGTGACCGATGTTGTGAAGGACACACGACAGCATATTGCCGTAGTTGCAGGTGTACCTATGAGTGTGCCTGTTGTGAATGCTAAACCAACACGTACCCCAGGTGTATTTCACGCATCATTTCCTGGTGTCCCTTCTCTGACAGTCAGCACGGTCAAAGGTCTTCCTGTGTCAACAAACCTTCCCCGTGGTATTACGGAGGATAAGGGCCGGACTGCCGTTCCTGCAGGATTTACCTTTGGTGGTGGTTCACATGAAGCGGTGATCCGTTTCCCGAAAGAAAGTGGGCAGAAGCCGATTTATGTATCAGTGACAGATGTTCTTACCCCTGCACAGGTAAAACAACGTCAGGATGAGGAAAATCGCCTCCAGCAGGAATGGAATGACACACATCCTGTAGAAGTGGCTGAACGCAATTATGAACAGGCCCGCGCAGAACTGGATCAGGCTAATAAAGATGTTGCCAGAAACCAGGAACGACAGGCTAAAGCTGTTCAGGTTTATAATTCTCGTAAAAGTGAACTTGATGCAGCGAATAAAACTCTTGCTGATGCAAAGGCTGAAATAAAACAATTCGAGCGATTTGCCCGAGAACCAATGGCTGCTGGTCACCGAATGTGGCAAATGGCAGGGCTTAAGGCCCAGCGGGCACAGACGGATGTAAATAATAAGAAGGCTGCATTTGATGCTGCTGCAAAAGATAAGTCTGATGCTGATGCTGCGTTAGGTGCTGCGCTGGAACGCCGTAAGCAGAAGGAAAATAAAGAAAAGGACTCTAAGGATAAATTAGATAAGGAGAGTAAACGGAATAAGCCAGGGAAGGCGACGGGTAAAGGAAAACCAGTTGGTGATAAATGGCTTGATGATGCGGGTAAAGATTCAGGAGCGCCAATTCCTGATCGTATTGCTGATAAGTTGCGTGATAAAGAATTTAAAAGTTTTGACGATTTCCGGAAGAAATTCTGGGAAGAAGTGTCAAAAGATCCCGAGCTTAGTAAGCAATTTAAAGACAGTAATAAGACGAACATTCAAAAGGGAAAAGCACCTTTTGCAAGGAAGAAAGACCAAGTAGGTGGTAGGGAACGCTTTGAATTACATCATGATAAACCAATCAGTCAGGATGGTGGTGTCTATGATATGGATAATATCAGAGTGACCACACCTAAGCGACATATTGATATTCATAGAGGTAAGTAAAAATGGAACTGAAACATAGTATTAGTGATTATACCGAGGCTGAATTTCTGGAGTTTGTAAAAAAAATATGTAGAGCTGAAGGTGCTACTGAAGAGGATGACAATAAATTAGTGAGAGAGTTTGAGCGATTAACTGAGCACCCAGATGGTTCAGATCTGATTTATTATCCTCGCGATGACAGGGAAGATAGTCCTGAAGGGATTGTTAAAGAAATTAAAGAATGGCGAGCTGCTAACGGTAAGCCAGGATTTAAACAGGGCTAAAATATGAATGCCGGTTGTTTATGGATGAATGGCTGGCATTCTTTCACAACAAGGAGTCGTTATGAAAAAAATAACAGGGATTATTTTATTGCTTCTTGCAGTCATTATTCTGGCTGCATGTCAGGCAAACTATATCCGGGATGTTCAGGGCGGGACTGTATCCCCGTCATCCTCAGCTGAACTGACCGGATTAGGGGGCTGAAGTCCAATGGAACGAAAACGTACGCTAAGAAGTTAATTCATTGTTTAAATTGAAATTTAGTTCTCTCAGTTCCCCCTTCAAAATATCCTCCGGTAGCGTAAACGTATAATGCCCCAGCATATTGATATGCCCGTGCATCAGTGGGGACAACCGGGCGATATCTTCAACCCCGATTTCTTCTCCATTACTGCGTATCCAGCTCAGGGCTTCCTGCATATAAAGTGTGTTCCACAGTACCACTGCGTTAGTGACCAGGCCCAGTGCCCCCAGCTGATCTTCCTGACCTTCACGATAGCGCTTTCTGATCTCACCGCGCTGCCCGTAGCAGATCGCCCTCGCCACAGCATGGCGGCCTTCCCCCCGGTTTAGCTGCGTCAGGATCCGCCGACGATAATCCTCATCATCAATATAATTAAGAAGGTACAGCGTCTTGTTGACGCGCCCCACTTCCATGATCGCCTGTGCCAGCCCTGATGGGCGCGAGCTTTTCAGCAAAGAGCGAATGAGTTCTGAAGCATG
>OKSB01003321.1_pt1 | contig 12930 bp, 9 predicted proteins | sample 1601171 | NCBI WGS metagenome assembly OKSB01 (sample SAMEA3541496, study PRJEB24748) | human gut metagenome | biome: human gut; feature: human-associated habitat; material: faeces | place: China | collected 2012 | reverse complement strand
CAGCACGGTTATGAGAAACGGCTCCTCCGTGTACACGATGCCCACGATGCAGATGTTGAGTACGCCGTCGTAGTGCTCGTAGCCGTATTTCTGCGCGACCTCGAGCCCGCAGTCCCCGCTCTCGAGGTATTGCCCGGGCTGGGCATCTTTCAGGTAGCTTATCGCCTCGCCGAAGGTGTCCGGGTCGTCGTAGAGCGTTTGCAGCATGCCGACCATCATCCGAGCGGTGAAGCCGCCGCTCGCATAGTAGTCAAAGCTGCGCTCGCTCTCGTCCAGCCCCGTGTAGCCGAAGGCGATGTCCTTGAACTGGCGGTAGGAGCCTATCCAGTCCACCATGAGCTGCGAGAGCTCGTTGTTCGAGTACACCAGGCTCTGCTCGTGGCAGTAATCGAGCGGCACGCCGTATATGGACTCGTCCGGCGCTATCTCGCCCGCGGCCTCTAGCTCGTAGAAGTACATGTTCAGCGGCAGCTTGTAGAGGCTCGCCGTCTCGAAGAGCTTGTCGGCGTTGTACCAGTACTCCGTCCCGTCCGAGAGCGCGCGGAAACCTATGGCGAAGTTTTTCTCCGTCAGGCGGTAGCGCTCAAAGAGCTCCTCTATCGTCTCGTCGAGCGTCTCCTGCGCCCCGTCCGCGTACGCGGAGCAGGGGAGGAGCAGCAGCGCGGCAATAAGAAGGGACGCGAGCAGCCTGAGCCGCCCGCGTCCCGGCCTTTTCAGACTCATTTGTCTATGTAGACCTTCTCCTCGGTGATCTCGTCGAGGGTGCGGCCCTGGGTGTTGGGGCACCAGATGACGCCCACCACGAGCGACACCAGAAGGAAGCCGCACATGATGATGCCGGCGGTCACGAAGCCCGAGGGGGTTTCCACACCGAGGCCAGCCACGGCCACGAGCGACCAGATGCCCAAAACACCGCGAACTAGGAAGAACATGATGCCCTGCACGCCGCCGCGGTACAGCGTCGGGAACAGCTCGGTGGACCACAGGGCGTAGAAGCACTGGGCCGAGAAACCGGCCGAGATGCCCCACAGCGCCACGAACACCCACAGAAGCCAGCCCCAGCTATCGGCCGTGCCCGCTTCCAGCTGCATGCCGAAGAACACCATGACCACCCAAGCTGCCAGCGCCATCACGGCCGTGGCCGCGAACAGGATGCGGTGAGGAATCTTGTCGCCGAACTTCGAGAAGATGGCAAGCGAGCCCACGGCCGTGAGGATCCACATGACCGCCTGCAGAAGCGAGATGGTCGTGTCGTCCAGGTTGCCGGCCGCCGCGTACATGTAGGGCATGAACTGGCCCATGGTGGCCACGATGTTCCAGGTCAGATACACCGCAACGAGGAACACGATGGACTTCACGTTCACGGAGTTGGTCAGCGCGCGGCCCATCATCTGGATGAAGGTGTCGCGCTTGCCGGCGGCCGCGTCCTGCTTTTCCGTCCAGTCCTTCGACTCCTCCAGCTTGCGCTGCAGATTCCACGCGATGAGCGCCACCACGAACAGGATGAGGAACAGAAGACGCATGGCGAACAGGCCGTCGAAGGGCCCGTAGGTGCCCGCCGGCAGAAGCGCGCCGTCCGGCCCGAAGGTCGGGAAGACGAACGAGAACAGAAGCGCGATGAGGAAGATGACCGCCGGGCCGCAGGACCAGGCGAACTGGCTGATGCCGATGTTGGCGGCGCGGCTCGTGGAGGAGGACATCTCGGAGATGTAGCTCCACGACGACGGTACGCCGGCGCCCACGGACAGGCCGGAAATGACGATGCCGGCGCAGAGCATGGGCAAGTTCACCGCGCACATAATGAGGAACACTCCCGTGGCGTACACGAGCAGATTATAGGTGTAGATGAACTTGCGCCCGAAGCGGTCGGCCAGAAAGCCGCCGATGAGCGCGCCCACCGCCGCGCCGAAGGCCGCGCCCTGCGAGACGCCCAGGGTCGAGGCAGAGGCCAGCGGGTTGTGCAGCACGCACTGCATCACCGCGCCGGACATGGCCAGCGCCGCGCCCACGAGTATTGCCGCCGCCGCGCGCGGAAAGCGTATGCCGAAGAGCACCGTGTTCGCCGGAGCGCTTCCCCGGCCCGTAAGGGCTAGGAAAATATCGTCCAGGCCGAACTTTATGCTGCCCGTCCCCGCCTCCACCAGCGCCGCTGTCAGTACCAGGGCCAGAGTTATGAGCAGGGTCAGCAGTTTTTTCCTTTGCAGCCCCTCGTAGCCGGGGCCGGCGCCTTTTGTCATCCGAGCACTACCTCACAATATCCGGAATCTATGCTCTCGAGCACGGAGAGATAGTCCTCCGCGCCGAGGAAAAACTTGAAGATCTCGTTTGCCTTCGCCTCCACGTCTATGCCTGCGAAGGCCTCGGGATAGAGGACGGAGCCGACGAAGTAGCAGTTGGCGAGGGATATCTCCATATTGTCGTAATAGGCCGTGGAGCTGGGGTACTGGTAGATATGCCCCTCGTTATATGCCTTGAGCAGCGCGTAGTAGTCCGGCCGCTCGGCGTAGTCCTGGCGCACGAGCGCGACGCCGCCGCTGTCCAGGAAGATATACTCGGGGTCCCAGGCGATAACCTGCTCCTTGTCGATGATCACCGAGCTCTTGACGCCGCTGCCGTCGTCCGCGACATTTTTGGCGTCCACCGAGAGCATGACGGGGTCGTTCATGCGGATGCCCTCTATGCCGTGCGCGCCCTTGAAGGTGGCGGCGGCTGGCAGGACCGTGGGTTTTTCATCCTCCGGCACGGCGGAGGCGGGGGCGACCAGCGCCACTCTGGCGCCGGGGAAAAGGGGCTTTGGATGGATCATGGCAGGCACCTCGAAAAGAAATATGGCGCAAGCAGAACACGGAAACGTGTTCTGCTTGCAGAGTGTCAAAACTGTTTACGGTATTCTTCCAGCTCGGCTTCACTTGCCAGAACAAAGTGGCCGGGGACGATCTCATGCCAGCCGGGCTGGTTCGTTTCGCTGTAGTGATGGCAGCTGGGGTCGTAGACGATGAGCTTTTTCTGCCGCTCTGCGATGGGGTCGGGCTGGGGAATGGCGGACAGCAGCGCGCGGGTGTAGGGGTGCAGGGGATGGGCGAACAGCTCCTCGCTCTGCGCCAGCTCCACGATCTTGCCCTTGTGAATGACGGCGATGCGGTCGCAGATAAAGCGAACCACCGACAGGTCGTGGGCGATGAACAGATAGGTCAGATTCCGCTCCTTCTGCAGCTTGGACAACAGGTTCAGAACCTGCGCCCGGATGGAAACGTCCAGCGCGGAGATCGGTTCGTCGGCAATGATGAAGTCCGGTTCCATGATCAGCGCCCGGGCAATGCCGATTCGCTGACGCTGGCCGCCGGAGAACTCATGGGGAAAGCGGCTGGCAAATTCCGGCAGCAGACCCACGTCAGACAGGGCGCTTGCCACCTTGGCCTGACGCTCGCTTTCGGACAGATGATGTCCGCCAGCGTAAAGTCCTTCGCTGACAATATAATCCACCTTTGCCCGTTCGTTCAGTGAGGACATGGGGTCCTGAAAGATCATCTGGATACGCTGGGTGACCTCCCGGTCAAGAGCCTTGGAGATGCGCCCGTTGATCTGCTTGCCGTCAAAGAGGATTTTGCCGCCGGCAGTGGGGTGAATGCGGATGATGGCGCGGCCGATGGTGGTTTTTCCGGAGCCGGATTCACCAACCAGACCGAAGGTCTCGCCCTGATAAATGTGGAAGGATACGTTATCCACCGCGGTAAAGGCGTGCCGCCGGGAGCCAAACCGGACGACAAGATCCTGAACCTCAATCAGCTTCTTTCTGTCTTCAGCCAACGCGGTTCACTCCCTTCTCCCGCAGGATGCGGACATGCTCCGGCGGCTCCACCTTGGGAGCGCGGGGGTCCATCAGCCATGTGCGGGCATAGTGGGTAGGCGTGACCTCGAAGAAGGGAGGACGCTCTACAAAGTCGATTTTCAGTGCTTTGGGGTTTCGGGGGGCAAAGGCGTCGCCCTTGACCTCGTGGAACAGATTGGGCGGCGTACCCTGAATGGAGTACAGCGGCTCGTCCTTGGTTCCCAGCTGGGGAAGGCTGGACAGCAGCGCCCACGTGTAGGGGTGGCGGGGGTCGTAGAACACCTCGTCGCAGGTGCCAAGCTCCACGATGTCGCCCGCGTACATGACGGCGATGCGGTCGGCCACGTTGGCCACCACGCCAAGGTCATGGGTGATGTAGATGGTAGTGAGGTCATACTTTTTCTGCATGGCCTTGATCAGCTCCAGAATCTGTGCCTGAATGGTCACGTCCAGAGCGGTGGTCGGCTCGTCGCAGATGAGGATTTTCGGCCGGCAGGCGACGGCGATGGCGATGACCACCCGCTGGCGCATACCGCCGGAAAATTCGTGGGGGTACTGCTTGTAGCGCCGCTCGGGGTCGTCAATGCCCACGTCGCTCAGCACTTCCAGCACGGCCTTGTAGGCATCCTTGCCTTTCAGACCCTGATGCAGCTCCACGGCCTCCTGAATCTGCTTGCCGATGGTTTTCAGGGGGTTCAGGGAGGTCATGGGGTCCTGAAACACCATGGCGATCTCCTTGCCCCGGATTTTCAGCCAGTCCTTGTCAGTCTGGAATTTGGTCAGGTCCATGCCGTTATAGAGGATGGAACCGCCGTCGATGTAGCCGTTGGCATCCAGAAGACCCATGGCGCATTTGACGAATACGGATTTCCCGGAGCCGGACTCGCCCACGATGGCAAGGCTTTCGCCCTGATACACGTCCAGAGAAATGCCCCGGATGGCGTGGAGAATCTGACCGCGGAGGGTGAATTTCACATTCAGATCTTTGACGGAGAGAACAACTTTTTTATCTTCCATTGTAATCTCTCCTTATCTGACGTGATTCTTGGGGTCGGCGGCGTCGGCGAAGGCGTTGCCGATGATGTAGAAGGAAACGGTGATGACCACCAGCACGGCCACGGGGAAGAACAGCTGGTAGCGCAGGGAGGCTACGGTCATCAGCGACCGTCCGGTCTGAATCAGATTGCCCAGAGACGGCGTGTCCACGGGAAGGCCGATGCCGATGTAGGTGACGAACACCTCGTTGCCGATGGCGGAAGGAATGGCAAGCGCCATGCGCATGGTGATGACGGACACCATATAGGGCAGCAGGTTCTTGACGATGATACGCCCGGTGGAAATGCCCAGACACCGGGAGGCCAGATTGTAGTCCCGGTCGCGGATAATGATGATCTGGTTGCGGATGAACCGCGCCATGCCCAGCCAGCCCGTTAAGGACAGGGCGAAAATGATGGTGGAAACGCCGGGCTTTAAGACGTAGGAAATCAGAATCAGCAACAGTGTCTGGGGAATGTTGTCCAGAACGTTATACAGCTCGGTAAAGAAGAAGTCCAGCTTGCGGACATAGCCCCACAGCACACCCACGAGGATGCCCACCACGGCCTCCACAAAAGCGACAGAGAAGCCGATGAACAGGGAAGTGCGGGTGCCCGCCCAGATACGCGCCCAGAGATCCTGACCGATAGAGTTTGTTCCGAACCAGAATTCTTTGCTGGGGGGAATATTGTTCAGAGGCAGACCCCACTGGTCGTTGTGAATGAGAATGGGATCCTTCTGACCGGGGAGGTAGGGCTGGATAAAGGTGAACAGCAGCACCGCCACCATGACGAACAGGAAAAATACGGCGATTTTGTTCTGGAAAAACGCCCGGAGGGTGGATTTCCAGTAGGAATAATCGGAATAGCCGCCCCGCTCCGCGTCCTCGGCGTTGAATTCGGCAAAGGAGAAGGCTTCCTCGTCGCTCATTTTCGGCGCGACATCCTCCTGAAGCTGCTGGGAGAGCTTGTCGCCCAGCGTGTCGGTGGCCTTGTCGCGCAGGGTGTGAAATCCAAGACGTTTCATCAGCGGGAACCCTCCTTCTTGGCAAAGCTGATCCGGGGATCGACGATTCCCATGAGAATGTCGCCGAAAAGCAGACCCAGAATGGAAATTACTGCGTAAATCAGCACCAGCGCCTGTACCAAGGTATTATCCTGACGCTTGATGGCCGTGACCAGCAGGCCGCCCATGCCGGGGACGGAGTACAGGGATTCCACATAGAGTGAACCCATCAGGGTAAACAGAATGGAGTTGGGGATGTACTGTACCAGCGGCACAAAGGCATTGCGGAACACGTGCCGGAAGGAGATTTTGCCGTTTGGCACGCCCTTCGCCCGGGCCAGACGGATGTAGTCCTTATTGGACTCGTCCACCATGTACCGCCGCAGCCACATGGCATAGTAGGCAATGTTGCCGATGGACAGGGAGATGACAGGCAGGATATAGCTCTTGGGATTGGCGGCGTCAAACAGCATGGGAAGACCCAGCACGTCCTTGCCGACATAGGTCTGGGAACCGAGGAACTGGATCAGAATGTGATACACCGCCGAGGGCATGGCCTGCACCAGCACGATGAACACCGTGCCCAGCCGGTCGCCGATCTTGAAGCGGGTACGGGTGCTTCGCGCCATGATGACACCCAGAGGAAGCCCCAGCGCCAGAGCAATGCACAGGGAGATCAGTCCCAGCTCCAGAGAGATGGGGATTTTCTCGGCAATGATCTCGGTAATGGCGACACCCTTGCGGTAGACGTTGGATTCTCCCAAGTCCCCGTGGAGCACCTGCTTGTAAAAGCGCACCAGCTGGGTGGGCAGGGGAGCAGTCACGCCAAGAGCCTGAAGCTTGACCTGAATCTGGGTGGAGCTCATTTTATCGTAATTCTCGAAATACCCTTCCACGGGCATCAGCCGCAGCAGGGCAAAGAGGATCGTGATAATGATAAACATGGTGATGAGGGAGCGCAGAACGCGCTTGGTTATATATCTGGCCATATGATGTCCTCCTGGGGTTTTCTCCCTTCATACGATTTCCCAATAAAATGGTAAAACCATTTTATTTATCCACTGATGTGGATGGCCGCCATAGGCGGCAGAAAATGTATGGACTTTCTTTTCTGCGGCTGCGCCGCAGGCCGTTTGGAAAACGGCCTGCTAAAACGGTTTTTAACCGTTTTAACGAAACTGGCATCAGAGCCGATACCGCTGCTGCTTTCGCCGTAGCAGCACCGGTACAGGCTCCGAAAAATTGCCTGTGGAGCAATACCGTATATATGCGGCTTTGAGAGAAGCCCCCAAATGAGGGCTTCTCTCGTGATAAACTGCCAAAATGAAAACTTAAATCTTAACCGGCCTTCTTGGACTGCCACTCGGCGTAAGCGGCCTGATATTCCTCCATACCCATGGAGGAGCTGTACAGGTGCTGATCCTTGTAGCGCTGGTTGGCCAAGCCGAAGGAGGCGTACTGTCCTTCAAAGACGTTCAGATTGCACATCTGATAGCTGCGGTTGCTGATGGAGAAGGGGACGGCAAAGGCGTGATCCAGCAGGAACGCCTCGGCCTTGGCAAAGGCGGTATACCGGGCGTCCATGTCGTCGGTGATGGCCTTAGCGGCATCCACCATCTCGGTGTATTCCGCATACAGAGCCTGAGTGGTGGGGTCGGTGCTCTTGAAGATGAAGCTGTAGCTGGAATCCGTGGAGAAGGGATCGGTCCAGGTCTCGGGGTCGGCGTAGTCAGCGCCCCAGTTGCACTTCATGAAGGCGTAGTTGCCGGTGCGGCGGATGGCGCCAAGGAAACCGGTCTCAGGACCTGCCTGAATGATAATGTCCACGTAGTCGGCGCCCAGAACGTTCTCAATCTGCTGCTCTACGACCTGACACTCCTGCGCCCAGTTGGCGGAGGTGGGGTTGTAGCACATGAGCATCTTGATGGGGAAGGTGGCGCCGACGGCGGTCAGCTCCTCAATGGCGGTCGTCTTGTATTCCTCGGCAAGGGCTTCGTCGAAGTTGTCGCCATCGGTGTAGGCGGCCAGACCTTCGTAGTAGGTGTAGTCCTTGGAAGCGGAGGCAAAGGCGTTGGGGGTGATGGTGTTGTTCTTCAGGGATTCGGGGTCGATGCGGTCGCTGGTCGCCAGAGCGGGCATCCGGTTGAAGGCGTGGACGATGGACTTCCGGAAGTTCTCATTGTTCACGGCCAGCTTCCAGTTTTCGGGTTCGTACTCGGCGTCGAAGTTGGGGTCAAAGTTGAAGAGATACCAGTAAGCGTAGGAGGTATTGGCACGGGAGGGGTGAATCAGATCCTTGGTGTTGGGGTCGGCCATCATGGCGGACAGCAGGTCGGAGGAAATATCCGCCTGATCGACCTCGCCGGACTGGTACATGGTGGTGGCGATGGAGGTGGCTTCGGCGTTGTAGGTCATCTGGATGGCATCCAGGAACACATTGTCCTTATCCCAGTAGGTGGGGTTCTTGGTCAGAACGCGCTGCTGCTGAGGCTCGTAGGTGGACAGGATGAACGCGCCGCAGTACAGCAGGGTGCTGTTGTCGGTGCCGAACTTGCTGCCGCACTCATCGAGGAAGGGACCGTACACGGGCATATAGGGGCCGAAGGAAACCATGGACAGGAAGTAGGGGCGGGAGGACTCCAGGGTGAACTCCAGAGTATATTCGTCCAGCGCCTTGACGCCGATATCGTCAATGGAAGCCTCGGGGACTTCCTCCAGAATTTCCTGCTCGCCGTCCTCGTTGGTGATGAACTTCACGGCATTGCCGCTCTCATCGGTGCCATCGGTGGCATCGGGCAGAGCCATCTGGTAGGCGGTCCAGTCGTAGTAGGCATCGGCGCCCGCGATGACGCCGCTCATGGTATAGAAGGTGTCGGAGTCGTTGTTGGCATCACAGGCGTAGTGGGCGGAAGAAACCCAGTCATTGGCGGTGACGGGGGCAACAACATTGCCGTCCTTATCGACCCAGTTCACACCCTCACGGATGTGGAAGGTCCAGACGGTGGCGTCCTCATTCTGCTCCCAGCTGGTAGCCAGAGCAGGCTCTACATTGCCGTAGGAGTCGTATTCCACCAGACAATCCACCACGTTGGCGGCGATGGTCAGCTCGTTGGTCTGGCCGGTGATCAGATAGTTCAGCGTAGTGACTTCGGAAGCGTACAGCGTTCTGTAAACCGCGTTCTCGGTCACGGCGGCCGCAGTGGGGGTGGTGCCGGCTGTCGCTGTGCTGTCGGTGGTGCCGGATTTGCCGCCGCAGGCTGCCAGCGCGAAGACCATGGTCAGAGCCAGGGCGAAGGCGAGAAGTCGTTTCATGGTTTGCATAGTGATCATTCCTTTCTTAATTTCTGCTTTGAAAAGCAGTCGGTACGGGCGATCCCCGAAGCGATTTTCTCCGATGCTTCTTCAACAGCGTCGGTCTTAAAACAGCGCCGGGGGACAGCCTATAAAATGGCAGACGCCATATTACAGGAGACGGTGGGGGTATTTGCCTCAAAATGAAAGTTCCAAAACTGGAAAATTCAAAATTTAAAAGAATGGTAATAGTTTATCACATTTTCCGTCTCAAGTAAAGTAGCAGATTTCATGATATGTCTCGATAAATTCGCGAATTTTTGTAACAGAAACATAAAAAAGTGTTCATACAGCAAAAGCAAACGTCCTTGAGCGGCATTACAAAAGGGCGCACGCCGGTATCCCGGCGTGCGCGCAAAGCAGTTGCGGCAGGGGACTTTTTTCAATTAATTCCATTGCCCTGCATAGCCTGTGCAGTCCCGGAAGTCCTGCATGACCGCGTTCTGGATGGCGATGCGGACGGCAGCGTCCTTCCCGCCCACGCTCTGACCGTTCAGCGTATCGGCAGAAAGGCAGAACTTGGTGGTGGAGGTTACAAGAATTTCATCGGCGGATTTCAAAAAATCCATCGTGAAGGATTTTTCCAGCACGGGGATATCCAGCCGGTAACAAACCCGGATCATGTGGCTCTTGGCGATGCCCCGGAGAATGAACTCGTCGTTGGGATGGGAATACAGAACCCCGTCCTTCAGGACGGAGACGTTGGAATGGGCGCATTCGGTGACGATGTCGCCCCGGTGGAAAACGGTCTCCGTGCATCCGGCGCGGTGCGCTCGCTGGGCGGTCATCACGTTGCAGAGCAGATTCAGGGATTTGATGTTGCAGTGGAAGAAGCGGGTGTCCTCCTCGTCGTTCAGACGGATGGGGAAATTGGGGTTGGGGATGACCTGAGGACGAACCAGCACCCACAGTTTGCCGGGCAGATTTTCGGCATAGGTGTGGCTCCGCGGCTCCACGCCCCGGCTTACCTGCCAGTACACGAAGCAGCTTTCGCCCTCCACCTGCCGTGTCAGCCGGGTGAGAAGCTCGCCCAGCGCCTGCTTTTCCATGGGAATGTGGATGTCCAGCAGCCGGGCGCTGGCGTAAAACCTGTCCAGATGGTCTTCCAGCAGGAAAATGGTGCCGCCCGCTGCCATGGCGGCGTCGTAGCAGCCGTCGCCGAAGAAGTGGGCGCGGTCATAGAAGGGGACTGTCAGTTCCTCGGGTGCGCCGATTTTGCCATCGTAATAGGCCAGTGCTTTCATGGTATCCGCCCTCCTTATAATATATGTTCTGCGATTCTCCGTGCCACTGCGACGCCGCTGGCGGAGGCGTGGGACAGGGAATGGGTGATGCCGCTGCCGTCGCCGATGACGTACAGCCCCGGATACCGGGTCTGCAAATGCTCATCCACCGCCACTTCCATATTGTAGAACTTGACCTCCACGCCGTAGAGCAGGGTGTCGTCGTTGGCGGTGCCGGGGGCGACCTTATCCAGGGCATAGAGCATTTCGATGATGCCGTCCAGAATTCGCTTGGGCAGCACCAGGCTCAGGTCGCCGGGGGTCGCGTCCAGAGTGGGGGTGACGAAGGATTCCGCAATGCGTTTGGGGGTAGACCGCTGCCCACGGATCAGGTCGCCGAAGCGCTGGACGATGACGCCGCCGCCCAGCATATTGCTGAGGCGGGCGATGGACTCGCCGTAGCCGTTGGAATCCTTGAACGGTTCGGAAAAGTGCTTTGCCACCAGCAGGGCAAAATTGGTGTTGGAGGTCTGGCGGGCGGGGTCTTCGTAACTGTGGCCGTTGACGGTGATGATGCCGTTGGTGTTTTCGTTGACCACCGCGCCCTTGGGGTTCATGCAGAAGGTGCGGACGAGGTCGCCGTATTTCTCGGTGCGGTAGACGATCTTGCTTTCATACAGCTCGTCGGTGAGGTGGGAGAAAATTTCTGCGGGAAGTTCCACCCGGACGCCGATATCCACACGGTTGGACTTGGTGGGAATGTCCATGTCACGGCAGACGGACTCCATCCATTTGCTGCCGCTGCGCCCCACGGAAATCACGCACTGGCTGCACGAAAAGATCCCGGCTTTGCAGGTGACCTGATACCCGCCATCCACAGCGGCTACGGATTCCACCGGCGTGTCGAAGTAGAACGTGACCTTTTCTTTCAGGTAGGCGTAGAGATTTTCCAGCACCACGTAGTTGATGTCGGTGCCGAGGTGGCGCACAGAGGCGTCCAGCAGATGCAGATCGTTCTGCATACACAGCTTTTTGAATTTTGTACCGGCGGTGGAATAGAGCTTGGTGCCTTCGCCGCCGTAGGCCATGTTGATCTGGTCAACGTAGCGCATCAGCTCCAGCGCTTTTGCCTTGCCGAGATACTCGTAAAGCGTACCGCCAAAATCGTTGGTAATGTTGTATTTTCCGTCGGAAAAAGCGCCTGCGCCGCCGAATCCGCTCATGATAGAGCAGCTTTTGCAGGCAATGCAGGACTTGACCTTGACACCGTCAATGGGACATCTGCGGTTTTTCAGCGGGTGTCCGGCCTCAAAGACGGCGACCTTCAGCTCAGGGCGCAGCCGGGTCAGCTCATAGGCGGAAAAGATACCGCCGGGCCCCGCGCCGACAATGATCACATCGTAATTCATGACTACCTCACAACGTATAATTTTGCAGTCAACCATTTACGGCGGTTGGTAGAAACGCTCAACCATATTATGAGCTTATACCCGTCCAGTATAACACAGCCGGAGCGGGATTGCAACCAAAACCGACTAAGAAAAAGCCAAGGCTGTCCGACAGATCACTGGGATTTTTGCGCAGCAAAAATCCCAGAGCCGTTACGGCTCTGGGATTTATTGGTGGGGGAGGACGGATTCGAACCATCGAAGCGAAACGCAGCAGATTTACAGTCTGTCCCCTTTGGCCACTCGGGAACTCCCCCATATTTTGTTCGTCCGGTTTCTGGCTCAAGAAACACGCCGGTTCTGATGGAGCCGGTAGACGGACTCGAACCCCCGACCTACTGATTACAAATCAGTTGCTCTACCAACTGAGCTATACCGGCGTCTCGAACCGAACACGCTTATTATAGCACGGAAAGTCGATTTGTCAAGCTTTTTCGTGCGGCTTTTTGGAAAAAGTTCGGGAGCGGATTTCCCACTCCCGAACAGCAACATTTTAGAGCTTTTTTGGGAAAAATCAGAATTCTACGTCCATTTTTGCCACGACGGCGGCGCAGCGGGGGCACAGGCCCTCGGCGTTTGCCTGCTGGCTGTGCATCCAGCAGCGGGGGCACTTGGTGCCCTTGGCCTCGGATACGCCAATGGTCAGGTTCGGATAGTTGACGCCTGTGCCAACCTCAGCGCCTTCCTCGGGCTGCGCCCAGACGCAGTCGGAGACGATGCACACCTCGGCCAGATTCACTCCCTCGCAGGCGGAGCGGATGGCGGTGTCCTCCGTCGCCAGAGTGACGTGGGCTTCCAGCGCCTTGCCGATGCGCTTGTCGGCACGCGCCTTTTCCAGAACGCCGTTGACGTCCTGACGCAGCTTCATGACCACGTCCCACTTTTCCATGGCGGCGTCTTCCAGCGCGTATTGGGCGAAGCCTTCTGGCATCTGGTTCAGCAGGACATTCCGGGCGTCATCACTGGCGCGATGAGGCATGGACTGCCAGATCTCGTCGCAGGTGAAGGCCAGAATGGGGGCGAACATCCGGGTCATGGC
>OKSB01003319.1_pt1 | contig 12934 bp, 13 predicted proteins | sample 1601171 | NCBI WGS metagenome assembly OKSB01 (sample SAMEA3541496, study PRJEB24748) | human gut metagenome | biome: human gut; feature: human-associated habitat; material: faeces | place: China | collected 2012 | reverse complement strand
AAGGTATGCTCATTTTCCTGAAAAAAATATGCGGATAAAAATATATGATGTATCCTCTTTTTAAAGGAGGTAACCATCATGGAAAAATTTAAAATTAATGCCAACATTGTCCTCGATTTTATGATCGAGAATCACTACTCGGAGCATTCCCTAAGCCAATACAAAAGGATATATGAAACCATGGGGGAATACTTAACGGAAAATAATCTTTCTTATTCGCCAGAACTGGGCCGGGAATTACTTGACAGCGGTTCAGATGCCCCTTTCGGATCGAAAGGTAAAATCCTCCATGAAACTGTAATTCGAAAAATCAATGCAGTTTATGCTACGGGTTCTGTTTCTAACGTCTTGGTTTCATCGAGGAAGCCTTATTCAGCGCTGCGTTTGAAAGATTCTTTTTCTGAAGTCCTTGAACGTTTTACAGGAAATATCCAGACATTGTTTTCTGAAACTCAGATAGAAAATATTCTTAGGCGGTGCAGCCTGTTTCTGAAATATCTGCAGTCACATGGGAAAGAAAAGGTTTCATCTATTACATATCAGGATATATCTGAGTATCATTTTTCAGAACTGTCCCATTTAAAGCAGGTTTCCCGCCTTATTGAAGAAGGAGCAATCTGCCATTTTCTCCGGTTCCTGTTTCAGGAAAAACAGATAAGTTGCTCATTATGCACATATATGTACGCTTTAGAAACGGATTCTTTTATCAGTCTTTCTTCGTTAAGTGATATTGGCCGCCAATCCATCCAGGCACACCATCAGATACAAATCCCATCTGCCCGGTATCAACAGATGATCGATGACTTGATCCGTGAATCCAAGAAAGCAGGATATGTTCCTGCTTATCGCAGAGGGCTTGAGCGGGCCTTAAGATATTTTGAACTGTTTCTTGACTTCTATAAGTTGGACTATTCGTTGGAGAGCAGTGATGCCTGGCTGGAGGCACAGCGTACAAAAGAGATATTTCAGGGAAGTTCATGGACTGCCGCCAGAAGAGCCCTGTTTCTGTTAAAAGTGTATGCTACAACAGAAAAGATTGACTTCAGTGCTGTACTTCCGCATGGGATATCCGGTCTGTCCATGCTTCCTGAATGGATGCTGGCTCCATTAATGAATTATTCGGAACTCAGAGCCATGGAAAAACTGGATGATGATACCCTAAATAACGATATTTATTCGATACTGCGGTTCTTCCGCTTCCTGATTTCAGAAAAGATATCTTCTTTCCAGACTGTTTCGGCAGAGACGCTGATAGCCTTCAACCTTTCAGATAAACATCTGTCATCCGAAGGAAAAAATGCCTGCAATGCACGAATCCGGAGATTTTTAAGATATCTTTATCGTGAAAATATCATTGAAAACCAGCATCTTCCCCAGGTACTGGGATATTCAGCAGTAAAGTCAGAACGCATGATCACAGTCCTCACAGCAGAAGAATTAAGCCATATCCGCAGTTATATAGCCGAAGCGTCAACTCCGATCCAGCTGCAGGACAGTGCAGTCATGCTTCTTGGGACGGAAATGGGGATCCGTGGCTGTGATATTGTACGGCTTAAGATATCGGATATCAATTTCAAAAATAGAACGATCCGCTTTATACAAGATAAAACAGGTGTTGAGATCCAGCTTGCAATGCCTGTTTCTGTTGGCAATGCAGTCTTCAAATATCTGAAATCCGGCCGCCCTAAAGAATGTTCATCGGATCTGCTGTTTGTATCGTTGAAAGCACCACACAAACCGCTTTTGCGGAATATATGTTATGATGCATTAAAAAGAATCCTGCCGCAGAGATCCGTACCGGGATCCGGGTTTCATGTCACAAGAAAGACTTTTTCAACCCATAAGCTCCAGAGGGGTATTCCTCCGGAACGTATTTCTTCCGCTATAGGACAGCGCAGCGTCAAAAGCCTGACCCCTTATCTGTCGCTGGATGGAGAAAGGCTTTCCATGTGCCCTTTATCGTTGGAGAGCCTGGATATCCCATGGAAAGGAGGCCTTCTATGAATTCTTCTTTCCATAGTGTCCTTGCCCCTGATATCGAGAGCTTTATCAAGATGAAGCGCTCCCTCGGATATAAGTACCATAACGAAGAATATATCCTGCACCGGTTTGATACATACTGGAAAAGCGAAAATGATCCCTCAGATTCCGTTACAATGGAATCCTTATCCGGATGGGTAAAACAACTGCCGACAGAAGGGAAGTCCTCCCAGTATGAACGGATACACACAGTGAAACAGTTTCTATTATTCAGAAACAGCCTCGGAAAACAATCGTATATCCCTTTGGATAAAATCAAATGCCCAAGACATCCTGTAATACACATCCTGTCAAAGAAGGAGATTCAGGCCCTTTTTGCTGAAATAGATTCCTATCGTCCGGCAAGGCCATCCCCGGAAACCCTGAGGATCTCAAAAGAATATCCGGTCCTTTTCAGGCTGATACTTACTACAGGGCTCCGGAGATCAGAGGCAGTATCGATACTGCTTTCAGACTTAAATATAAAAGAGCGCACGATTATGATAAGAAATGCCAAAAGGCACAAAGACCGGATCATCAGTATTTCAGGCGATATGGCTGTGCTGTTGGAGAAGTATCAGCATTTCATAAAAAGCACAATCCCTGGACAGGGAAAATGGCTTTTTCCGGCTGTTGATCCGTCATGCCATCTCTCTTCAGGTGCACTTGGAGGCAGATTCAACCAGTTTTGGAATCAAACATCGTGTGCCACAGGCTGTTCAAGAAAACCTACGATCCACTCATTAAGGCATACCTTTGTGGTAATAAGAATAAATGCCTGGATGGAACAAGGGATTGATACTTCTGTCATGCTCCCTTATCTTAGCAGGCACCTTGGACATAAGTCAGCCGATGAAACTTTTTATTACTATCATCAGGTCCTGGAATCCCTGGAGATTATCCGACGGAAAGATAGGATTTCTCCACTTGTGCTGCCGGAGGTGAGGATGAGATGAAACCGATGTTAAATAAAAAGCTTTTCTTTTCAATGACCTACGATTTCCTGACAGTTTATATTCCCCAGGACAGTACCAGTTCAAGGACGGTGAAAACATACCGTGACGGGCTTACGGTCTTCAGGAGATATGTCACAGAAGTAAAAGGCTTTTCTATACGGACCTTTACTTTCAGCCAATGTACCTTTGATTTTATACTTGAATACCGAAACTGGCTGCTAGATGACCAGAAACGGGCGAAAAGTACAGTGAATAATCGGCTCGCCGCAATCAAGTCATATATGTATTATGCCTCGGCAAAAGACATCAGCTTACAGCAGATACAGATAAATATCGCTGCTGTCCCATTCCTGAAGGTAGAAAAAAACATTCGTCCGGTCATTGAAGATCCCGAGACTGTAAAAGATCTATTGAATGCCCCTCCTAATACCAAAACAGGATGCCGTGATGTTATGATCCTTTCAGTTTTATTCAATACAATGATCCGTGCAGGCGAGTTAATAAGGCTCGATATCGGAGATGTTGTAATAGATTCTGATATTCCTTTCTTAAAGATACACGGAAAAGGCGGTAAAGAGCGCATGGCGCCACTGTCAGAAGAAGCTGTCCCGCTTATCAAAGCATATCTCGCTGAGTATCATGGAAACAGACCGGCAATGAACAGTCCTTTTATCTACACAGTACAGCATGAACAGGTGAGCAGGATGTCGGAACGAAATATCGAACGTATCGTCAAAAAGTATGCAGATCTTATAAGAGATAAACATCCTGATCTTCCAAAAACGGTTTACCCGCATATGCTGCGCCGAACACATGCAACAGGTCTTTATCGTGACGGAGTCGCTATTGAAGCCATCGCCTCTACATTGGGCCATGCCAGTATTCAGACAACCAAAGACCACTATGCATTTCCTTCCCTTGCACAGAAACAAGAGGTAGTTAATGCTGGCGGAGTAGTCATTACTGAATCCGTGAATCAGGAATGGCCGGATGATGAAGATGAGCTTGCTCGCATCTGTGGGCTAAGATAATTTTTATCCGCATATTTTTTTCAGGAAAATGAGCATACCTTAGTATAAAAGGCAGAAATATGCGGATAACAAAAGGCTGCGGATAAGCCTTCTTATCCGAATATTCGGATAAGAAGGGGATGGATTCCTTCTCCTTTACAAAAGGCTGGAGCTTGGCGGTTTCAGCTGGCCCCGTACAAAAGAAGAGGCGCTGGAGATCACGCCGGAACAATACCGGGCGCTGATGCAGGGGCTGGAGATCGTATCCAGACATCCGATCCAGGAAGTGCAGCCCGGCGATCTCCTTTGATACGTTGTGCAAAACGGAGAAATTTAAAAATTTTTTCCAGTTCGCCAACGCAGATACAGTGGGAGTTATCCACATCCGGGTCTCATGCCATTCATTCAATTAAGAGTACTTCACAGCGATTGGCTGCTGTGTGGATAAGTACTCTGAAAAACTGAAAAAACTAGTAGTTTTTTCGGCTTTTCAGAGTGTTTATCCGTTGGTGAGAATGACGGACTCATTTTTCGTCCGGTTCGCTTTTTCTTTTTGTTTGCGGTACAATAGTCCCAGCAAGACAAAGGAGCGCCGAACATGACGAAGATCTACTCACCGGAAGAGCTGACCAGTTTCAGCAGGGAAACACTCGTGGCAGTGATCCTGTCCATGCAGGACCAGCTGGCCCAACTGAATACAAACATGGAACGCCTTACCTCGCAGATCGCGTCTGCAAACAATCACCGTTATGGGCGCTCTTCCGAAAAGCTGGATGTGATCGCCGGACAACTGGAACTGGAGCTCATCTTTAACGAAGCGGAAGCACTGACCGAGACACTTTATGTCGTCGAACCTGCAGAAGAGGATGTGATCCAGGTCACGCGCCGGAAGAAAAAAGGGAAACGCGAAGAAGATCTTAAGGATCTTCCCGTGGAAGTCATTCCCCATACCCTTCCGGAAGAAAAGCTGCAGGAGATCTTCGGCGCAGCTGGCTGGAAGCAGCTTCCGGATGAAGTCTATAAAAGAGTCCGGGTACAGCCGGCAGTTTACACAGTCGAAGAGCACCATGTGGCCGTGTATGCCGGAAAGGACAATCAGACGATCGTGAAAGCAGACCGTCCGAGGGAACTGCTCCGAAACAGCATCCTGACTCCCTCCCTGGCGGCAAGCATCCTGAATGCCAAGTATGTCAACGGACTTCCCTTATACCGGATCAGCCAGGAATTCCTGCGCAATGACATCCATATCTCCCGGCAGGTGATGGCCAACTGGGTGATCCAGTGTGCCGACCGGTATCTGGGGCCCCTTTATGATTACCTTCATAACAGGATGTACCGCTTCCATGTGCTGCAGGCCGATGAGACTCCGGTCAAAGTATCGAAGGATGGGCGTCCGGCGAACAGTAAGAGTTACATGTGGGTCTATCGGACGGGAAAGGGATATGGGGATACCCCAATCATCCTGTATGAATACCAGAAGACCCGGAAAGCAGACCATCCGCGGGAATTTCTGAAAGGGTTCACCGGTGTCGTTGTCTGCGACGGATACTCCGCCTACCGGAAGCTGGACCGGGAAACCGAATCCATTGTCTTTGCAGGGTGCTGGACCCATGCGAGAAGATATTTCGCGGATGCCCTGAAAGCACTGCCGAAAAAGGAGTATGAGGCAGCCAAAGATACGGTCGCCTATGAAGCCATCAAACGGATCAGCGCGATCTATCATTTGGACAATCAGCTTGCTGATCTGAAACCGGACGATCGCAGGAAACAGCGGCAGATCAACCTCAAACCTCTGGTGGAGGCTTTCTTTGCGTGGGCAAAAGAGATCAGGGAATCCGGCCGTCTGATCAAAGGTAAAACCCTGGAAGGGATCAACTACTGCATCAACCAGGAAGAAGCATTAAAAGTATTCCTGGATGACGGTGAAATCCCGCTTGATAACAACGCAACGGAAGGCGCGCTGCGCAGTTTCTGCCTGCACAAACATGCATGGAAGCTGATCGACAGTATCGATGGTGCGAAATCCAGCGCGATCATCTACAGCATAACGGAAACAGCAAAGGCGAATAACCTGAATCCGTTCCGTTATCTGGACCATGTACTGACAGTTCTGAAAGACCATCAGGATGATACGGATTACAGCTTTATCGAGAAACTGCTTCCATGGTCAGATCAGTTGCCGGAAATCTGCCGGAGCAAGTCAAAAACAACCAATCTGTAAACACGGCCGCCGGAAACGGCGGTCAAAAAATGAGCCAGTACTCATGGTTTACCGTGTACCTACTTTAAGATTTACTACTAGTATTAAGAGGGCGAAACATAGTTGTTTCGCCCTCTTAATACTAGTGTATTCTTTTTATTACCGCAGCGTTCCTTTTAACGAAAACCGATCAAACTGCATTCCTGCAGCACAGACATTAATAAACCCATCACGGATTGTCGGACCTTCTCCATCAGGGCCAAATGATGTAATATGCATCAATTTAGGGTTTGTATCCCCGCTGGTTCCATTTTTTGTTGTAACGAAGGAATTTGCCGGAAGCGTTGCCACATACTGTCCGCTCGAATTATATCTCGCGACACTATACCTCGTCTGAAAAATACTTTCAACCCCATTCCCAAATCCAGGATCCAAATCGTATAAACTACACTGTGTCAGCCTTGTCATTGCTCCGGTCTTGGACTCGCCGCTTAACCATCCTGTCTTAAAGCCGCCACCTTCTTCAAAAAAAACAGACTGATAATCAATGTTCACACCGTCATTGCCGTTAAATCCACTTCTCCAGACAAACACTTCATTGGGGGAGATCGTACCCACCACACTAGCATTAACACCTGTTGAATTTTTCACCTGTAAAGTCCTTCCTGTTCTGTTAATACAAAAGTATCCCATTTTCATACCTCCTTGTGTTTTTTAAGTGATCACTTTCTACAAGGATAAAAAGTATTTTCAAAATAATCTGTAAACTAGAAAGCGTAAATTACGAGTCTTCTTTATTCTTCTTATCTAGAACATCAATTACATTCTTTATTGTATTAGGTATCGGCACTCCCATAAGCCCGGCATTTTCAATAATACTCAATAATTCATTTACAATATATCCAATACATACCGCATTCATAATATAATCTTCTCCTATTAAGGCATCGAGTCTATAGCCAATCATCACAAATAAAAGCATTATCCCTTTCTTACACAGGCCTTTCCATCCCACCTCGCTATTCAATTTCCCACTTTGTGTTTTTGGGGACTTTTTTGCAGCTCCTGATACTATTAATCCTAATATGTAGTCTATCATCATAAATACCAGCAGTGTTTGCAAAGCGCTCCCACCTTTATTAAGGAATGCATAGCAATAGCTTCCTATCGTTCCCATAATCCCACATATTGTAATTCTTTCCATTATAAATTACCTCCTGATTCTTTTTCTTTTAAGAAGGAAAAAGAATTATTTATTCAGAACGTAAACCAATTAAATTTTTGTTAGTAGTTTACAAAATATATTTGTAATTCTTTTTACCTTATAGAAAGTGATCACTTCAAAAAAACTAAAGGAGGAAACTTATGGATATTAAAGTTTTACAAGCTCAATCTTGGCTAAACACTACTTATACGGGGAAACCATGGTATACACCTATCGATGAAGACGGTATTACCGGTCAGGGAACCTGCCGGGCCTTATGCAAGGCACTTCAGTATGAAATTGGCGTCTCTGGCATTGACGGCATCATTGGTCCCGGAACTCTTTCTGCCTGCCCGATCGTCGGTCCGACAACAGCCAATAAAAATCTGGTTAAAATCGTTCAGTGCGGATTCTATTGTAAAGGATATGAATGTGGCGATATTTCAGGAACATACGATGCTATGACACAGACAGCCGCAAAAAATTTCCGTTCTGATGCCGGATTTCCTAATACCAACGGAAATATGCCACCAATTTTCATTATGGCCCTTCTTAATACAGACGCCTTTGTTCTTGTTTCCGGAGGCAAATCATATGTCAGAGCGGCACAGCAGTATCTTAATAACACCTATATTTATAACTTTGGGACCTGGGGTCTAATCCCTTGCAATGGTGTTCCCGATAGAAATATGATGAAGGGCATTATCGCTGCGCTCCAGTATGAAGAGGCTAATCACAGCATGTCCGGAGTAGATGGCATTTATGGGGACAATACACTTGCCGGAGCCCCCACGCTCTCTACCGGAACTTCTCGAAGCGCTTATGTGAAAATTGTTCAGATGTGCCTTATGTGTATGATGGAGGTAAATCCTGGACTGGACGGTGTATATGATAGCTCACTCGCTTCACTGATTTCCGATTTTCAGGACTTTTATTGCCTGTCCACCGCTACCTCTGGTGTCGTTAATCGAGTTACCTGGGCATCTCTTTTGAGCAGCAAAGGTGATACTACTCGTCCAGCTCTGGCCTGCGACACCTCATATCAGCTGAATTCAACAACCGCTAATGCCTTGTATCAGAATGGTTTTAGATACGTTGGCAGATATTTATCCGGCACCGTAGGCTCCGGTGCTAATGAACGCCCCAAAAATCTTACTCGCAATGAGCTTTCGGCTATTTTTAGTGCGGGATTACGTGTATTTGCCATCTTCCAGGAAGGCGCCGTTACCCCAACAAAATTCACCCAGGCCAAAGGACAAAGTGATGGAGTAAAAGCAATTGCTACAGCAATATCTTTAGGTATTCCGTCTGGAGAAATCATCTATTTTGCAATAGATTATGATATGACTGACGATGATATTACAAACTATGCCATTCCTTACTTTAATGGGATTCGCACTGCCTTTTCTATGTATAGTACAAAATATCGCTATGGTGTTTATGGAGCCAGAAATCTGTGTACACGTGTTTCTGATTCTGCAGGCAGTATTAGCAGTTTTGTTTCAGACATGTCTACTGGTTTTAGCGGAAATCTTGGATATAAAATTCCTGATGACTGGGCTTTTGACCAATTCCACGAAATACCTTCTTATAATGCCGGCGGTCAGGTCATTGCCCTTGATAAAGTAGGATATTCTGGACGATATAACGGTTTTAATTCAATCAATGATGATCCTCTTGTCAGTGAGGCAGAAAGAATTTTAACATACTTTGGTATTCAGGCATCCGCAAACTTTAACCTTGATACAGAATATTATGTAGATGCTGTTGCCACTTATAAGAAATACTCTGCCGGAGTGCACAATAATTTTACTGCATCAACAGAAGGCTTTAATTATTCTCCCATTATTTCCATTAAAAATGGTACTATTTCAGCCAATTATGAGGAAGCACTAAACACTGCTCTCGGAAAATTAGATGGCACTGTACGGGCAGAATTTACAAAAGCAGGCGGACTTACCTTCTTACCAAGTTTAGCTGCACATCTTGGTAATGCAGATATAAAGATAGGGTTCAGCATCTCCAGTGGTCATCTGGAAGTAGAAATAAAAGTTTCTACAGCAGTTTCGCTTTTTGAAGGAGAAACTACCACTCTATATTTTAAAGTTACTTTGGGATACAGATTTTTTAAAACACCAGACAATTTTAGGGAAGAAATACTTGTAGCATCATTCGCGCTCATGCTTCTCACTATCTGTGTAGTCGGTTACGGACTTCCCGCCCCACTCCTCCAAAATCTTTTGACTCAAAGTCTTGGCCTCGTTCCTATCTAAATCTCGCCTTTCTGTTTAAATTAAAGAAATCCCCACAGACCCTATAAGGGTATGTGGGGAATATCTTCTTCTATAAGAAACCTTCCAAATTCTTTTCCTTCCGGGCTTTTTTTATTTATTATTGCAGGAATATTTATATAATAGTAATTTTCCAATGCAAAAACAACCAGATCATCATAAAATCGAAAATTCTGCTTTTCATTTCCCTTAAAAGATAAAGTACACTTTTCTTCCTCAAAGGTTAACACCATTCCCTGCCCCTCTCGTATTCTCCGGTTAGCTTCCTTTACTGCTGCATGATACTTCCAAGGATAGTAGAGATAAGGCCACATATATATCAGACCCATGCCTGCCAGCATCAAAAGGAAAATCCAAAAATAGAGGGCAAACTCTTTTTCAAACTTTGTTATGGTTTCTAGGGCCAAGGCAAATAATAGTAGAAATATCCCTTTAGTGTTGCCATTTCCCCAAATAAGTTTTACAAGGCACCAGTAATCTTTCCATGAAAGTTTCTGTTCCTCTAATTGTACAATCTGCATCCCTATCCCTCCTCATCTTTTCTATTTTCGTATCTGAATTCCCTTTTCTTCCATTGCTTTTAAAAACTCTTTTGCCTCTGTGCTTTCTTTTTTTAACATAACCGGAAGGTTGGCATAATAGAAACCATCTAATTCCCAAACCTGTAAATTCTTATATCTCCTGACTAATTTTTCGTCACTTTCTAAAAAAGATGTTATGATCTTTTTGTCGCCCATGATAATAAACATTTGTTTTCCCGAAGTTATTCTTCGATTAATCTCTTCTTCTCTCTGATGTAAAAGCGATCGTAACCTAAAACAGTGTTCCCAGCAGTACAAGATATATATCGTAGGAGCAATCCAAAAAACAGGCGACATTCCAAGTAAAATAGTAAATAGGAGAGAAAAACCGTAAAACCCGACCGCTGCATATAAAAGAAGAATTGTTTTATCTTCCTTAAATCTAATTTTCAAAAATCTCCAATAATCCTTTTTCGAAAACTTTTGCACTTCATTTATGACAATATTCATAGCTACTCCCTCCTCTGTTAAATTATCATTTTATACTTTACAGCTTGCTTGATCTATTTTCTCCTTTAATAATTCACATAATTCTCTTTGCTCACAACTGGTTTTCTCGATTAAAAGAGGAGTATTAATATAAACCACACTTGGGAACTCTACTAAGTCTAAACTATCATAAGAATAAAATTTTCTCCTGTTTGACTCCTTAAATAATATAGAAATCCCATCTTCTAAACACTCTAATACAATTTCTTTTTCATGATCCAATAATTTATGGACTTCCTTTTCTTTTTTATAAAGCCCGGCTAGTTTCACTGTATGCATCGCTATACAGAAAAGGTCCATCAGTACTGCTGGCAGCAAAAGCCAGAAAGAGTATCCTTCTTTAATTATCAAATAAAAAAAAACCAGATAATAGATAACAGATATCGGGACTATTTCTTTCAGATCTTCCTGCACTATGATACTTTTTAAAAACCGCAAATAATCTTCTTTTTTCAAACTATATTTTTCTCTCAATTCTACTGTCATATGATCTTTCATACTCTAATCCATTTCTATTCTTATCTCTTTTCCTTTACTATTCAGGCCGCTTTCCTCATCTGCATAGCGAAGTACTACCTCTGTATTCTTATCATCCCAAACGCTTACTCCTACCAGATATTCTTCACCTACTGAAAACTCATCATGATTAAATATCAAGACTCCTGGTATGAAATAAAATGTTTCTGCGACTCTTTCCCCGTCTGTCGTACAGAAATATATGTCAAAGAAAAACTTATTTTTATTATCAAAATATAATTCCCCTGTTGTTGTCCGTATTTTTTGCAAACTGTAAACTATTAGATTTGCTTTCCTTGAATTACTTGTTGGATATTCTTCAATTTCTACGCACCTTCCGGGCATACTATCCGAAACATACATTTTTGAATCTGAACCTGTCTTCTTATCTAATTGGAATTCATATCCGAATTGTCCCTTCAGCAGCTTTATATCATGTTCCGTATCCCATTGAAATTCTTCTTTTAAAACTATTTTTTCCTTTTCATAATATTTGTCATCTCCGTTCTCATCCACCTCAACCAGTAATCCGTCGGGTAATCTTTTCTCTAATGGCCATAAGTGAAAAGCCAATCCACCAACAACTATAAGAAGAATAAACCAAAGCACTCCCGTCTTCCTTTTCGCTGCTTCTACCGGATTCTTTTTAACACTGCCCCAAAACAAAACCCCAATCATAAGCTCTCCTGTATATAACAGCACATGTAAAAAAGAATTCTGAAGTTCTATTCCATACAGCGTTGTCAGCGAATCAATCCCGTAGATTACGCCAAACCACAAAAGACCTGCTATTACAAACACAAGCGCTCTTTTCTTTTTAATTTCCATCCGTTCACCTCCATCTCATGTTCTGTTAAAAACGGAAATCTCCAAGTCTCTCTTGCAAAACACTTCACGCAGGTCTATTTTTGATCTATTTGAACTATTTTTTCTTTCATAACTTCACACAATTCTCTTTCTTCGCAGCTATTTTTCCCGATCTGTATATTACGATGAAAATGTACCCCTGTTCCGGAGGAACGGATACCGGAAGTCCGGAGCTATGATACCGTGAGTCCGGAACAGGGATACCGCACTTAATTTCATTAAAGACCAACCTTCCGACCTTACAGTATTTGATGAAGCCCTTGTAAAACGCTGGCTTAAGCAAATCACAATATGGGACGACCATTGCACGGTTGAATTGAAATCCGGACTCAAGGTCGATGTAGAAAGATAAGCATAGACGCACAAATGCCTCACTTCTGGTTTTAAATCCAGCCGTGAGGCATTTTCAACTATTTATTTCTTTAAGAACTTTGCAATTTCATCAACGAGTTCTGGGTGCCATGAGTCGGAATTTAATACACCTTTATGCCACATCGAAAACTTAGCGCCAGCATCCGTTGTGCCCCAACCATTGCCGTAATGAATAAGCAATCCCATTTTTTCCATGATTTTGTTTAGAGCATTTACACTTTTAACATCTAGTCCCATATCCTGCAGTTTTTTTACAATTTCCCTTTTGTACAAATCACCCTTGTAATTATAAGGCATAGTATCACCACCTCAGCACATTATCGAATAATCAAGTTTAATCGTTATCGTTCTGAGCAGATGAAGTTAACTCCATCATCTTTTGTGCGTATGTAGCTCCATCAATTTCTTCATCAGCATACTGTCGCATAA
>OKSB01003310.1_pt1 | contig 12975 bp, 9 predicted proteins | sample 1601171 | NCBI WGS metagenome assembly OKSB01 (sample SAMEA3541496, study PRJEB24748) | human gut metagenome | biome: human gut; feature: human-associated habitat; material: faeces | place: China | collected 2012 | reverse complement strand
CAAGACCTCACCTCCAAGCTTGCCATCCCCGAAAGCGCCGCCCGGTCGAGTACGTAGAGCCGCCGCTTTTTTATGTCAACTATGCCCTGAGCCTTCAGCTTCTCGCACACCCTCGCGACCTGCACGCGCGACGCGCCTATCGCCGAGGCCAGCTCCTGCTGCGAAAAGGGCAGGAAGCCAAAGCGCGCGTAGTCCTCGCTGAGCACATACAGCCCGATAAAATTCGCCAGCTTGTTGAGCACCGAGTTGCTGCTCTGCGACTCGGCGTCGAGGCACATGAGCTTGAGTACGTCGGAATAGTACAGCAGCACCGCGGCGGCGAAGTCGGCGCTCTCCGTCATGAGGCGCGACATGTCCGCGAGCGTGAGCGGCACCGCGCGCAGCGTGGTGAGCGCCGTTATGGTCACGGAGACGCCGGCGTCATGGCGCAGCGCGTCCATGCAGCAGATGGTGTTCTGCCGGAGGTAGCCGAGCGTGCGCTCATAGCCGTATACGTTCACCACGCTCGCGCGCGCCGTGCCCTCCAGGATAAAGTACACCTGCGGCGAGGGCGTGCCTCCGCGGCTGAGCTGCTGCCCCTTCCTGAAGCGCCGCCGCTCCGGCACCTCGCTCATGATCAGCCCGCGGTGCGCCTTCAGGTTATCGGTGAGCACAAATTCCGGCGCGGTGTTGATTTTATGTCCTTCCATGGCGGCCTCCAAAAAATTCTTTTTTACTGTATCATACGATATCGTTTATTTATTGTCAATGCCTTATACTGCACTTGGTGGTTAATAAATTAACCGCAGTCAATTCAAGTACAGCCAGCTAAGGAGGTAAAACCATGGCAAGCAAACTGTTTCCGCATGTCTTTACGCCGGGCCGCATAGGCACCCTGGAGCTCAAAAACCGCGTAATGAAGGCGCCGCAGTCGTCCGGCATGAGCAACAAGGACGGCACCGTATCCGAGCGCCTCATACGCTATTACCGCAACCAGGCCTCCGGCGGTGCGGGCATGATAATCGTCGAGTACGCCTACGTGGACGACATCGGCGCCAAGAGCGCGCACTGTCACCTCGGCATCTCGCAGAACGAGCACATCCCCGGCCTCACCTGGCTGGCTGAAAACATCAAGGAGTGCGGCGCCGCCGCCGGCATCCAGATCGAGCACTGCGGCCGCCAGAAGTTCCTGGGCACACAGCCCATGTGCGCGCCGAGCGCCATCCCCTGGCCGAAGTTGTGGGATCAGTACGGCTTGCAGGCCGTGCCCCACGTGCTGACCATCGAGGAGATCCAGGACATAGTCCACGCCTTCGGCGACGCTGCCTGGCGCGCGAAGGTCGCCGGCTTCGACCTCGTCGAGATCCACGGCGCACACGGCTATCTGCTGACGAACTTCTTCTCCCCCACTACGAACCACCGCACCGACCTCTACGGCGGCACGCTTGAGAACCGCATGCGCATCTACATCGAGATCGCGCGCGACGTGCGCAAGAAGGTCGGCCCCGACTTCCCCGTCACCATCCGCCTGAGCGGCACGGACTACGAGCCCGACGGCTTCCCGATAGAGGACACGCTCGTGCTCGCCAAGGCGCTCGAGCAGGCCAAGCAGGGCCGCTTACATATTCTTGGCAAGATACTTGAGACGATTCCTGCTCCGAGGCCGGAGTTCAAACCGCATGTGCCGCGCATTGAGCAGATCATCATTCCGCAGGATTTCATCGGCGCGGTGATCGGTCCGGGCGGCAAGGTGATTCAGGAAATTCAGAAGAGCACCGGTACGACGATTACGATCACCGAGAAGGACAACAAGGGCCTCGTCGATATTTTCGGCGAGAACAAGGATGCGCTGGAGGCTGCCTTGGCTCGTATCAAGGGAATCGTGGCGATGCCCGAGGTCGGCGAGGTATACAAAGGTAAGATCCGCTCGATCGTGGCTTTCGGCGCGTTCGTCGAGATTCTGCCGGGAAAAGACGGGCTGCTGCACATATCCGAAATTGCCAACAGGCGTTTCGAGACGATGGAGCAGACCGGGCTTAAAGAGGGCGATATGATCGAGGTCAAACTGATCGGTCTCGATCCGAAAAACGGAAAGTTGAAACTCTCTCGCAAAGCGTTGTTGAACGGCAAGAAAGAGTAGACAGTCCGAGAAGAAGGGAGCAAGCCGAGTCCGCAAAAGGGGAAGTGCCAAAAATAAATTATTTTTCTATTGTAATTTAAAATATATTCTTATTTTTGTGAGACTCAACTATGCCTTTGAAAACGAACGAATTAAAAAGTAGGAATAAAACTAATTAACTTTAAAGCATTGATTATGAAAAGGTTTGTAAAAAGTTTCATGCTCGCTTCTTTAGCAGTTCTGCTTGCCAGCTGTAACTGCTACAACAAGATGTTGAAAAAAGTGGACAGAATCGATGTTTCCGCTACGCCTGCCGTTGTTACTCTCAAGGGCAATAACGCCGTGACGGACATCAAAGTAAACTTCCCCGCCAAATATTTCAACAAACGGGCCGTACTGAAGATCACGCCGGTACTCGTATTCGAGGGCGGCGAAATCGCCGGTACTCCGAAGTTCGTTCAGGGCGAGAAAGTGAAGGACAACTACGAGGTGATCTCGTACAAGCAGGGAGGTTCGTACACCCAGAGCGTATCGATTCCCTATGACAAGCGTGCGAAGATTTCGACGTTGGAGTTGCGCATCGAGTCCAAGTGCTCGAAGAACTGCGGCAAGAAACGCAAACAGTTCCTGCCGTTCGCTGCCATTCCCGTTGCCGAGGGCGTTAGCACCGTGCAGCTGCTGGCCGACAACGCCGCTTACCTGACGATCATGCCCGACAACTTCAAGCGCGTGACGACGATCACCAAGGATGCCGAGATCATGTATCAGATCAACCGTTCCAACGTGCGTCCGGGCGAGCTGACCAAAGAGCAGGTCAAGATGTTCGAGGACTTCGTGAAAGAGTATTCCAACAAGGATCGCGCAACGTTGGGCAACGTATATGCCAAGGGTTATGCATCGCCCGACGGTCCGGTGAAGTTCAACGACGAGCTCTCGAAGAAGCGTAGCGAGAGCGGTCAGGAAGCGATCGCCAAGAAGCTCTCGAGCGTTAACCCGAAATACGATATCGCCGCTTACGGTGAGGACTGGGAAGGCTTCAAGGAACTGGTTTCCGCATCGGACATCGAAGACAAGGATTTGATTCTTCAGGTGCTGGCTATGCAGGACAACCCTGTAAAGCGCGACGAGGAGATCAAGAGCATGACGGCTGTGTTCGAAGTGCTGGCTAAGGAGATTCTGCCTCAGCTGCGCCGTACGAAGCTGATCGCCGACGTGGATATCGAAGGTCGCACCGATGCCGAAATCAAGGAGGCCGCTGCCAAGAATATCGACGTTCTGAGCGAGGAGGAGATGCTGTATGCCGCTACGCTGACCGACGACAACGCCGCCAAGCTGAAAGCATACGAAGCTGCCGCCAGCAAGTATAACAGCGTTCGCGGTTACAACAATGCCGGCGTGATCCTCGCCAAGGAAGGCAAGCTGGCACAGGCTAAGGCTCAGCTCGACAAGGCTGCCGCTATGAGCAAGGATGCCGCTATCACGAACAATTTGGGCGTAGTGGCGCTGATGAACGGCGATCTGGCTACCGCACAGAAGTACCTGTCGGCTCTGAACACCGCCGATTCGAAAGCCAACATGGGTTTGGTAAATCTGGCCGAGGGCAACTATGCCGAGGCTGCCAAGACGCTGTCGGGCTACGATCTGGCCGTGGCCGAAGTGCTGAACGGCAACTTGTCGAAGGCCAAGTCGATTCTGGCCGGCGAGAACTCGGCCGATGCCGATTATCTGAAGGCTGTCATCGCTATGCGCGAGGGTAACTCGAGCGCTGCCATGTCGAACCTCAAGAGCGCCGTAGCCAAGGATCCCTCGATGAAGGATCAGGCCGTGAACGATGTCGAATTTGCCAAGCTGTTCGGAACGAGCGAATTCCTCGCTTTGTAAGACAGACATAGCATAGAATATTTTCGAAAAAGTCCGCCCCGGTGGCGGACTTTTTCGTGTTGTTTTCGTCGCTATGACAGGAGGAAGAAATGTTTTTCAGGACGGTTTTTGTCGGACGGAGAGCAGGATTTGTTATGGACCGGAGAACCGATGACCGGAACCAATCTTGCTGGCAGAGCGTTCGGATTATATGGAATGTGCGAAGGCGCGCCATCCCTGTGCATGTGCGGGGATAGCGCGGGCTCTGACTGTCGAATCCGAAGGAAACTTCGGGAACTAAATGGCTGCAGAGTATGGAGCCTTATAGCTGCGGGGAGGAAATTGACAACTCGAACAGAATGCGGTCTTCGGACGATACTCGCTCCGGTCTGTTGTTATGTCCGGTATCCGGGTGAGGCGCTTTTCTGAGTGGAGCCATCCGTTTTGTCGCGGTTGTGCTGCGGATCGTCCGAATGGCGAGGATGAGGGTTGACTATTTCGTTTTATCGAACTGCTTCGGGGCGGTTCGTTTTATCCCGGCAAATGAGGGCATCGATTCGGCGGGTATTCCGTTCTATTCGAAAACAATTCCAACAGAAGCTCCGAGCGGAAAGAGGGTAGTGATGCCCGGTCCTTGCCCGTAATCAGGATATAGTGGTAGCATAAGGCTGATTGTGCGGTCGTTATGGAATTTCCCGAGTAGAAAGAGGGTCGGAACGGAGGTTTTCTCTTGTCCCGAGAATTTCGTGCCGGAGATAAGAACGGCCGGTAAACGGGTGCGGCCGACGGATGACGCTTGGGGAAAATAGGCTTGTATGAAAAGCGACGCGCTAACGCGTCGCTTAATCATGTTTTCGTTTTTTTGATCACATTTCTTTGCCCGATTATATACTTTGCCATACCGACTTTCGAGTTCTCCGTTTCCGGTTTTTACGCCTGAAATCCTTCTCCGGGGAATTTTGTAGTAGAGACCTAATCGGATACGCGACCTGCGGCTAACAGTGGAAGCTTCGGGTGCGAGTATCCGGGTACGTTGAAGTATATAGTCGCCTTTCTTTAGGCCGGACAACCGGAATGCGGCGTGCCGGTTGTTCCAAACCTTGCTCAGGCTTTGACGTTCAGGGCCGATCCGGCCTTGAACCATCCTATTTGCTGCTCGTTGTACGTGTGCGCGGCCTCGAAGCTTTCGCTCGTGCCGTCGCTGTGGAGCAGCGTGACGGTCATGCGGCTGCCCGGAGCGAACGAGCGCAGGCCCGTGATCGAGATGCGGTCGTCTTCGCGGATACGGTCGTAATCGGACGGATCGACGAACGTCAGCGCGAGCATGCCTTGCTTTTTCAGGTTCGTTTCGTGAATGCGGGCGAACGACTTGACCAGCACGGCTCGGACGTTCAGGAAGCGGGGTTCCAAGGCCGCGTGCTCGCGCGACGAGCCTTCGCCGTAGTTTTCCTCGGCCACGACGATCGAACCGATGCCCTGTTCCTTGTATCCTTTGGCTACCGACGAGACGCTCGCGTAGCTGCCGTCGAGCGTATTGAGCACCGAGTTCGTCCGTCCGTTGAAACGGTTGACGGCTCCCATCAGCAGGTTGTCCGAAATGTTTTCGAGATGGCCTCGGAACCGGAGCCACGGGCCGGCCATCGAGATGTGGTCCGTCGTGCATTTGCCCGAGGCCTGAATCAGTAGGCGTAGCCCTTCGAGCTCCCGGCCGTCCCAAGGGGCGAACGGGGCGAGGCGCTGCAGGCGCTGCGAGCCGGGCGCTATGACGACTTCCGTCGCCAGCGACGGGTCGGGCGCGGCATAACCGTTGTCTTTCACTTCGAACCCTGCCGCAGGCAGTTCGTCGCCCCGGGGCTCGTCGAGCCTGACGGGCCGGCCCGACTCGTTTATCAGCTCGTCGCGCAACGGGTTGAACGTCAGGTCGCCGGCGATCGTCAGCGCGACGACCAGCTCGGGTGATGCGACGAAAGCATGCGTGTTCGGATTGCCGTCGGCCCGCTTGGCGAAGTTGCGGTTGAACGACGTGACGATCGAGTTCGGACGCTCGTTGTCTTCCGCATGGCGGTCCCACTGGCCGATGCACGGCCCGCAGGCATTGGTCATCACCGTGCCGCCGATCGCCAGCAGATCGTCCAGCAACCCGTCGCGCTCGGCCGTTTGGCGGACCTGCTCCGATCCGGGATTGATAATCAGCTTGGCTTTTGCCTTCAACCCTTTCGCTTTGGCTTGCCGGGCGACGCTGGCCGCGCGGCTCAGGTCCTGATAGGAAGAGTTCGTGCACGAGCCGATCAGTCCCACTTCCATTTGCCGGGGATAGCCCTTTTCGCGCACGACCGCTCCGAAATCGGAGATCGTGTGCGCTGCGTCGGGCGTGAACGGCCCGTTGATATGAGGCTCGAGCGCCGACAGGTCGATGTCGATCACCCGGTCGTAATATTTCGCGGCGTCGGCTGCCGTTTCGGCATCCGGGATCAGGTCGGAGGCGATCCGGTCGGCCAGCGAGGCTACCTCCTCGCGCCCGGTGGCGCGCAGGTAGCGGGTCATCGCCTCGTCGTAAGGAAACAGCGAGGTCGTTGCCCCGACCTCGGCGCCCATGTTACAGATCGTCGCCTTGCCCGTAGCCGAAAGCGAGGCCGTTCCTTCGCCGAAGTACTCGATCACGGCATTCGTACCGCCCTTGACGGTCAGCAGGCCGGCGAGCTTCAGGATCACGTCCTTGGGCGAGGCCCAACCGCTCAGCTTGCCCGAAAGACGTACGCCGATGATCTTCGGCATCTTCAGTTCCCAAGGCATGCCGGCCATCACGTCCACGGCGTCGGCTCCGCCGACGCCGATCGCGATCATGCCCAGTCCTCCGGCATTCGGCGTGTGCGAATCGGTCCCGATCATCATGCCGCCCGGGAAAGCGTAATTTTCGAGCACGACTTGGTGGATGATGCCCGCTCCCGGGCGCCAGAATCCGAGTCCGTAGCGGTTCGCCACGCTGCGAAGGAAGTCGTACACCTCGCGATTCGACTCGTTGGCCGCCCGCAGGTCGTCCGATGCGCCCCGGTCGGCCAGAATCAGGTGGTCGCAATGGACCGAGGCGGGAACCGCCGAACGGTCGCGGCCGGCGTTCATGAATTGCAGCAGAGCCATTTGGGCCGTAGCGTCCTGCATGGCGACCCGGTCGGGGCGGAAGTCCACATAGTCCTCGCCTCGGCGGAACGGTCTGGCCGACGAGGGGTCGAACAGGTGGGCGTACAGGATTTTTTCGGCCAGTGTCAGCGGAGCGCCTTTGGCGGCGCGCGCGCGTTTCACCTTTTCGCTGAACGAGCCGTAGACGGCCCGGATCAATTCGATGTCAAACTGCATGATATTACGGGGTTTAAGATTTTGAAGCCCGGTATTCCGGTTCGCCGGAGAAGCGACTCCTCCGGACGGCCGCCGCGAAACGCCGGCGTGCTCCGCAATGCGGATGTCGACAGCGCAAAGATAAACATTTTGTTAAAAAACATTCTCTCCGCCCGGTATTTTTCCCGTATGGCGGAGAATCTCGGCTCTCTTGCGGTCGCGTGCCTCGATGACGAGCGTGATCAGCTCGTCGGCCTGTTCGCAACTGATGATGAAAGTGTCTTCGTAAATGTCTTCGATCAGTACCAGATTCTTGCGCTCGGAGGCGTAGACCTTGTACAGGTTCCACTCCCGGAAGCTGAAATAGTAGCCGAAGTAGCCCCAGAATCCGTAGCTACCCAACAGCGGCCATAGTCGGCGGAATTCGTCCGGTTCGATGCGGCGGATCAGCTCGACGTCCTCCAGATGGATGCGGGTCAGATCGACGATGCAATGGATGTCGATCGACGTGTCGTCCAGCGATACGTAGCGCGGGATCGACAAAATATAGAGCAGGACGACGCAGAGCAGCAGAAAGAGCATCCAGGCCGGCAGGTAGTTCGCGCCCCAGACGAAGTGGAATGCGACGAACGCCGTGACGAGGAGAGTCGTCACGGCGGCCGTGATGCGCCGGCCGCGCCGGTCGAGGCGGTATCGGTATTTCTTCTGCATGGCGTTCGCGGCCGTTTACGGTTTTCGGTCGAGCCGATTTCTCCGTTCCTCTCTTTCGCGCTTCCAGCGTTCGTCGCGCATTTCGCTGCGGTGGGCGACCATCGCCAGAAAGATCGTGAACACGGCGGCGGCCACGCCCGACTCGACGAGTATCGAGCCGACGGGTTTTCCCCTGTGGAAAACCCAGGTCTCGCCTCCGTACAGGATGCCGAAGACCAGTGCGAACAGCAAGACGGCGTACAATGCGAAAAGGGCTGCTTTTTTCATGGCGTTTCGGTTTGGTGGCGGGCAGGCTTTTCTCGCGCGCCCTCGGTTTTAGTAACGGGAAAAACGGGCCCGGATTGTGCGGCCGGTCGCAGACCGCTCAGGCTCCGAAGTATTCCCTCAGGTATTTCCTGAAGTTCTCCAGCGTTTCGTTCATCGGAACGTACGATTTGCCTCCGGCCGCGTTGCGGTGCCCTCCGCCGTCGAAATAGCGCCGGGCGAACACGTTGACGTCGACCTCGCCTCTCGAACGGAGCGAGACGCGGATGCTGTGCTTGGTCTGTATGAACATGGCCGACATCCGGATGCCCCGGATCGAGAGCGGATAGTTGACGAATCCCTCGCTGTCGCCCTGTATGAAGTCGAAACGCCGCATCTCCTCTTCGGTCAGCGACACGTAGGCTACCCCGAACTCGTAGTCGGTGACCATCTTGTCGTTGAGCATGTATCCCAGCAGCCGCATCCGGCCCTCGGAAAAATTATTGTATACCGAGCTGTTGACGTAAGGTACGTTGACCCCCTTGTCGATCAGCACGGCGACGGCCCGGAACAGGTCCGAGGTCAGGCTGCTGAACGAGAAATTGCCCGTGTCGGTCATGATGCCCACGTACAGCGACTCGGCCATCGCCTGATCGATCGCATCGGTCCCGGCCAGCGCTTCGAGCAACTGGTATACGATGTAGGATGTCGAGCAGGCGTGCGTGTCCGAGAACTGGACGGCATAACCGTCCACCGGCGGATGCAGGTGATGATCGATCAGTACGCGGACGGCCGTCGTGTTGGCCGTTACCGTGTCGGTTACCCGGTCGAGCCGGTTGATCTGGTTGAAGTCCATACAGAAGATCACGTCGGCCTCGCCGATGAAGCGGGCCATCGCGCCGTCGTGATCCTCCTTGAATACTCCGATGTGTCCGATGTCGGTCATCCATTCGAGGAAATACGGGTAGCGGTTCGGCGCAATGCAGCATGTCGTGTGTCCCAGCCGCTCCAAATAAGAGCGCCAGGCCAACGCGGCTCCGATCGTGTCTCCGTCGGGATTCGTATGCGACAGCAAAGCGATCTTCTTGGGCACTCCGCCTATGATTTGTCTCAGCAGATTCAGTTTCTCTTCGGTTATGCTCATCCTTAATTTTCCTTTCGATGTCGTTTAATTCTGCGCTTCGTTTCCCGCGATCGCGCCCTGCACTCGGTTCAAATGCGAAGGAGCGTCGGCTACGGGGCCGAACGGTCCGGCGGACGAGCCGGCGACTGCCTTCGAGGCGGCGCTCTCGCTTCCGACGATCTCGGCCAGCGCTTGGCTCAGCAGGTATTCCTCGGGATCTCCCAGTTCGCGCATCTGGTCCTGATTCGCGTCGTCGTTCAGATAGATGTCGGGCATGAATCCTGCCGCATAGTCCGTCCAATGCTCTTTGTTGAGCAGTTGGAGCGTGATCGGGTGCAGCGTCAGGGCATACGTATCCGAGCGGATTTCGTACGAGCCCACGTTCTTGCCTTCGGTCCGGGTGCCGATCAGCCGCAGGGGCATGTAAGGCTTCAGCGCGCTGATCAGCAGCTCGCTGGCCGATGCCGTCCACGGACCGGTCAGCACGTAAAGTCTTTGCAGGTCGACGGTCGCTCCGCCGACCTCATTCCGGCCCAGAAATTTCAGCTCGGTTTCCTGCCCCGTATTATACCGATAGTAACAAAAACTCTCGCCGAGACGGCTCTCGCCCGCGATCAGGCTGCTGAGCAGCTGACAGCACGAAATATAGCCGCCCGGATTGTATCGCAGATCGAGCACCAGCTCGTCGATCCGGTTGCGTGCGAATTCCGCGAAGACCGCTTTCAGCGCTTCGTCGTAGGCGTGGTCGCCGGCCGACGGGCCCTGCGGCCCGGTATCGAAGGAAGTGTAGGCCAGATAGCCGATCCGGTGCGCGCCGCGCACGATGACCGTATCGGTTAGAACCGGGTTGTAGGCGACCGGCTCGGCTGCGTCTACGACGACCTCCTTTTCCCATGTGACGTCGTAGACGAGACCCGGCACGGAATAGGCTATGCGTTGCACGAGCATGCGGGCCTTCCCGCCGCCGGTCAGCACGCTCGTTCCTCCGACGGAAATGTCGCTCCCGTTTACCTTTCTGATCCAGTCTCCCCGGCGGATGCCCGCCCGGTCTGCCGGGGAACCCTCGACCACATACATGACGCGGGCCGCGCCGTAGCTCTCGTTGTCGGGATAGACGTACAGTTTGAACTCGATGCCGTAGGAGTCGCCGCCGAAACTGGCCGCTTTCGACGTATTGCCGCGCTCCATCGTCGAGTAGAAATAGTCGCGTCCTTCGGTGTGCTTGCCGTCGTTGTCGTCGGGCGACGACGACAGCAGACTGAGGAAAAAACTCTCGCAGCTCTGCTCGTAGGACTGAGTCGTGATCCGAAGCTGGGCGATGTGGTCGTTGTAGAGGTACTGATCCTTCATCTGGGAATGGATCCAGCGGTTGGCTGCCGCATCGGCATGCTTGCCCGGCGCGGGCAGCGAATCCTCGGCCGGTCCTTTGGCGCAGCCGGCGATCCCTACCGCCCAGATCGCGACCCACAGCGTTTGACGAATGTTCATGGTAAGCGGTTCGGTTGAAGACCGGAACAGGGTTCGGTCGCGGTTACTCTACAAAGGTAAGCAATTTATTGCGATTGGCGCTGCGGCCGGCTACTTTTTGCCTCGGACCGCGCGAAGTAGCGACACCACGGTTTTAGTCCGCATGCCTCGCAGTGCGGCTTGCGGGCCGTGCAGACGTAGCGGCCGTGCAGGATCAGCCAGTGGTGGGCCGCAGGCAGGTCCTCGGCGGGTATTCGTGCCGTGAGCTGCATTTCGGTCTGCAGCGGCGTTTTCGCGCCGGTGGTGAGTCCCAGCCGGTCCGATACGCGGAATACGTGCGTGTCGACGGGCATGGCCGACTGATGGAACGCGACGATCGCGACGACGTTGGCCGTCTTGCGCCCGACTCCGGGCAGACGCTGCAGCTGGTCGATGTCGGAGGGGACCTGGCCGCCGAACTCCGATACGAGCATTCGAGCCATGCCGCTGAGGTTCTTGGCCTTGTTGTTCGGGTAGGAGATGCTCTTGATGTAGGGGTATATCTCCTCGGGGTCGGCCTCGGCCATGTGCTGCGGAGTGGGGAAGCGGTCGAACAGAGCCGGCGTGGTCATGTTCACCCGCTTGTCGGTGCATTGGGCCGACAGGATCACGGCGACCAGCAATTGGTAGGGATTGTCGTACCGGAGCTCGCTCTCGGCCGAGGGCATGTGCTGCCGGAACCAGTCCAGAATGTGGGCGTAACGTTCTTCTATGCGCATAATGTCCGGATTTTGAAGTTTAAACGGGCGCAGGCCCGGTTTCGGTATGCGGGTGAGCGTTTCGTTCAGATAATTTTTTCGAGGATCGGAACCAGTACGGCCGTGGCGACGCCCATCAGGCCGATCGCCAGTCCGCTGATCGCTCCCTCGACGGCGCCGAGTTCCATTGCGCGGGCCGTGCCCATCGCGTGCGCGGCGGCTCCCATCGCCAGTCCCTTGGCGATCCGGCTCTCGACGCCTACTTTGCGCAGAACCCAAGGTCCTACGATGCCGCCGAATACGCCGACGACGATCACGACGACGGACGTCAGTGCCGGAATGCCGCCCGAGTTGGCCGACAGCGACAGCGCGATGGCCGTCGTGACCGATTTGGGCTCGAGCGACGCGACGACGGCCGGCTCGGCTCCCATCCAGCGCGCGATCAGCGCGACGCTCAGAATGCCGACGGCGCTGCCCGTGACGATCGCGATGACGATCGAGATCACGTTGCCTCGAATGTTGTAGATCTGATCGTGCAGCACGTAGCCGAGCGCGACGACCGACAGGCCAAGCAGGAAATCGATGATCTGCGTCTGGCGCATGTAGTGTTCGTAGGGCATGCCGGTCAGCTTGACGAACGCGATCAGCGCGGCTACCGACACGAGGATCGGATGCAGCAGCGCGCAGTTGACCCGGCGGCGCAACTGCACCGCGCCCAGATAGACGCCTACAGTCAGCGTCAGCAGAAAAATCTGCGAATAGATGATCTCGTTCATCGCTTCTCCTCCCGTCTGCGTTTGGACTCGAGTTTCTGTTCGACGAGGCCGACCGCCGCGATCACGAGCACCGTGCTGACGAGCGAGGCGACGATGATGGCCGTCATGTAGCGGCTCAGCAGCGTGTAGGACGTGATCAGTCCTACGCCGACCGGGATGAAAAACAACATCATGTGATCGATCAGAAACGTCGAGACCTTTTTCACGTGTCCGGGCCGGACCCACTTGAGCGACAGCGCGCCGAAAAGCAGAATCATCCCGATCACGCTTCCCGGGATGAAGTTGTCGAGCAGAGCCGATACGAGGCAGCCCAGCAGATAGAACAGCAAGATCAAAAACAGTCCGTACATAATGGTTAACGGTTATCTATAAATCGGTCGTTTCGAGTCATCCGTTTCGCGCGCAGGATTTCCCCTCCGCCCGCCGTTCCCCCGAGGACCCGGCCGTGCCCGCTTTGTCGGGAGTCCCGGAGCCGTTCGGCCGAACTCGGGTTTTTCTCCGGTTTCCTTTCGGTCTTTCTCCGCTTTTCCGTACAGCCTCAGCGGTGGTACCCCGCTTTGTTTCGGACCTGCCTCGGAAGCCTCGGAGCATCCGGAGGGGAGACGGACGGTTCGGCTTCGTTTCCCG
>OKSB01003305.1_pt1 | contig 12982 bp, 15 predicted proteins | sample 1601171 | NCBI WGS metagenome assembly OKSB01 (sample SAMEA3541496, study PRJEB24748) | human gut metagenome | biome: human gut; feature: human-associated habitat; material: faeces | place: China | collected 2012 | reverse complement strand
TTCTAAGAGACTTCCCAACCGCTTGATTAAGAAGTCTTTTAGAGCATACAACACCCGCCGCCTGCTTGAAAACCTTATATTGCCGCAGGGCAACACTTTCCGGGTTCTCATACTCCATTGCCCGGAACAGCAGATCCAGCGGGGAGACATACTCGTCATCGTCCTCCTTCACTTCGGCATATTCCAGCACACGCAGCACCATGGAAAAATTCTGCTCATATTCCGGCGCTTCCTGGAACAGCATGAGGATGATGGCCTGCAGCAGTGCTGTCTCGGACTTCGACCAGAACGGATCGGACTCGTGACTGCCCTTGGGCGTGGTCGCCTGGATCAGCGTGTTCACCAGCTTCAGCGCGTCCTTTTCATCCCGCAGGTAGCGGAACGGGTTATAGCCGTCCGACTGCGACAGATCCACCAGATTCAGCACTCGGATGTCGTATCCCTGCCGTTTCAGATACCCTCCGGTGGCGGTCAGCACCTCCATCTTCGGGTCCGTGATCACATAGTTGCTGTTTGCTTCCAGAATGTTGGGCTTGACATAGCCGCGCGTCTTGGCGGCGCCGCTGCCGCCGATAACCAGCACATTGAGGGAGCGACGGTGTTTGTGGGTGTCCAGCCCCAGCCGGACGTGGCGGGTCAGGATCTTATTCTGCTTTTGGCAGAACTGCGCGTTGAGCTGCCGGGGCGAGCCCCATGCGGCGGAGCCGTGTTCCTCTCCGTCCCGTGTCCTGCCATGTCCGGAAGCATAGAGACACAGCTCCATGAGATACGCGCCGGTGCAGACGAGAATGGACAACAGACTCTTGTCTGTCCATTGGATCTGGAAGGGCTGTTCCAGCGCGGCAGTTAAGTTTGATAGCAGCTCTGGCAGACCGCCGCCAAGGGACTGGGCGATCAGCAGCGCCGCCCATATCACAGGGATATAGAGGAACAGCGCAAGTACCAGATCCGTTATTGGGGATGTCTTTTTCAGCCGCATCACCTCCTGCATAAAAAATACGAGGCCGGCAGAGCATTCCACTCTGCCGGCCTTACTGACGAAACGGCTTTCTTACTTTGTCCTGTCCGGTCGTACTTTTTGACGGACCTTTTCCTTGGCCGGGGCAGACTTCTGCCGGGTATCCAGCTGCGCCTGATAGCCTTTCAGCCGTTCCAGAACCGAAGGCCGCTCACTCGTCATCGTCTCGGCAGCCGTTTCCCTGCCGCTGGATGAGGTCGATCTGCCTTTGGTATCTGGCAAGTCTGTTCCCGACCGAGATTCTTTTTTTGGCGCCACCTCCTGCCGCTTGCCCACAGGCGGTGTCACAGGCGTTTCCCCCTGCCGGGGGCGTTGCTGTTCGCGCTGCGGCGCCTCCTGTCCCACACGGGCTTCCTGCTCCTTAGAGGGGGCATCCTGCCGCGCCTGTTCCGGCTGCCCGGTATATCGGATGCGCTCAAAGATCATATTGGCGCGGTCGATCTCCGTCACCGGCATGATCACATCCACGACTTTCCCCTTGTTATCCGAATCACGGATGGCAGAGAACAGGATCTTCTGTTTTCCTGCCCGCTGCCTGAATTGCTGATACTGTTCCGGTGACATGGAAAATCGCCGCACATCGCGGGTCTCCTTCAGCATCTTGACCAGATTGACTTTGCCGGAAATGGTCTTGTGTTTTTTCGCCAGCGCCATGGTGAGCGCCAGTACATTTTTAATGGCGGAGCCGCTCAGCCGGACAGCGACCTCGCTGCCGGAGAGCATCATGCGTACCAGCTGGTCCGCCGCTTCACCGCCTCCGATGTTCATGCTCCCGCACCTCCTTCTGGTGTTCTTCTGTTTTCTGGATGTCCTGCTCCATTACAGGCGTCTGCTGGCAGATCTCCCGGCAGAGCTTCAGCTTTTCCCGCTCTGCCCGGATCTTCCGATTCACCTCTGAGAGCTGCTCATACACCTCTGCCTTTTCTTCCTTCAGCACCTCCTGTGGAATGCCGCTGTCCTCCAGCAGCTTCACGGCTTCCATGTACCGTTCAAATTCCGCCTCCATGCCGGTCAGACCTTCTTCATAGAGCGCTTTGCTGGGAGCCAGCGCTTCCACATCCGCCAAAGCCGTATACAGTTTTTGCCGCTTCTTTTTCCGCACGTTGAGGAGGGTCCGCTGCCTTGTCAATCTGCCCAGCGTTTCCTCTGTGCGTTGTTCGAATGCCGCCATGTCAGCAGGCGTTGTGATGTCATTTTCCCGCAGGAACGCGAACTGTGCCTGATACCGTTCAAAGCGCATGACTTCCTGCCGCAGATGCGGCGTCATGCGGGGCGGGTACTGCCGCTTTTCGATCTTGCCCAGCAGATAGAGATAATGAACATAGAGGGCGAGAAAACCGCTGTATCTGGGATGCTTCCGATATGGCTGATACGCCAGACGCGCAGGCAAGACAGGACGCAGTCCCGCTTCGATCTGTTCCAGGTTGCCCTGGATGGCAGCACGGATTCCGTCCTCTGTGAACAGCGGATCTCGCCTGCCGGGGTACTGGAATCGCTCCTGCCCCCGCAGGCGGAAGCCGAGCCTGCCGCCATGATGGATCTCATACCCCTTATGCTCCATGAGCAGGAAGAAGTGGCCGAGGTCGTTGGCGTCCCGGATGGCGTCATGCAGATCTGCCTCCAGCATGGAACGGAAGGTGGGCTGCCCCTTGGACTGGCGCAGCCACTCAATGTAGCTGACCGACCTGGCAGGCGCCCCCTGCACGATGACGGACAATCCATGCTCCCGGCAGAGCCGGTCTGAAATGGCACGGATCTGCTGGTAGTAGCTTTGCTGCGTACTGTGATACTTTTCGCCGGTATCTGCATTCACCGAATTAAATACAATATGCGAATGGATATGATGCCGGTCTACATGGGTCCCAATCACAACCTCAAAGCCGTCCAAGTGTTCCTGCGCGAATGCTTTAGCAATTTCTAAAGCAAGTTCAGGTGTGATTTCACCAGGCTTGAACGATTGAATGATGTGATAGCATTGACGCTTATCCAATCGTCCGGTTTCCAGCTTTGTTTTCATCATCTCGCGGTACTCTCTCCCTGGATCGCAATTAAAATGTGCTGTTAAAATATGCCCATCCGTTTTGTCACCGTTCAGAACATAATCAATGGCTTCTTTTAAGCCGCCGTTACGAGGCAGGATTTTCGTAACAGCCATTACTTATTCGCTATCCGGAACATAAGCTCATATACCTGATCCAGAAGATAGAGTCCCCGTTCGGCATCCTCCGGCTTCGCAATTCCGGCATTGACGCTGCGGGCAATCTGGTTGATGTTGTTGCCGATATGATGTATTTCCGTCCGGAGCTCTTTAATTTCTTTTGTAGGGCGGGCTTTGACCGGTCGTCCCTCAATAAGCCGTGCAAGATATGCCCGTTTTGTCAGCCTGCACTCTTTGGCCTGACAGCACAGCAGCTGATACTGCTGTGTTGTCAGTACGATGTGCAGATGGTGTTCTTTCTTGTTCTCATCCACATTTTTCTCCTTCCTGCGGCGTATAGCCGCAAGTTTTTCCGCCAGCAGGCGGCATTGGGGACCGGGGTATCCTCGGCAAGCTGTGCAAATGTACATTTGCGCGATGCTTGCGCCAGCGCCGCCCACGGCGGCGTTGGCTGTTCCCCGCCGTCGGCGGGGCGCTTTTTGAGAGGTAGGTTGATTCCAATACAGGCGGACACGGTCCGCACCTTTTCCAGAAAAAAGAAATGTCTGGCAGCAGCGCCAGACATCCGGTTTCGCAGGGTCCTTCCGCACAGGGTGTCAATGTAACACCCAAAATAGAAACGGCAGGGTGTCATCAAGACACCCTGCCCGTTCAAATATTGAATCAACGCTCGATCTCTTCCGTTTTCTGCCTGCTGTTTCGTGCAGTAGTTCGAGCTGCGTCGAAGGGAAGGACGAATCCTTCTACCTGTTGATAATAGCTCGTCTGTTCCTCTACAAAGAATGCCACAAGAGGTGCATAGCAAGTGCTGTTGCCACACAGCGCAGGCTCAGGCGGCGCACGCCAGTTCCTTCCGAATACGTTCCCGTGCCAGCTCCGCATAGGTGTCTGTGACTTCGATGCCGGTGGCGGTATAGCCCTCCTGCACAGCCGCCAGCACCGTGGTACCGCTGCCGGCAAAGGGGTCCAGAATATGCCCGCCCGGTTCCGTAATCTTCACAATGTCCCGCATCAGCTGCAGCGGCTTCTCCGTCAGATGGATGCGGCTCTGAGGATTGCCGTATTTGAACACCCCCGGCAGACACGGGACCGGACGGCTGATAGGCATATCGCCATTGGAGCCCCAGACGATATACTCCGCCTGCTGGCGGAAGCGCCCCTTCTGCGGGCGGCTATTGCCCTTATCCCAGACAGCGGTACCCCGCCAGATCCAGCCCGCCCACTGGAGGGCGTCGGTGGCTGCCGGGAGCTGCCGCCAGTCGATGAACATACATACCGGCGCACCGCTCTTGCATACCTTTCGCGCTTCATACAACCACTCCGCCGCCCAGCGGGTCCAGGAGCGCTGGTCCTTGGCGTCCCCATCGAAAGGGGGCGGTGCGTTCTCGCCCATGCTGGAATACTTTCTGGCTGTGGATTTGTTTTTCTCCGTCTGGGTGCGCCCACCGGACGCATAGGGCGGATCGGTGATGACAGCGTCAAAGGTGTTGGGGGCAAAGGTCCCCAGCACCTTCAGGGCATCCCCCTGGAGGATGCTCCATTTCTGATTATCGCTCATGCTCATGCTTCTCCTTCTTTTTCGTTCGATTTTCGCGGGGCGGAGACAGCTCCGTCTCCACATATTCGCTGATGATTCCCAGTGCTTCCTCGTAGCTGTGGCACGCTCCACCCATGATGCGGGTTTGCATTTCCTTTGCTTCTGCCGCCATGCCATTCTGCCGAAGAACTCTGGCGGCAATACCCATCAGATGGAAGATGTTGCCGTCCTGCCCCAGCAGAGGGCAGAGAGGGCGGGGGTTCTCCTGCCGGGCGGAGCGAAATCCGCCCAGCCTGTTGGGAACATAGTCAGAAAGCCATGTGCCGCCGAATGCGCCGTGGGTCTGCAAACGCCACATCGCCAGTTTCCCCATGTCCACCTGAATGTTCTCGAAGGGGAACAGCAGATTGTTGAGTCCATCGTGCTGGAAAATCTTGACCGTCTCAAAGCGGCTGCCATTCTGCAGGATGCCGTCCTGCGTCAGCAGGTCATTGATGCCATCCAGCCACTCCTGCGCCTCTCCGCCGCAGCCCTGCAGCACCAATCCCTCCTGATGCTCCATATCCCGCAGATCGTCCGCGGTGATCTTTTCAATCGGCATTTATCGCTCCTTTCTGCCGAGGCGTCTTGCAGGCGGCGTCCGTCCAATGGTCTTCTGATCCGTCAACACGGGGATGCCCAGCTCGCCGGCTTTATAGATCTCCTGCCACATCCCATCCGTCCAGACCGGACCGTACACATTCATCTGCTGGCAGGATTCCAGCAGGCGCAGTCCCATCGCCCTGGCTTTTTCGTCCTGGGCGGGATCGTCGGGATCTGCGACAGGCGGGAACAGCAGATGCGGACAGATAGGGATATTCCCCTCCGCAAACATCTCCTGCGCTTTCTGCCGCGCAAACTCTACATTGTTTGTCACATCGCCCCGCAGCGGAGCACAGATATAGACCAGCTTGGGGCCGCTCCGTTCCAGCTCCGGCGTGCGCTCCCGGAATGCGGACAGATACTGACCGACGGCATCCCGCAGAGCGGCATAGTCCGCGGCAGTGGGGTGATAGGCGTACCACTCCACTTTTCCGTAGTCATCCCACAGGTGGGGAATGACGCCGCTGCGGAAGTTCGGGTTGTTCGGCACCTGCTTTTTGCCCCAGACATCCTGAAAGCGCAACAGCGTCCGGTCCACCACGCCCTCCGTGCGGTTGAGCACCGTGAGGCGGATGGCGTCATATTGGCTGGAGATATGGGTAGAGAGAAACTCCACCCGTACACGCAGGTCATTTCCGAGATCTCCCACGCACACACGCCCGGAAAATTGAGGCCGATCCACGAGATTGCTATGTTCAAACAGCTTTCGCAGTTCCTGCTCATACACGGTCATCGCTCTACACCTCGTTTCTTTGGCGTTTTTGTTTTCATAGGGCTTGTTTCTTTTTGCAGGGGTTGCACTGTCTCACGCCCGATGCCGCGGATCACGCTGCGGCTCTTGCCGCTCAGGACAAAGGTATCCCTTGTATCGTTGCGGACTTCCTCGCAGGGCAAGATCACGGCAGAACCGGTGATGCGGATATCCCCCTGCACCGTGCCATACACCTTGCAGTTGCCGGACAGGATGGGAGTCCCCATCGTATGGGGATCGTGAATGATCTGCGCGTTTCCGGAAGCCAGCGCTTTTCCGGTCATGGAGGCCCCGCGGAGATAGGCGTTGTCCTCGGCGCGGCTGTGGCCGCTCATCACGCTGCCTTTTGAAACATAGGCGCTGCCGCAGGCAATGGCGTCGCCCCGCAGACAGGCGTCCCGATCCACATAGGCATTGCCCGCTGCAATGGCGTCATCGAAGATCCACGCGCAGTCTCCCGGCTCCGCGGACAGGTTGCTCTCGCTTTCCACGAAGCCACCTATGTCGCCTGCGCGGATCTCGCCGCAGATATCCCGCAGCGCACGGATGCGGTGCAGGAACGGATATTTCTCATGGGCCATGTCTGTGATCTCATATTTCTGATTGCTGATGGTTCTCATCTCCTTTTCTTTTTTTATGCTGCTTTTTGGCACAGGGCATCTTCTTTTCGGAATGCCGCATCGATGTCGGAAAAGCGCTCTGTGCGGTTGAATTTCTCGGACACCTTTCCCGGCATTGCCTGCAGCTCCAGCATTTTCGCCCACAGCTCCGGATGGTGGTCATAAAGGTGCCGCAGTTCCTTCCGCTTGGCATTCGGGCAGAACCAGCAGCCGCCACGGTCTGTGAAAGCATAGACAGGTGAAAGCAGCCCTGCCGTTTGGCAGAGCTGCTTTGCATCCTCTTCGGTGTAGTGATATTTTTCCAGCAGGGACACCTGATCTCCCTGCAAGCGGCGCAAGCGCACCGGCTCATCGCTGGCGATGCCCACATACTGCACAGTATCCGGCGTCAGAGTCCTATTATACCGGCGGATGGGACGGAGCTTACAGTCCCGCTGAACGTAGCAATGCCCGCACAGAGGGAATCCGCGCCGGAGACCTTTCTTCGGACCGCGGGTAACTGTTCCGGCAAACAGGTCCAGATAGGTCTTATCCGAACGCAGCACACGGACAGGGACCCCCAACTGTTCCAGTCTGGGGATCGCAGTCTCATAGATGAATGCCCGATGCTCCGGCACCTCGCCGGAGGTCGTTTTATCGAACATCACCTCACAGTAGACCGCTTCATCCAGCGGTTCCCCATGCTCCAGCGCCAGCAGGATCGTGGCAAGGCTGTCTTTGCCGAAGGAGCAGGACGCGATATGCAGGGTTTTCTTCTTTTCTTTTGAAATCGTGATCATCCTCTCTGATTCTGTTTTTGCTGGCAGTATTGTCAGCAGGTGGGGAGTCTGCTATAATAGCGCATATCATTTCCAGTCATTTTAGATATGAAGGAGACGAAATACGATGAATAAAACAGAACTGATCACCGCTATGGCGGAAGCCAGCGGCCTTACCAAGAAGGACTGTGACACCGCTCTGAATGCGTTTGTCGACACGCTGCAGACTGCGTTGAAGTCCGGTGACAAGGTACAGCTGGTGGGCTTTGGCACCTTCGAGGTGAAGGAGCGCGCCGCCCGCACCGGCAAGAATCCCGCCACCGGAGCCTCTATTGAGATCCCCGCTTCCAAGGCGCCGGCTTTCAAGCCCGGCAAGGCGTTCAAGGATTTCGTGCAGTGATAACACGCCCGCGAGAGGCCATCTCTCGCGGGCCTTTTCTGTTATCGGTGCGATACGCCCATGTCCTTGGCACGACAGGCACATTCCAGAACCTCTGTCATGTCCGTGCGCTCCCAGGGCGCGTCCGCATGGGTGAAGTGTCCGTAATTGCAGAACTTTTGGAACATGGGCTGATCCAGTCCCAGCGTTCCGATCATGCCGTCCGGCGTCAGGTTGAATACCGTGCGGACTGCCTGCTCCAGCACGTCATCGGAATAGATGCCGGTATGCTCCGTATCCACCGTCACCGCCACAGGCTGTGCCTTGCCGATGGCATAGGCAAGGCTGATGGTGCAGCGCTTGGCCAGCCCTGCCGCTACGATATTCTTGGCAATGTAACGGGCCATGTACGCGCCGCTGCGGTCCACCTTCGTTCCATCCTTGCCGGACAGCGCGCCGCCGCCATGAGGGGCGAGGCCGCCGTAGGTATCCACCATCAGCTTGCGTCCGGTGAGTCCGGTGTCCGCTTCAAAACCGCCCTGGACAAATCGACCGGAGGGATTGACCAGCACTTCGGTATGTTCGTCCAGCGGAAGTTCCTGCATGGCGGGTCGGATCACATGGCACAGGATGTCCCGGCGCAGTTCCGGCAGGGGCAGCTCCTCCTCATGCTGGCAGGATACCACCACTGCGGCAACGTGGTACGGGACTCCAGAGCGGTATTCCACAGACACCTGTGCCTTGCCGTCCGGACGCAGACCGGGGATGATGCCCTGCCTGCGGGTATCGGTCAACAGGCGGGTCAGTCGATGGGCCAGCACCACAGGCAGAGGCAGCAGCTCCTTTGTTTCATCGCAGGCAAAGCCGTACAGGATTCCCTGATCTCCTGCGCCGGTCTCCGTGCCGCCGCACACAGCTTCCGCAATGTCGGGACTCTGCTCATGGGTGATGACCTCCACCTCATAGTCGCTGCCGCCGTATCCGGCTTCCCGCACCGTTCTGCAAATAATGGCAGGGATATCCGGAATCTTCGCTGCCGTGATCTCGCCTGCGGCGATGATCTTTCCGGCTGTGGCCATGACCTCGCAGGCAACGCGGGCAGCGGCGTCCTGCGTAAGACAGGCATCCACCACCGCGTCCGCGATGGTGTCGCAGAGCTTGTCGGGATGTCCCTCGGTGACTGACTCAGCAGTCAAAATGCAGTTATCTTTCATATTCATGTTTCTCCTTTTTCATCGGTTTCTTATGTGCCTCCGGCTGTTTCGGAACAGAGAGGATCATTTCGTTGCTGTATTTGTCCTTGTACTTTTCGATCTGCTGCTCCGTCAGCGAGGCAAAATCATCCTCTTTAAGACCGGCAACAAAAAATGTGCCGCAGACAATGTCATACGGCACACCGTGATCATCGGTCAGGGCGCGGTTCCACGGCAGGCCCAGCAGCTTGCCCTCGTCATTTGCGATGAGCGCCACCGGGTCATCGAAGGGGTAAACTGCCTGAATGGTGCCGCCTACGAGCTCCTGCATGGCAGAAAGAGTGTGGTCGATCTCCTGCACTTCAGGCATTTCCATGGGGCGCACCACAAGGACTTTCATTTTTTCTGTGCTGATATGGGTTCCTCCTTCCCAAAAGAAAAGCGGCAGCAGCAGTTTGCACTGCCGTTGCCGCAAATGGTGATTCTTATTCTTTTTTGGATGCCAGCGTCCGGGTCTTCAGCAGGGCATTCTCCAACGCCCGATGGTCTTCATGCTCCGGCCACCATTGTGGGCGCAGGAAGCCCAGCACCGCAGCCGCCCATTCATAATCGGCCCGTTCCAGTGCGCCGCCCAGCAGCCCCTGCCGGAATTTCCGGTGCCGTTCCCGCACCGCCGGGTCAACACTATCCCGTTCCAGATACAGTTCCAGAAAGCCGCCGATAATAGCGGCTTCCTCCATCGTGTAAAACATATCCGCACCCCTCCCGCAAACAGGGGATATTGTAACACAGACCGTGGAAAATGAACACCTCTTTTTCACTCCGACCGTCTGTTGCGCGGATACCGCGCCTGTGATACACTGTGCTTACGAACAAAAATATGAGGAGGCGGCTGTGATGATATGGTTTTGGGAGCTTTCATGGCTGTGGAAGATGCTTGGCGCCTCGTTACTGGTTTCCGCGGTATGCGTCGCCGCGACCGCGCTGATCGGCAAGGCGGCAAAAATCCGCCCCGGCAAAAAGGTTTTCCTGCTCGTTGGGATCTTGGCCTTTGTGACCTCTATTCTGGTGATCTTCTTTCTTGCACAGACGCCGGCGCTGCTCTGAGTTACCGCTCCGGCCCTCTGTTTCGCTCAGGCGCTCGCTTTGGCTTGTCGATCCTGCCGCTCCACACCTCGTCAATGGTCCTGCTCCACGCATCCCGAAGGGAGTCCACCGGCAGGCCGTTGGCTTCAAAGCCTCGCTGGATCACGCGGTAATAATATGGGGACGGCAGTGCAGGCTGGCGGCAATACGGCTCTGCCATGATATAAACCATGACTGGGATCTCTGCACCGGCCGCGTCTTTAACAGTCACGGTTTCTTTCGTGTAGTGGCGGGGATACCCCTCATAGCGGTCCAGAGACTGTTCGCAGTTTGGCGTGATCTTCCACACCAGTCCGTGGACAGTACTGCCTTTTTTCGGTGCAACGGTAGCAAAGCCGCTGCCGCGGAAGCGCAGTTCGTAGTTTTCCAGCCTGACCGGCCCCACGATCTCGGCGTCCGGACAGCGCTGCGCCATCTGCTCCAGATCAAGGTTGCTGCCGTAGGCAAAATACAGGTTTTCCTCCACGTCACACCTCCAGTAGCTTCAGAGCGCCAAAGCGTTCCAGATGACGGAGCAGGGCTGCCGCCTGTGTCTCCGCATCGCCATCCGGAAGGGGACAGTCCATTCCCGCGGTGCGGATGACATTATTCTGTACAAACCAGATGTAGGTCTCCACATCCGGGAACTCTGTGGGATCAAAGCTGAGATCCCGAAGCTGTTCCATGATCCCGGCTGCGGTCCCTTCGTACACAGTATCTTCAATTTGAATCTTCAAAGGCTTCACCTCTCCATTTCTCTGGATTTTTTCTTCTTTTGATTGACTGTATAGCTGTCCTTATCGAAACGCCACGCCCGATCACCGTCCAGATTTGCCAACAGGTGGTCACGGGTATGCTTGAATTCCTCGCCGTTGAGTCCCAGCCGCACCAACCAGACCCGGAAGGTGAACAGTTCATTGTCACTGTGGGTCTTGCGCATGACCGTGCTGCGCTGGGCGATAGCCTGGGCGGAGATCGCGAGGCACAGATTCACATAGGCAGCAACTTTTCCCGCATGGAGTGTGGAATTGAAACAGCGCCATTCCACCGTCCCCCGGTAAAAGACCGAATGCAGATTCAGCGCGTAATAGCGGGTCCAGTTATAATGGTCTGCGCTGCCGTTATCTCCCTCATACCAGATATTCTCCAGCTGCGTCAGATCCCTTGTCTCATCCGACGAGAGCCTGCGTGCCTGCTTCAGCATGGGTTCCCGCACCTTCTGACACCAGCGGGACGCCCGGCTTTCATTGACCTGCAGCGCTTTGAACAGGATATCCTCCTTGGAGTACATGATGCCGATGAGATTTTTCAGACTCTGCCGGTTATGATTGGCTGCGTCCACATGGACATGGATGCCGCAGGAGCTGTTGGCCTTGGCTCCTGCGTGGCGTACCTGCCGGACACATTCCTGCAGCTTGGGCAGTTCCGCGTAGGTGAGCTTTGGCGTTACCATCTCCACGCGGTATCTGTAGTCACCCGTTGCACGATAGCCGCTGCCGATCTTCTGCTCCCCGTGGATACTGGAGTCACTCATGACCGTCCACTCTTTGCCGTCCCGATCCGTCACACACCATTTATCGTAAGCGCCGCCCACATAGCGGGCGTCCGTTGCAAAATACGAAGCCAGTGCTGTTGCCGCCTGCTCACGGGTGATGCCGGTCATTTCAACTTCCACGCCGAAGCACTGGTCCTTCAGCCCGATCATGCGGCAGCACCGGCTTTCAGTTCCGCATCCACCTCCCGGATACGGCGCCCGATGGCTTCGATGACATTGGCGGTGACGCTGTTGCCTGCCTGCTTATACGCCTGCGCGTCAGACTGGATGGCGAGGATGCGGTCGATCTGCCACTCATCGAAGCCCTGCAGCCGCAGACACTCCCGCGGCATCAGACGCCGGATGCGTCCGCCACGTTCCACGATGCCCTGGATACAGCTCGTCTCCAATGTGTGTGCGATATCCTGTCCCACACGACCACGGCGGGTATTGCTCCCGGAAAAGCCGAGATCGACGCTGTCACCGGGATTCGCCTCTTTATAGCCTTTTTTCGTGGCTTCCTTGATGAGCAGAACGCCGGAACGTTCTGATCTATGATTAGACAGCGTTGTCTGACCATAACGGGCAGTGAGGCAGCGGGCGGCCTCCGTTTGTCTCGCCTCCCCGGCACATAGATCCACAAAGGGTTTGTCCTGCGGAATGATATACAATCCTGTTTTGCCGCCCACACCTCCAGCGCCGGCAGTCTGCGTGCAGGCTATTCCGTCTGCGTCGTAGACACGGGAGCCTTGCGAGCCTCCGAGGACTTGTATAAGAGCTTTTCCACCTGTGCCGAAGACAGGAAATATTTTTCCGGCGCATCGGGGATCAAGATAGCAGATAAGGAACAGCCGCCTTCTGGATTGCGGGACTCCAAAATGTTTGCTGTTAAGCACCATCCATTCCACGCGGTACCCCAGGTCATTAAGCGTGGCGAGGATGACAGAAAACGTCCGGCCTTTGTCATGCGACAGCAGTCCCGGAACGTTTTCGAGCAGAAGATACGAAGGTCGCTTGGATTGAGCCAATCGGGCAATTTCAAAGAAGAGAGTGCCGCGGGTATCGTCAAAGCCCCTTCTTCTGCCAGCGATTGAAAATGCCTGACAAGGGAATCCTCCGCACAGAAGGTCGAAGTCCGGCAGATCTGCGGGGTCGATTTTTGTGGCATCTGGATAATATCGTTCCTCCTTTCCCGGCTCATAAATGGCCTCATAGCTGGCATTGGCGTATTTGTCGATCTCGCAGTGTCCTACGCACTGGAAACCGC
>OKSB01003301.1_pt1 | contig 12994 bp, 7 predicted proteins | sample 1601171 | NCBI WGS metagenome assembly OKSB01 (sample SAMEA3541496, study PRJEB24748) | human gut metagenome | biome: human gut; feature: human-associated habitat; material: faeces | place: China | collected 2012 | reverse complement strand
ATTATCCTATGAAACGCGGGGCAGATATGCGCGCCACCTTGGTAGGGGTGGCAGTTTCTCGGGAGCCTGATGCTGTTATCCGCTTCCGCCCACACGCGGTGCGAAGCTCAAGCGCAAGGCGGAAACCAGCCCACAGGCCCACACAGCCGCCACAGGAGCCTTTCCTCGTCTATCCCACTCCACCGCAAAGTAGGTGCGGACTCCCATCATCCCGATCAGATGCCGGAAAATTTCTGAAACTCCGCCTCTGTATCGACGTGAACAGGAGGCAAAGGATGCAGAACGCAGCGCTGTCCTCCGGGAAAAATAGTATAATAACAGTGAGGACATCGCGGGAGGAGGGGAACCGTTGGAGCGGCTGACCTTGTGGCTGGTGGGACCGGAGCCGGGGGCGTTTTCGCAGTATATTCCCGGGAATTTCCGTGCCCTGCTGGGACGGGAGGATACCGTGTGTGTCGGCGCGGTGTACGGAGCCGCCGCCTGCGGAGCTGCCCTGGCTCAGCAGGAGCAGGGGAACTCCTACTGCCTGCGCTACATTTTCGTGGACCCCAGGGCCCGGCTGTGCGGACTGGGGACCTACCTGCTCCGGGGCCTGCTGGGACAGCTCCGCATCCAGGGGGCACGGGAGGTCAGGGCGGTCTACTCCCCCAGTATGCTGGAGGACGGGCGGCAGACGCTGAGCATCCTGGAGCGGGCGGGCTTCTCCCGGCCGAAACCGGCAGCCACAAGCTTTTCCACCCGGTTGGCAGCCGGGTTCCAGACGCCTTTTTTGCGGCGTTCTTCGCGTTGGTCGATGAGCCAGTCGTTGTAGCTTTCAAAGACGATATGGCCTTCAAAGCCATCCAGGGTGGCGGCACGGATGCGGCCGTCGAATTCGAGATATTTCTCGATCATCCGCTCGGAAGGCATTTCCGGCTCCACGTCGTTTTTGTAGCCGGCTTCCTCCAGCTCCTTGCCGGCCACGGCGGCGAAAATGCGCCGGTCACGCGGGGAGAGCAGGTCTTTGTGGATGCCCACGTACTTGTCGCTGATGGGCTTGCCCAGCGGGGCGTGGTCGCGCGAAGCGCCGCGCGCCCTGCAGAGATCGGTCTTGTAGAAATCGAACATGCCGTCTTCGAAATCCTCGCCCAGGAATTCGCAGACGTCGCGCATGACCCGTTGCGGTTCGCGCACCAGTTCCTCGTACTTCACGTCCAGCCAGAGGCCCTTGCCCCGCAGCGGCTCGCGCCATTCCCTGACCGCATTCCAGCAGCGTTTCCAGGATTGGGCCGCGCAGTAGATGTTGGTGGGCCCGAAGGAGGATTCCATGTAGTCCACGCAGGCGTCGCGGCCGTCGCGCGTAATATAAATAAACTGCGCGTCCGGAAAGTCATGGTGCATGGGGCCCACAAAATAGAGATTGTGCGGGGTCTTTTCACCCCAGCGCGGCTTGCTCACATACTGGGCGAAGCGCATGTGCATGCCCGCGTAGAGTCCGGCGAAGCTGCGTTCCGGGGCCAGTTCCAGCACTTCGTCCACGATGGTGCGGGGATTGACGCGCATGCCCCAGAAGGGGGTTTTCAGGCCGAAGACCATTTCCTCGGCCAGGACGCGGAAATTTTTTTCCTGCGAGAGATCGCCGTAGGTGTGCAGATAGGGATAGAAGCGCGGGTAGTACCAGACCACTTCGGGCACGGCGATGCGCGAATGGCAACCCAGCAGGGCCATAACCAGGGTGGTGCCGGAACGTTCGGCGCCGATCATGAAAATGGGGCGTTCCTTGAGACGAATGGGCATGGAAGTTCCTCCTGTGCCGTTTGCGGGTGTTTTTCCGGTTTCAGAGAAAAGTGCCTGAAATTTTTTCCGGAACCGGAATCCGCGACAGGGATGTCGCGTTGGAATGCGAAGCATTTCGGCGGCAGCGGGCGGACGTGTCCACGCCGCTGCCGCCGCATAACAACCACATTCATGCGGTTGTTATGCGGGAATGAGCTGAAGGGCGCGCAGGACGATGAACGCGCCCACCACAATACAGACCACGGAAACCACTTTTTTGAGGGATGCCTGGGAAATGCTGTGGGCCAGACGCGCGCCGACCATCACGCCGACCAGCTCGGCGGCCGTGACCCAGAGGGCTGTGCCCGTGTCGATGAAGCCGTGGGCCAGATTGCCCGCACTGCCGGACAGGGCGGCGGTGATCTGGATGACCTGGCTGGTGGCGATGGCCGTGAGGGGGGAGAAGCCGATGATGACCATGAGCGGCACGGAAAGCACCGGGCCGCCCACGCCGGTCAAGCCGGAACCGAAGCCCACCGCGCCGCCTATGGCCAGCAGGAACAGCTTTTGTTTGAGATCGCCCCCGCCGTTCACGCTCCGGTATTCCAGACGGCCGCCCCTGGCCGGGAAGAGGGCGTAGACGCCCGCGAAGATGATCACGGCCCCGAGCAGCAGGTCCAGCAGACGGGCCGGAGCCGCCGCATTGGCAAGGGAGCCGGGATAGCCGCAGAGCAGGCCGCCCAGACAGACGGGAATGGTGATGCGCCAGTCGATGCTGCCGTGCCGCCAGAACAGCCAGGTGCCCAGCAGGCCGGTGAAGATGAAGCTGAACAGGGCCGTGCCCATGGCCGTGTGCGTTGAAAGTCCGGCCAGGACGTTGAGGGCCGGAATCAGCAGAATGCCGCCCACGCCCACGGTGCCGATGAGTCCTCCGACAAGGACCGCCACAAGGAATAACAGAAGAAACATAGCCTGCTCCACGGTTGTGATGCCCTGGAACAGCAATCCGCATGCCATGCTGATTATTTATATCAATATACTGTAATTATTAATTATTATTTTTAGAACGAGGTCGGTTTGAGATGCGAAATTTGCAAATCCGGAAGGAAATATTCCAAGTGTGGAGTAGGGGGCGGCGCCGTTTCCGGAATCGCCCGCAAGTGCAAAAGGCACCAGGGCTTTCGCGCTCATTGTGCATCGGGCGGGATGGGGCTATGATTATTCATTACACGAATTTTTTATCCACAGGAAAAGTATGACCGCATCTTTTGAAGAACTGGGTTTGTCCCAAGACCTTTTGGACGCCGTTAAGGATATGGGCTTTGAGGAGCCTTCTCCCATCCAGGTATTGGCAGTTCCGGCATTGCTGGCCGGGCGGGATGCGGTCGGGCAGGCGCAGACGGGCACCGGCAAGACAGCGGCTTTCGGTCTGCCCATTCTGGAAAAAGTCATTTCCGGAAAGGGCGTTCAGGCCCTGGTGCTTTGCCCCACGCGCGAGCTGGCTATTCAGGTGGCCGAGGAACTGAGCAAGCTGGCCGCGCGGAAGAAAGGAGTCACGATTCTTCCCGTGTACGGCGGTCAGCTCATTGAACGGCAGTTCCGGGCTTTGGCCAAAGGCGCGCAGGTCGTGGTGGGAACGCCGGGCCGGATCATCGACCATTTGCAGCGCGGCACGCTGCGCCTGGACGAAGTGGACGTCGTGGTTTTGGACGAGGCCGATGAGATGCTGGACATGGGCTTTCGCGAGGATATTGAAGCCATCCTGGAGCGAACTCCGGACGGCTGCCAGCGGATTTTGTTTTCAGCCACCATGCCGCCGCCCATCCGGGAGTTGAGCAAGCGCTTTCTGCGCGAGCCGGAAATGCTGACCATTGCCCATAAAATGCTCACCATTCCGGCCATTGAGCAGACCTATTACGAGGTGCGGCCGTACCAGAAGATGGACGCTCTCTGCCGGGTCCTGGATTCGCAGGGATTCCGCAAGGCCCTGGTGTTCTGCTCCACCAAGCGCGGCGTTGATGAAGTGACCACGCACCTGCAGCAGCGGGGCTACCAGTCCGACGGTCTGCACGGTGATCTGGCCCAGGCCCAGCGGGACCGGGTGATGCAGCGCTTCCGTACGGAAGGCCTCGAGATTCTGGTCGCCACGGATGTGGCGGCGCGCGGCATTGACGTGGATGATGTGGATGCGGTGATCAATTACGATATGCCGCATGACGTGGAAAAATATGTGCACCGTGTCGGGCGCACCGGCCGGGCGGGCCGCGTGGGCAGCGCCTTTACTTTTGTCACCATGCGCGAACAGTATAAGCTGCGCGACATCATCCGCTGCACCAAGGCCCGCATCAAACAGGGCCGCCTGCCGACCCTGCGGGACGTGGACAATATCCGTACCTCCCGGCTGCTGGAGGAAGTGCGTCAGACTGTTGAAGCCGGAACGCCGGAACGCTGGCTGGCGCTGGTGGAAGATTTTCTGGCCGAGCGTTTTCCGGAAGGCGGGGTCACCGGCCGCGAGATGGCCGCCGCTTTGCTCAAGCTCCTGATGCAGCGGGATTTCGGCAATCAGGACGCGTCCCGCGAGCCCGATGTTTTTGCCGAACCGCCCCGGCGTTCCGCCCCGGACGGCGCGCCTTCGCGGGACGCCCGGGGCGGGGACAGCTCGAATCCCCGCGGACGGAAAAACAGCGCGCCCATGACCAAGCTGCGGGTCAGTGTGGGGCATACGCACAAGGTTTCCCCACGCGAGCTGGTGGGCGCCATTGCCGGAGAATCCGGCATATCAAGCCGCGACATCGGCGCCATCGGCATCCGGCAGCAATACAGCGTGGTGGAAGTGGCCGAGGAAGTGGCCGAGCATGTGCTGGCGGTGCTCAATCACGGCGTGTTCATCTGTGGGACGCGGGTGAGCGCCGCCGTGGACGACAGCGGCACGGGCGCCGCGCATCCGCGCAAGCCCCTGAACTTCGGCCCGCGCCGCCAGCGGCCCGGAAAATATGGCAAAAAGCCGCGCGGCACGGCGCGTGAGCGGGGGGAATAAGTTAGCGCGGTTGACGCGTAAAATGCGTCAACCGCTCTGCAAATCCTCAACTGCGAAATGCGGGTCGGCGGGGTTTGCCCGCCGTAAACGAGCATCCCAACGTTGATTGAAATGCTCGTTTACGGCGCGGCGAAACGGCCTTCTTGTTCCTCAAAGTCGTCCAGAGGAACGGGGCGGGAGAAAACATAGCCCTGCACGGCGTCGCAACCGATAGCCCGCAGAAAGTCCACCTGCTCGGGCAGCTCGATGCCCTCGGCCACAGTGGTCAAGTCCAAGGCGTGGGCCATGCGGACCACGCTTTCGACCACGGCGCGCTCACGGGACGTTCCCTCGGTGTTGCGGAAGAACTCCATGTCCAGCTTGAGCACGTCGAGGTCGATGTTTTTCAGCAGGTTCAGGGAGGAATAGCCCGTGCCGAAGTCGTCCATGGCCCGGCGGAAGCCGCAACCGGGCAGCCGGGTCATGACTTCGCGGAACAGGGGAAAATCCTTGACCGCAAGGCTTTCGGTGCACTCCAGTTCCAGCATGCCCGGGGAGATGGCGTAGCGCTCCCGCACGGCGGTGTAGCGCTCAAGAAAGTTTTTTTGCCCCAGGCTCATGCGTGAGACGTTCACGGACAGGCGTAGCGGCGGCAGGCCGCGCGAACGGCGCGAGGCAAGGTAGGCGCAGGCCTGTTCAAACATGAAGGCGTCTAGATCCACAATGAAGCCGTTGCGCTCGAACAGAGGAATGAAGTCGCAGGGCGGCACGAAACCCCGCCCCGGCCGCTGCCAGCGCGCCAGCACCTCCGCGCCGATCAGGCTGTCGCCGTTGTGGATGTCGATCTGCGGTTGCAGCCATGCGTGGAATTCCCCGTTGCGCAGGGCCTTTTCCATGGATGCTTCGACTTCCTGTTCATAAATGACCTTTTCGCGCATGGCCTTGGAATAAAATGCATAACGGCTGCCGCCAAGGTGTTTCACGCTTTTTTGCGCCATGGTGGCCCGGCCCAGCATATCGTTGAGGCTGAGGGCGTCGTCATCTTCCACCATGTAACAGCCGCCCACCAGTTCCACGCGGAAGCGTTTGCTGGCCAATTCTTCAAAATGCCCGAGCAGTTCCACGGAATTGTGGAAACGTGTCTCCATTTCCGCGATATCCCGGTAGGTGCAGAGCAGCACGAAATTGTCCGCCGAGGAGCGCGCGAAGGTTTCCTCCGGGCTGAAGCTGGCGGCCAACAGGTCGGCCCAGTATTTGAGCAGCCGGTTGCCCACGTCATAGCCGTACATGTCGTTGATATATTTAAAATTACGGAAGTCACAGTGCCACAGGGCGTATTTGCGCCCGGTGCGCGCGGCGAGCAGGCGCGTGGCGTCCAGCTTGAATCCGGGCAGGTTGCTGTAGTCCGTGACCGGGTCATGCTCGGCCCGGTAACGGAGCTGGCGCAGGGTACGGATGTTGGCGTCCACGTCGGTGATGACGCCTACGATGCGGGTCGGGCGGTCTTCATCGTCGCGGCGGACGGTGACGGCAATGCGGCACCAGAGGAAGGCTCCGTCCCGCCGCTTGAGGCGCAGCGTTGTTTCCGCTTCCGATGATCTGCTGCGCAGAGTTTGGTGGAAGGCGTCCAGCAGGGGGCGGTCGTCCGGATGGATTTCCAGAGAGCGCAGCATGCTCATGGGGCTTTCCCCCGCAATGGGATCGCAGACAAACCGCTTTTCAAGGCCGGGCGCGTAGTGGACGCCCCGCTCCAGGTCGATATCCAGCACAATGCCGCGACTCTGTTCCACAATGATGCGGTAGCGTTCGTCCTCCAATTTGTTTTGCCGCAGTTGCTCGTTTTCGCTGGAAAAATTTTCCAGCCGTTTACGATCGTCAATGCCCATGACGCAGACAAGGAAGACCTTGCCGGAGGCGCTGACGGGCAGGACGCTGATGGAAACCCAGTGATACGCGCCGTCCCGCCAGAGACAGCGGAATTCATCGCGACTGAGTTTGCCGTTTCGGGCTTCCCGCGCGCGGTAGTGAAAGCGGTCGAAGCGTTCCCGGTCGTCGGGGTGGATCATGCCGTCGCGGGCGGCGCACTGGAGTTCCTCCACCGTCCCCTCCGGGGGCAGGGGCAGAAACTCGTCGCCCGAACTGCGGATGGTCTGATAACGCCCGCGTTCCATGTCCAGTTCGTAAATTTCGTCCGAGGTATCCTGGAGGGTGAAGGTGTAGATTTCCGCGATGCGGACCTGCTCGCGCTGCCTTCTGCTTTCGGTGATGTCGGAAATGACGTTGTAGGCCAGGTTCAGGCCCTCGTTGCGCAGGAAGTGGAAGCGGGATTCTATCCACAGGGTTTCGCCGGACGTCCGGCGAACGCGGTATTCGCGGGACAGGACCTCCTCGCCGCGCGCGCAGGCCGCGCGGAGCTGTGCCAGCCCCAGCTTTTCCCGCAGCATGGTTTTGTCTTCGGGCAGAACCGGATGGAGCAGGTCGTCGCTCAGCACTTGCTCATAGGGGCCTGCCGAGGGAAGCCGGGAGCTGACCGCATGCGCGCCATAGCGGATGTGGTATTGCCCGCTGTCGAGATCAATGCGCAGAATGATGCCGAAGGCGTGCTTGAAGAGCAGATGACGCTCGAACTCCCGTTCCGCCCGGTCCAGAACAAATGCCCGTTCGTCGCGTCCCTTGCCTTTCATCCGGTACATGGCTTCGTCGGCGGCGTGAAAGAGCAGATTGTAGGAGGTCCGCTCGGTGGCGAAGGCCATGCCGACGCTGAGGGCAAGACCACAGTCCGCGTATTCCCTGCCGAGCGAGTCGCGCATGCTCCGTGCCACGCCGTCCGCCATGACCCCGGCTTCCTGCTCGGAGGGAATGTCCTGCAGAAAGGCGATGAACTCGTCGCCGCCGGTGCGGGCCAGGAAATCCCGGCTGCGAAACTGTTTTTTAAGTATTTCCGCGAAGCGGGCCAGCGCGGCGTCGCCTTCCAGGTGGCCGTGCCGGTCGTTGACGCGTTTGAAATTATCCAGGTCGAAGAGCAGCAGGGCGGAGGCGTGCCCGCGCTGGTGGATGTCAAGGTAGGTCTGGATGTATTGCCGGGCGTAGTCGTGATTGTACAGGCCGGTGAGCGGGTCCTGGCGGGTGCGTTGCACCAGTTCGTCGTGGCGGAGTTTCCTGTCGGTGATGTCCAGAAGAATGCAGATGTAAATCTGTTCGCCGTCCTCGTCCGTGGCCAGGCGGCCTTTTTCCAGAGCCCAGATCAGATTGCCGTCGGCTTTTCTGATCCGGTATTCCTCTTCGTAATAGTCGCGCTGCGGGTCCGCGCAGGCCGCCGTGACGCGCCCTTGGTCCTCGGGGTGGATGATGCCGGCCAGCCTGCCGCCGCAGGCACTTTCAAACTCCTTGCGGGTGTAGCCGAGCAGGGAGAGCAGGCTGTCGCTGACATAGGCCAGCGGTCGTCCGGCCTCGGCGCGGGTGATGAAGGAGCCGCCCGCGATGCTCGAACTGATCAGGGACATGAAGTGCTGCTGGCGCTGGTAGACGGCGTCGCGGCGCTCCTGTTCCTCAATGTCCGTGTAGAAGCAGTAAATGACGTTGTAGCCGTCGTGGCTTTCGCTGGTCTGGCAGCCGTCCAGACGGATGCGCACGCTCTCGCCGTTTTTTTTGACGAAGCGGCATTTGACGGAAAAGCGCCCTTGCTCCTTGAGCTCGCGGATGCTTTTATCCGTTGCCGCCGCGTCGGCGGGGTGCATGATGCGCAATGACTCGTTGTTGAAGAGGGAGAGGATCTCCTCCCGCGTGTAGCCGAGATTGTCGAAAAACTGGTCGTTGGCGTAGAGCAGGGTATAGCCGGGGTCGTCCAGGATTTTGGCGATGCCGCTGACCACCACCTGGTAAAAAGCTCCGAGCTCGGCGTTTTTGCGCTCCAGCGAGGCCATGCCCCGTTGGAGCCGCTCCTGAAGCCGGCGTTGCTGGGTGATGTCGATGACGATGCTGACAATGACCTTGCGCCCCCGGTCCGTGGTCAGGCCGCCCCGGTCCAGCACCCAGATGAACGAGCCGCCCTTGGCGAGCATGCGGTAGACGACTTCGTAATGGTCGGAAACCGCCAGGGATTCCGACACCACCCGGTTGACGTGCTCGCGGTCCTCGGGGTGGATGCCGTTGCCGACCATGCCCTGTATATCCGCGGCGAATTCCTCGTAAGAGTCGTACCCCAGATGGCGGATCAGATTGTCGTTGACGAAATAGAGAGGAAAGCCCGGCTCCATGAAGCCGCCGATAAGGCCGCCGGGAATGCTGTTCTTGAGCAGCTCGAATGCCTGTTCCTTGGAGCGGAAGGACATCCCGGCGGTGGTGGTTTCGCCGAGGCTGGCCGGAAAAAATCCGTCCGCGCCCCGTCCTTGGCCGGGCATGGAAATATGGATGCCGCAGATGCGGCATTCTTTTCCCAGGCAGCGGCAGACGGCGGAAAAGCGCATTTCCAGGCGCGCGGCTTCGCCGTCGGGCGACGTTCCGGACAGCAGCAATTCGCCGCCCGCGCAGGCACAGTCCGCACCGCAGACAAAGGCGCGGGCATTACGCAGTTCATAATCCCGTGGACCGGGGATCGCCCGGAATTCTTCACGCAGCAGCGCGCGGAACGCCTCCAGACCCTGCCCAATGGTTCCGGATGCGCCGATGCCGATCCAACGCACATCCTCACAAAGACAGTGCGCCGTCTTTTCAGGGTTTCTCTCCCGCAGATAGGCCCTGAAAAAACGGCGGACGGCATCAATGGACCGCGCGGCGGTTGCATCCATAACGGTTATTGTCCTGTTGCTGACGTATAGTTAGCTAGTTAAAGACGAATTCACGGCCCCGTCAAGGCGGAAAGCGCCGCACCGCCCGTTCCGAGCGCGGGCGTCACCGCCGGGCGGGTTCAGTCTGCCGGGCAATTGAATGCATGCCTCATCTCCGGATATGTGAGCATCAAAAACGCGCCGATAACGCCGCCCGCGCGGAAAAGGCGGATTTCGCAAAATAACCGCAAAGTTACAGGAGGGCTGCCGTAAGAGTATTTTTCTCTTTCGCTTTGGATACAACGTTCATCCTATTCATTCGATTGCCCTGGCCCGGGATAAAGTCTGTGTTGCCAATGCCGCGTCTGTACGTGTATGCTATGGGTCATGCGCATAATCGTCTTTTTCCGCCGCGCTCCCGCGCTCTGCCTGCTGGCCGGGCTGTGGCTGGGCTGCCTTGCCCTCTTTTTTGCCGATCCGCCCGTGGCCGAGGCTCAGCCCGCGTCCAGGGCCGGAGCCATGAAGTCCCCACCCGCGCCGCTCTACACGGGGCAGCGTTCCCCGGACGGCAAGGACGCGCATCTGGGCCTGCCGGATGCCGTCAGCATGCCCGAGGCCGTGCAGCGGGCCTTGAAGTTCAATCCCAGCCTGGGGTCGCAGGAATCCCAGAGCCGCTCTTCGGAAGAGGGGCGCAAGTCGGCGCGCGGGGCCTTTGGTCCCAAACTCGGCATGAGCTACACGGCGGTCAAACAGGAAAGGAAAAGTTCGCCCGCCAGTTCGCGCCCGCCGGAACTGGGCACCTACTCCTGGGCCGTGGAAGTTTCCCAGCCGGTCTTTCAGGGGTTCAGGCTGTTGGCCACCTATCAGAAAGCCGCCCTCCAGTCCGACAGCGACAAGGCCTCCCTGCGCAAGGCCGAGCTGGACATGACCGAACAGGTCCAGACCTATTTTCTCGATTATCTGCGCGCCGAGGAAAACGTGCGCAGCGAGCGGGATTCCCTGGCCCGGCTGCGCGACCAGTTGCGCATTACCAAGGCTTTCTATGACGTGGGCCTGCGCCCGCGCCTGGATGTGCTCCAGGCCGAGGTCAATGTGAGCCAGGCGGAAAACCAGCTGATCCAGGTGGAAAACAACCGCGACACCTATCTCGCCAAGCTCAATACCCTGCTGGGCCTGCCCGCCACCGCCAGGGCCGCGTATACGGGCAAGCTGGTCCATGTGCCTTTCCGGCGTTCGCTGGAACAGTGTCTGGAGGCCGCCTACCGCCAGCGGCCGGATCTGTATATGGCGGCCAAGTCCGTGGAAATCGCGGGCAAGGACCAGCGCGTGGCCCAGAGCGATTACTACCCGCAGGTAGAGGCCTATTACAACATCAATCAGACCGGCAATACCCCGGATCTGCAACGCTCGGGCGACCGGAGCTCGCGCGGCACCACCTGGGAGGTGGGAGCCCGCGCCACCTGGAATGTCTTTCAGTGGGGCACCACCTATTATGCCGACAAGCAGGCGGGCTGGCTGGTGACCAAGATGCGTTACGAAGAGGAAGACCTGAAGCTCCAGGTGGGCTACGACATCAAATCCAAGCTGCTGGCCGTGCATGAGGCGGAAAAGCGTATTTCCGTGGCGGAAAAGGGCGTGGAGCAGGCCACGGAAGCCTATAATGTGGCCCTGGCCCGCTACCAGGAGCAGGTGGGCACCAACTTCGACGTGCTGGACGCCTCTTCCAAACTGACCACGGCCCAGGCTTCGCTGACCAGCGCCAAGGCCGATTATCTCACGGCCCTGGCCCAAATTTACGTGGCCATGGGTGAATTTCATCCCGATCTGATGCAGCGCTGATTCCTGTGGAGCGCGCCCTGTTGCGGCGGGCTCCGGAACGCATCGCCGACGGCAAAGCTCGGTCCTTGTTTGCGCCGGAAGCGTTTTCCGGCATATTTAATGAACGCGGACGGCTTCCTGGAAGCCATTCCGTCTGTAAGTGCACGATATTGTTATGACGAAAATCAACATACGACGGCAGGCATGAACGAACCTTACCTTTCCATTACCCCCCTGGGGGGACTCGGCGAAATCGGCCTCAACTGCCAGCTCTGGGAAACAGAGGGCGGCGTGGTCATGGTGGACTGCGGGCTGATGTTTCCGGACGACGCCCATCTGGGCGTGGACGTGGTCATTCCGCATTTCGGCGCGGTGAGCGCCGTCAAGGACAAGCTGCTGGGCATCGTGCTGACCCACGGGCATGAGGACCACATCGGCGCGCTGCCCTGGTTGGTGCGGGAACTCAAAGGCACGCGCATTTACGGCTCGCGCTTCACCCTGGCCCTGGTGGAGCACAAGCTGCGCGAACATGAAATCCTGGACTGGGTGGAGCTCTGCCCGGTGGACGCCGGTACCACGCTACCCCTGGGCGACCTGACCTTTCATTTCTTTCCGGTCTGTCACTCCATCCCCGAAGGTTTCGGCCTGGGCGTGGAAACCCCCGTGGGCCGGGTGGTGCACAGCGGCGACTTCAAGCTCGACCCCCACCCCCTGGGCGGCTCGGGCACGGACTTGCGTCTTTTCCGGGAGTTCGCAGGTCCGGAAGGCGCGCGCCTGCTGCTTTCGGACTCCACCAACGTCATGCGCGAGGGGCGTTCTCTCACCGAGCGGGAGGTCAAGGACTCTCTGGGCAAGGTCTTTGATTCGGCCAAGGGCCGCATTGTCATCACGCTTTTTTCCAGCCATATCCAGCGCATCCAGGAAGTCTTCGACCTTGCCAGGGAGCGCGGGCGCACGGTGGTCATCAGCGGCAAGTCCCTGGCGAACAATATTGAAATGGCGCGGGATCTGGGCTTCGCCAAGCTGCCGCCCTCCTTTTTCAACGCCCACAACGGCGTGCCGGATCTGCCGGACGAGCAATTGGTGCTGGTGGTCACCGGCGCGCAGGGCGAGCCGTTGTCGGCCCTGTCGCGCATGGTGCTGGGCGGCCACCGCCAGCTCTGCATCCGCGAGGGCGACACCGTGGTCATGAGTTCGCGCATGATTCCGGGCAATGCCAAGGCCATTTCCCGCCTGATCAATGAAATGTATCGCCTGGGCGCGGAAGTGCTCTATGAGAGCGTGCATGCCATCCACGCCTCGGGCCATGCCCACAGCGAGGAATTGCGCGAAATGTTGCTGGCCGTGCGGCCCGAGCTTTTTGTGCCGGTGCACGGCGAATACCAGCATCTGGTCAAGCACGGCCGTCTGGCCGAAAGCTGCGGCGTGGACCCGGAAAAGATCATCCTGCTGGAGGACGGCCAGCCCCTGAGCATTCTGCCGGATTCCTTCCGCCTGGAGGACCGCGTGCCCGTGGAGTGCACCCTGGTGGACGGCAAGGGCGTGGGCGACGTGGGTTCCGCCGTGCTCAAGGATGCTCTGGATGAGATTCCCGGCCGTGGACGCGACATCCTCATGTACGGCGAACCGTGGTCCGCGG
>OKSB01003288.1_pt1 | contig 13026 bp, 11 predicted proteins | sample 1601171 | NCBI WGS metagenome assembly OKSB01 (sample SAMEA3541496, study PRJEB24748) | human gut metagenome | biome: human gut; feature: human-associated habitat; material: faeces | place: China | collected 2012 | reverse complement strand
CACGGCTAAGGTGATCGTCAGGGAGTAAGCCCCCGAACTGGAGGAGTTTGAACTCATGTAAAGCATACCGTCCACGCCGTTTACCTGTTGCTCGATCGGTAAACCTACGGTCTGCGCTACGGTCTGTGCGTCCGCCCCGGGATAAACGGCGGATACCTGTACGGTAGGCGGCGTGATCTCCGGATACTGGGCGATCGGTAATATATTGAGGGTGACCAAACCCGCTACGACGATGATCAGAGCAAGTACCGTGGCGAATATCGGTCTGTTAATAAAGAACTTTACCATAGCTTGCTTATTTTATAGGTTTGATAGGCATGCCATCCCGTACCTTAAGCAGGGCAGAAGTGACATAGGGATCTTTGGGGCCGATACCGGCGGTCACTTGGCGAAGCGTATCGTCTACCAGTTGCCCCACTTCGATAGGACGGTATCGTACGACATTGGAGTCGTTCACGATATAAAGGTACTTCCCTAATTGGTCGGTACCGATCGAGGCGTCGCGAACCAAGACCGCATCCGGCTGCTCGGCATACGGCAGGGTGATGGTGACGTATAAGCCACTCTTCAATACATGCTTCGGGTTATCCAGATTGGCACGTACGTTCAGGGTACCGGTCGATAGGTCGATATTTGGGGATAGATAATCCAGCCGGCCCGTATACGCATTGCCGCCATCCTTGCCTATGCTGACGAGGATCTCGGTCGGAAGTTTCACGGTGCTATCGTTGCGGGCGGCTTCCAGCATCATCTTCATGAACTGGTTATCCTCGATATTGAAATTGGCGAACATCAAGTCGTCCTTGTATAAGGTGGCCAAGGTAACCGGCTGGACGGCTCCGTTGATGTAATTACCTATATCGTAGCTGGCCCGGGTAACCGCACCGTCGAAAGGCGCACGGATATAGCAATAGCTCAAGTTGGTCCGTGCGGTATTCAACTCCGCCTCGGCATTCTTCACGGCAGCCTCAGACTCCGATACGGTAGCCTCCGCTTGGATCACTTGTATCTGGCTTACGGCGCCGCTCTTAGCCGCCTCCTTCATACGCTCGTAGTTACTGCGTGCATATTCCAGCTGGGCTTTGGAGGTCTTTACGGAAGCCTCGGCTTGGGTGACGTTATCTTGATAGGTGTCCGGTTCGATCACGAAGATAAGATCGCCCTTCTTCACCCGGCTTCCGGCCTTGAGGTAAGAGGTACGCAAGTATCCGTTGACACGGGCTACCAAGTCTACTTTCAGTTGTGAACTAAGGTATCCGGGGTATTCTTTCGTCAAGGTAATGTCCCTCACGATCGGCGTGGATACGCTTATGGAGGGCACGGGCGTTTCCATCGGCTTGCTTTTCCCCTTGCAAGACGCCAGTAATAAGGCGGAGGCTCCGATAATCCCTATGTAAACAAATGTCTTCATATCTTTTGTCTTTAATGATTATTTATATTAATTGTTTGAGTGGGCTTTTGTTCGATCGGATCGAACGGCCTACATAGGATTCCATCCTCCGCCCAATGACTGATAAAGCTGTATCAAGTTCAGTAGGGAGCTACCTTGAGCCTGTGTCAATTGGTTCTGGTAGGTGAGGAGGGAGCGTTGCGCGTCCAGTACGTTTTGGAAAGGCGTAAGGCCCTGCTTATAGAGGTCTAGGGAAAGATCCAAGGTCTGTTTTCCTTGGTTTACCACTTCCCGGAGGGCTACGATCTGCTTGATCGAGTTCTTGTACGAGCTCATGGCGTTATCCACTTCCTGTACGGAGGTAAGCACGGTCTGGTTGAATTGCCGGATCGACTCGTCCAACTGGGCTTTCGCCAACCGGGTAGCCTGTATCTTCTGGGTGCCTTGGAAGAAGTTCCACGTAAGGGTAGGGGCGATCTCATAGGTCAAGCTATTATGATTCGCCAGCTTGTCGAAGTCGTGGGAGGCGAAACCGACCGAGCCTTTCACGAATACTTTCGGCCACCAATCGGACTTAGAGGCCCCGAGCGAGGCGGCAAGCGCATTGACCTGCCGTTCTGCCGCACGTACATCCGGACGGCGTAGCAACAGGTTTGCCGGTAGCCCTACACCGACCGGCTCGATATATTCCGGCAAGGAAGCGTCTGTCTCCATGATCTTTTGTAGATCGGAAGGGTACAGGCCTAGCAAGATCGCCAAGGAGTTCGCGTATTGGATGATACCGGCCTCCAGCATCGGTAGGGAGGCTTTCGTGCTGTAGTATACGGATTGCGCCTGCGCTACGTCCAGTTTGGAGACTAGCCCGGTCTCATACCGTTTCTGGGTGATCTGTACGACCGTCTGTTGGGAGCGGCAGTTCTGTTGCGCTACCTTTACCTCTTGTTGCAGTTCCCTCATATTGATATAGGAGGAGGCTACTTGAGCGCAAAGGGAGACCATGGCGGCGTTGTATTCCTCTTTCGAGGCGGCGAAATTCTCTTTCTCCGCTTTCACCCGGTTCCGGATACTCCCGAATACGTCCACCTCCCAGTTCATATCTACGGTAGCGCTGGAATATTGGGTGATCGCCTTGGGTACCTGATTGATATTGCCGCTACTTTGTTGCCGTGTCCATCCGGCGGAAAGCCCTAGGGTGGGCGAGTAGCTTCCTTGTGCCGACCGCAGGTTGGCTTTCGCCATGGCGATCCTATCCATCGCCATTTGCACGGAATAGTTTTGTTTCACGGCTACTTCTATCAGCGAGTCCAGTAACGGGTCCTTAAAATTTCTCCACCAATTATCTTCTACGGGAAGTGTCTGCTGGAAATCACTCCCTTCCTCAGACCATGATCCGGGTAGGGCACGGTCTAAATACGTATGCTCTGTCTGCGCCATTACCCCGATCGGCACCAGCAAGCACAACAAAGCATAACATGTCAGGCGTAAATGTTTGTGCATAAATATATATGTTTAGATTTAGCTTTTAGCAAAACAGTTAAGGGTGGGAAATGTTTGTATCTTTGTCTATTTATATATCCTAAAAACTGAAACGTATGGAAAATGGCAAGATCGTTATTTATCGGACAGCCGATGGTGAGACTTCAATTGACGTGAAATTGGAGAATGATACAGTATGGCTTACGCAAGCGCAGATGGCGGAGCTTTTTCAAAAGGATCAATCGGTAATAGCTCGGCATATCAGAAATGTTTTTAAAGAAGGAGAACTTGAGGAAATGAGTAATATGCAAATTTTGCATAATACTTTTTCCAAATACAAGCCTACTGGGGTTTATAGTCTTGATGTCATTATCTCAGTCGGCTATCGTGTCAAGTCTAAGCGTGGTACGCAATTCCGTATCTGGGCGAATAAAATCCTAAAAGAATACCTTGTCAAAGGCTACGCTGTCAATAAACAACTGACCCAACAAAAATACGACGAACTGAAGCTGCTTGTACAAGTCCTCGGTCGTACAGTTAAGAGTCAGGAGGTTCTTTCCTCAGATGAAAGCCGTACGTTACTAGATGTGGTTGTAGACTATACCTATGCCTTAGATACACTGGATAAGTATGACTATCAGCAATTGGATATTCATTCGACGACAAATGAGCAACGGTTTAAGGCTACCTATGAAAATGCGATGTTGGCTATCCAAGGATTGAAAAGTAAATTTGGTGGAAGTAATTTATTCGGAAACGAGAAAGACGGCTCTTTCAAAAGCTCTATCGGACAGATTTACCAAACTTTTGGTGGGGAGGATCTTTATCCCTCGGTAGAGGAAAAAGCGGCTATGCTTCTTTATCTGGTTACAAAAAATCATTCGTTCAGCGATGGTAATAAGCGTATAGCCGCAACGCTTTTCTTGTGGTTTCTCGATAATAATGGAATCTTATATAATCCGGATGGGACGAAACGTATCGCTGATAATACATTGGTCGCTTTAACCTTGATGATAGCGGAAAGCCGGACGGAGGAAAAAGATATGATGGTGAAAGTCGTGGTGAATTTGATTAATAAGGAGAATTGGTGAAATAAAGGATTATTGTAAATAGTGATTGTATGGATATCTCATTGGTTATACTAGGCGTTATCTGTTTGTTGGTGGGATTGGCGGGGTGTTTTTTGCCGGTCTTGCCGGGGCCGCCGGTGGCGTATTTGGCTTTGTGGCTGCTGCATTTTACGGGTTATGCGGAATTTACGGTTACGGAGTTGGTCGTGTGGGGATTGCTGGTCGTGTTGGCACAGGCGATGGACTATGTTACGCCCATGCTGGGGACTAAGTATAGCGGAGGGTCCAAGTGGGGAAATTGGGGATGTGCCGTGGGAACCGTGGCCGGCATATTCGTGTTTCCGCCTTGGGGGATCTTGCTGGGTCCATTCGTGGGGGCTTTCGTTGGAGAACTTTTGGGAGGCAAGGCGTCCGGAGATGCGTTGAAGGCTGGTTTCGGGGCGTTCGCTGGTTTTTTATTGAGTGTCGTGCTGAAAGTCGCTCTTTGCGGCTATTTTATTTATAGCTTTGTGAGGGGGATAATTAATTGAAGATGGTAGTTAATAAAGTAAGATATGTTTGAGAAAATTGTAGTGGTAGATTCTACCGGATTGAATACATGGGGAGTGGAGCGTTTGAAGGAGCTTGGAAAAGAGGTTGTTTTTTATACCGGCATTCCGAAAACGGATGAGGAGATTGTGAACCGGATCGGGGACGCAGATTGTGTGCTCGTCTCTTATAATACACAGATCCGGAGGAACGTGATCGAGGCTTGCCCGAATATCAAATACATCGGGATGTGCTGTACCCTCTATAGCGAGTCTAGCGCGAATGTGGATATAGCCGCCGCACGTGAGCGGGGGATAACGGTCTTGGGTATCCGCGACTATGGCGATGAGGGAGTCGTGGAGTATGTCATTAGCGAGCTGGTCCGTTTGTTGCATGGTTTCGGCGGGAAACAGTGGAAACATAAGGCGTATGAGCTGGGCGGGCAAAAAGTAGGCATTGTGGGATTGGGCCGTACCGGGAGAATGATCGCTGACGCTCTTCGTTTCTTGGGGGCGGAGGTTCATTATTTCAGCCGTACCCGTAAGCCGGATGCCGAGGCCGCCGGTATCGCTTACCTGCCTCTGCGGGAGTTGCTGCGGGAGGTGGATATTTTATGTACTTGCTTGCCTCGTAATACGATTCTTCTGGGGGCGGGCGAGTTTCGTTTGTTCGGTAATCAGAAGATATTGATCAATACGTCGGTAGGGCCGACTTTCCGTGTCCCGGATTTACAACGTTGGCTTAGCGCCCATAAACGGAATTTCTTCTTATGCGATGAGGTGGGTATCGGGAATTATGCGGATACCTTGACGCAGTTCGATAATGTCATATATACCCCGAAAGTCTCCGGCCACTCGGAGCAATGTATGGAGCGATTGTCGCAAAAGGTAATAGCGAATATCGAAAGCTATCAGAATTGATATATCCAGTTGTAGAGACGGGGCACGCCCTGTCTCTACAACTGGGGATAGTATTGATAGGGGATAAGCCCTATCAACCTTCTTTCTCGATCTGTTCCTGAACGATAGCGTCTACGACAGCTACGGTAGTCAGGTTCACGATATCGCGGGTAGAGCTTTCTACGTCGGTGAAGTGGATCGGTTTGTTCAATCCCATCTGGATCGGGCCGATCGTCTCGGTGATACCCAGCGTATCCAATAGCTTATACGCGCTGTTGGCGGAGCTTAGGTTCGGGAAGATCAAGGTATTCACGTCTTGCCCTTTCAGCTTGTTGAACGGATACATATCGTCGCGCAGCTTCTTGTCGAGGGCGAAGTTTACTTGCATCTCTCCGTCTACTACCATGTCTGGGTATGTCTTATGCAAGAAGTCGATCGCCTCGTGTACTTTCAGCGGACTGCCCTGCTTGTCGGAACCGAAGTTCGAGTAAGACAACATCGCCATCACCGGCTCGTGAGCGAAGAACTTCACGGCGTCGTGCGTCAGGCGGGCGATATCGATCAATACCTCGGCCGACGGATGACGGTTGATCAACGTATCGGCCATAAAGAACGTACCCTTCTTGCACGTCAGGATGTTCAAGGCGCCGAAATGTTTGTAGCTCGGGCGGATGCCGATGATCTGCTCCGCCATCTTGGTAACCTCCGAGTAGCGGCTGTATACACCCGTCACGAAAGCGTCGGCGTCGCCGGTAGCCACCATCATCATACCAAAGGCGTTACGGTCTACCATTTTCTCGCAAGCCTCCGAGTAGGTCACGCCCTCGCGCGCCTTCTTGTCGGTAAGGATACGGGCGTAGCGGTGGCGGCGTTCCGTCTCGCGGTCGTGGCGGAGGTTGACGATCTCGATACCGTCCAGACTGATATTCTCCTCGGCGGCGATCTTGGCCAGACGCTCCTCGTTACCCAGCAAGATCGGGAAACAGATACCTTCCGCTTTCGCCTCGGCGGCGGCTTTCAGCATATTCACGTGGTTCGCCTCGGCGAATACCACCCGTTTCGGGTTCGCTTTCGCCATATCGGTGAACGAGCGCAAGAGTTTATTATCGTACCCCATCATCTCACGCAAATGGTTGGCGTAGCCCTCCCAGTCGGTGATCGTCTTGCGAGACACGCCCGAGTCGATAGCGGCTTTCGCCACGGCGCAAGATACACGGGTCAGCAAGCGGGGATCGAGCGCTTTCGGAAGGATATAGTCGCGTCCGAAAGTGGTTCGTTTCAGCTTATAGGCGGCGTTCACCACGTCGGGAACCGGCTCCTTGGCAAGGTCGGCGATGGCGTAGACGGCGGCCCGCTTCATCTCCTCGTTGATCGCCTTGGCGTGCGTATCCAAGGCGCCGCGGAAGATATAAGGGAATCCCAGCACGTTGTTGATCTGGTTCGGATAGTCGGAACGTCCGGTAGCGAAGATGATATCGTCCCGCGAGGCCATCGCATCGGCGTAGGAGATCTCCGGGTTCGGGTTCGCCAAGGCGAATACGATCGGGTCGGCGTTCATGCTACGTACCATCTCCTTGGTCAATACGTTCGCCACGGAGAGGCCCAAGAATACGTCGGCTCCCACCACGGCCTCCTGCAAGGTCTTGATCGGACGGTCGGTAGCGAACTCCCGCTTGGCGGCGTTCAAGTCCGGGCGGCTGGTAGAGATGACGCCCTTGCTGTCGCACATGACGATATTCTCCTTGCGCGCTCCCAGCATCACGTACAGTCTCGTACATGAGATAGAGGCGGCTCCGGCGCCGTTCACCACGATCTTCACGTCCTCGATCTTCTTGCCAGCGATCTCCAAGGCGTTGATCAGCCCGGCGCCGGAGATGATAGCCGTACCATGCTGGTCATCGTGCATGACGGGGATATCCAGCTCGTTCTTCAAGCGAGTCTCGATCTCGAAACACTCCGGTGCCTTGATATCCTCCAAGTTGATTCCTCCGAACGTGGGCGAGATCGCCTTCACGGTCTGGATAAACTTCTCCGGATCTTTCTCGTTTACCTCGATATCGAATACGTCGATGCCTGCGAATATCTTGAATAGCAATCCCTTGCCTTCCATCACCGGCTTACCGGCCAAGGGGCCTATATCGCCCAGCCCGAGTACGGCGGTACCGTTGGAGATTACGGCTACCAAATTACCTTTCGCCGTATATTCGTACGCGTCCAGCGGATTCTTCTCGATTTCCAGACACGGCTCGGCTACGCCCGGCGAATAAGCTAGGGATAAATCCGTTTGCGTGCTATGAGGCTTTGTCGGGATAACCTCGATTTTACCCGGTTTGCCCTCGGCATGGTACCGAAGGGCCTCCTCTTTTGTAATCTTTGCCATAGGTATGTTTATTAATTATGTTGTTCCTATTTAAAACCACCGCAAAAGTAACAAATTATTATGAGTTTACTAGGTTTTGCTTACAAATAGTTTTTTCAAGAAAGTGCGAATAGTAATCCGGTTTTAACTTGTGAGAGTGGAACTCTATTGTTATATTTGAAGATTTAATAATCAGGGCCTCCATCCAAGAGAGACCTATAAATCTATTTATCATGGCAATACTAGTAAAACCCGTGCAACGAATAAACCCTTTGGACAAGGAAGCGCCTAAGAAATGGTATGTAACTCAAGTAACTACCGCCCAAGCGGACGAGACCGAGGTAGCGATGGAACTCGCCGACGAGACTACGTTGAACCCTTCCGAGGCGATGATGGCCATCCGCCAGCTTCGTAAGATCTTGCTTCGCAGGCTGCTGGGAGGAGAGAGCGTGAAACTGGGTAACTGGGGTAGTTTCAGCGTTACGCTTTCCAGTTTGGGGGTACCTACCAAGGAGGAGGTCAACGCCAAGAATATCAAAAGTGTGAACCTTAACTTCCAGCCTGACGAGGCTTTCAAGACGGATCTTCAGAAGGCTACTTTCGCTTGGGTGGACAAGCTGGCGGAAGGACGACCGGGTGGCTCCGGCGGCTCCGACTCGGAATCTCCGGACGAGATATAGGCTAGGATGATAGCCGCGGGCCGGTATCCGGGCAGGTACTCACGTGTACCCGCCCAGATACCGGCTTTTTGTTGCTCGGATACAAGCGGGTACCCGTACGGTTACGCTCTTGCACTTACGTATCCGCGTCCTTGTATCTACGTATCTGCATCTTCGTATCCGTACGGATACACGGATGCAGATACGTAGATACAAGAATGTAGCCGTACGGATACGAGTAAGGAAGATGCCGGGTAGATAAATAATCGTGGAAGAGGTGTAGGCGTTGTCCCTGCGGGACTCTGGTTAATTATGAGATCAAAGATAATAATATTTATTAAATAGCTGGTGAAAATCAATAATAGTCTTAAGAAAAAAAACAATAGTGTTAATGAGCGGAGTGAAATAAAACCATTTACCACCAGAGTCCCGCAGGTACTCGTAAACTTAAAGAACCATGAAACACCTACTTTATATATTTTTAGTTTTAGCAACCTTGCTTACGGGGTTGTACTTGCTACCTAAGCATACTCCCTTATTTGAGTATTATAGGCTGAGGCCTGTTTTTGAGGTAGCTACTATCGTATTTTTAATCGGTGTCTTATGCTTGTATGGGCGGGAGAAGAGGCAAGTCAAGATGATCTTCTCCCGTCTGTCTCAAAAGAATTTCTTCTTGGATTTGGCCATACAGTGTGGAGGCATATACATCTGGGAGTTTAAGGACGAGGAGTTCTTTTTCGAGTATCCTGTCGGTGACCAGTCACCACGGATCGAGTTGGAAGAGATGTGGAGGCTGATACATCCCGATGATCTCACTGCTTTCAAATTACTTTGGCAATCCTTATGGAAGGCGGACAAGGAGGTATTCCAATGCCGTGCCCGCTTCGCCGGATCTGATTATAAATGGTGGGAATTCCGCTTTAGCGCCATGCCTGCGTTAGATAATGCGGAGAGAGGCAAAGACGTGAGCGGTATACTTATCAATATCAATGACATGAAGAAACGAGAAAAAGAGCTTATCCTCATGAGGGGATATGAGCAAAAGTTCTTGGCGAACATGAGCCATGAGATACGTACGCCGCTGAACTCTATCGTAGGCTTCTCGAACCTGCTGGCCTCGGAGAAGGACTTAGACGAGGCCGACAAGCAGCTGTTTGCCAAGACGATCAATCAGAGTTGCGATCTGTTGTTGGTGCTCATCAATGATATTTTGGAGGTTTCGAGACTTCAATCGGGACAAATGAAATTCGAGAAAGAGAGCTGCTCCGTCAAGGAGTTGGTAGACGATCTTTACCTCGCCCATCAGTTATTGGTCCCCACCCACCTACGATTCTCGAAAGAGGCGGAGGGGGATTTGTTTATCTATACGGATAAAAAGAGACTTTCGCAAGTTATAACCAATTTCTTGACAAACGCTTGTAAATTCACGAATAGCGGATATATAAAGTTGGGATTTAAGCATCTGAGGGGGACGGATGAGGCGGCGATTTTTGTCGAGGATTCCGGGATCGGTCTATCGGAGGAGCAACAAGAGAAGGTGTTCAGCCGTTTTTTCAAGCAAGATGAATTCAGCCAAGGGGCCGGTCTGGGGTTGTCTATCTGCCAAGGAATCGTACAAAACTTGGGGGGACGGATAGCGCTGAGTTCTAAGCAGGGAGAAGGAAGCCGCTTCTCGGTCGTGCTGCCGGTATATAAGGGGGGATACGCTTGATCATTCGTCTTTTTCATTCTACCAAAATCTGATATCTGAAGGGAAAGAAGTACATTTGCCGGATCAAAATAGAAGAAGATAAATGGCATTGAAACTTATCCATACGGCCGACTGGCATCTGGGCCAGACCTTTTTCGGCTACGACCGGGAGGCGGAGCACGACGCTTTCCTCGGTTTTCTGACAAATCTTTTGGTGGAGCGGCAGACGGATGTCCTGTTGATCGCCGGCGACGTGTTCGACGTGACGAACCCTTCCGCCGGGGCGCAACGTCGTTTCTATCGTTTCCTGAAAGAGGCGAATCGCCGGAATCCGGGCTTGCAGATCGTGATCATCGCCGGCAATCATGACTCCGCGATCCGTCTGGAAGCCCCGAATCCCTTGCTGGAGGAATTGAATACCTCGATTGTAGGTATCGTGGGGAGGACGGATTCCGGGGAGATCGATCTCGGATCGCTCGTTGTCCCCTTGAGGAACCGGGCGGGAGAACGGGAGGCGCTTTGTCTAGCAGTGCCTTTCCTCCGCCAAGGGGATTACCCGGCGGCGTCCGAGGGAGAGCCCGACTCGTATGTGGCGGGCATCGGCCGGATGTACCAGCGGCTCTACGCTTATGCGGATGCCCGGAGGAACCCCGGCGAGGCGATCGTAGCCTTGGGCCACCTCCACGCCACCGGAGCCGAACTATCGGACGACGACCGGAGCGAGCGTGCCATCATGGGAGGGCTGGAGTCCGTATCTGCGGATACCTTCGACGCCGGGATCGCTTATACGGCGCTAGGGCATATCCATAAAGCGCAACGGATTGGCGGGCGCGAGGCGGTACGTTACGCCGGAAGCCCGCTTCCCATGTCGTTCTCGGAGAAGAATTACCGGCATCAAGTGATAGCCGTAGCGGTCGAGGAGGGGAAGGTCGCTGGTACCGAGGCGATCGAGATCCCAAGAGTTGCGGACTTGATGCGTATACCGGATAGCCCGTTACCCCCGGAGGAGGTCTTGCGATGCCTCGCCGGGCTTCCGGAGCCGGAGGTGGTCAGCGAGGATGAGAGCCGCTGGCCTTACGTGGAGATACGGGTCCTGCTGACGGAGCCGGACCCTACGTTCCGCCATCGGGTAGAGGAGGCGTTGGTCGGGAAGGCAGTCCGCCTCACCTCCATCGTTCCTTCGTATCCCCGGCGGGAAGGAGAGGCAGAGGAGCGGGCCTTGTCGTATAATGATTTGCAAAAGATAGCCCCGCTGGATATGCTGAGACATACGTTTGCCGTGAAATACGGAGGCGAGTTGCCCGAGGAGATAGAGACATTGTTTAAAGAGGTGATGAGGGAGGTTTCTTTATGAGAGTGCTGGCGATCAGAGGACGCAATCTGGCGTCGCTGGAAGGAGAGTTTTCCATTGATTTTACGGAAGAGCCTTTGGCTTCGGCGGGTATCTTCGCTATATCCGGGCCTACCGGGGCGGGAAAATCCACGTTGCTGGATGCCATGTGCCTCGCCCTTTTCTCCCGTACGCCGCGAACGGAGCTGGCGAAGGAGAATAACGTGCGGCTGAGGGACGTGCAAGAGGATGTGTTGCCGCAAAGCGACCCCCGCTTCCTCTTGCGCCGTGGGACGGCCTCGGGCTACGCCGAGGTGGATTTCGTGGCGCTGAACGGGTGCCGGTATCGCGCCCGCTGGTCCGTATCCCGGGCCCGGGAGAAGGAGAGCGGACGTTTGCAGGCCGCCCGCCTTACATTATATAATATAGATGCCGGGAAAGAGGAGCCGGGAACCAACAAGGACCTGCAAGCCCGTATCATCGAGCTGATCGGCCTGACTTTCGATCAGTTCACCCGCTCGGTGCTCTTGGCCCAGAACGATTTCTCTACCTTCCTGAAAGCGGAGCAGGGCGAGAAGGCCTCCTTGTTGGAGAAACTGACCGGTACGGAGCAATACTCGGAGATCTCCCGCCGGATCTTCGCCAAGAACGCCGAGGCGAAGGAGGCCTACGAGCGGCTATGCGCCCGCGTACAAGGCATAGAGCTTCTATCGGAGGAGGAGGTGGAAGCCTCCCAAACCCGCCTTTCGGTCTTGGAGGGGGAGCTGGCCCGTCTGGAGAAGGCGAGGGTCGAGCGGCAAAGCTTACGGGAGGCCGTGAAAGCGGCCGAGGTCCAGATCGCCTCGAAGGAAAAACAGCGGGAGGAGAACGCTCGTTTCTTGGAACGGGCGTTGGCATCGCTGGAAACCGTAAGGAAGGAGTATGAGCAATGACTTCATGTGCCCAGTCTCCTGCAAATTCGGTCAGAAAATACTTGCTGCCGTTCAGATGCAACAAAGAGGAAGCATAGTTATAAAGGGTGACAGGCTTCTTCTCCTGATGCGAGATCTCCGCATATTCCTTGATGATGTTTTCCTTTGGATAAGCGATGAAATGCAACTTCACTTCGACCGGATATTTATCATCTTTCAAAAGAATTACCGTCTCGTCAACTCCCGGCTGAAGCTGTTTGTTTTCATGGGAGATATATTTCAGGAGCAGTGACGGGTTACCGTCATTATGCAAAACACGGATAGCCGGCTCGAAATAATCTTCCATGCCATGTGTCAGATAGGCTTCATTACCGAGAGGTAATTGTACGATATCCGAATCGAATGACAGTTTTTGTCCCAGATAAGATTGATACAGGCGGCCATTTTTATCATCAACCTTATAAATAAGGCTAATGTCATCGGTTGTAATTGGAATTACAGTTTTTCCATTTGCACTCAGCGTCGCTGATATCGCTATTAGACATAGCAAAAAAAGATGTCTGATCTTCATGTTTTTCTTCTATAATTTATTAATTTAGATATTACAAATTCAAGGTTTATTTTATATACGAACAAAGATATTATAATTATTGGAATAATGATAGTCCAAACGAATAAAAATTACAAGAAAAAGCCTGTAAAACGCATAAAATA
>OKSB01003287.1_pt1 | contig 13026 bp, 8 predicted proteins | sample 1601171 | NCBI WGS metagenome assembly OKSB01 (sample SAMEA3541496, study PRJEB24748) | human gut metagenome | biome: human gut; feature: human-associated habitat; material: faeces | place: China | collected 2012 | reverse complement strand
GCAGCGTAGACATCAGCGATTTCGCAGGCCAGACCGTTCAGGTTGCGTTCCGTCATTATGGCATCACCGACATGTTCAGGCTCAACCTCGACCTCGTTGAAGCTGATGCAGGCGGCAGCATCCCCAACACTCCCGTACCTCCCACTGATGCACCCATCACTGAGGCACCCATCACCGAGGCACCCATCACCGAGGCACCCATCACCGAGGCACCCATCACTGAGGCACCCATCACTGAGGCACCCATCACTGAGGCGCCCATCACTGAGGCGCCCGTAACTCCCGCACCCGGTGACGTTATCTTCAGCGTCGGCGGCGTACACTATGTTGCAGCAGGCAGCCAGGTCAGCGTCGATCTCACCATCAACGGTGAATATGAGGCAAACGGCATGAACATCTGGGTACAGTACGACGCAGAGAAGCTCACGCTCAACAGCGTTGACGAAGGCGAGATTATGAAGGCCATCAAGGATCTTGGCGGCATGAACATCCTCGACTTCCAGAGCATCCCCGGCAGCGTACGCCTCGGCTCCATGCTTCCCACCGACCCGGTAAGCGGCAGCGGCAAGATCTTCACCATGAACTTCACCGTTGCGGAAGGCCTTGAGGACGGCACGGAAATGCCCATCGAGATCCTCGTTAAGGAATTCTTCAACATGCCCGTAGGCGGCGAGAACACGCCCATCGCGTTCTTCGCAGAGAACGGTTCAATCGTAGTCGGCAGCGAGCCCATCGTCACCGATGAACCCACCGCAGTTCCCACCGACGCTCCCAATCCGCCTATAACCGGCGCAATGAGCCTCATCGGCGTTGGTATTGCAGCGATCGTTGCGAGCGCAGGCGTTGTTATCTTCCGCAAGAAGGAAGAAGACTGAGCCTGAATCCTGCTCGGTACACGGCGGAAGTCAACGCTGCGAGTGATGAAAATCAGCGTAACGAGTGACTGAAACCGATACTGTGCATGAACAAAAGCATAATCCCGACCGAATCGGATTTCCGATTCGGTCGGGGCTGCAAGCCCCGCAGGATGCAAATCCCTGCGGGGCTTGTGTCGTATGAAAATGCGAACGCAAAAGAATCAGAGACCATATCCTATATGAAAAAATATCAAGAAAGTGCATTTTCTATAAGATTGGGGTTGAAATTTTCGTCTCAATAAGTTAAAATAGGATATAGATTTATGCAAAAGTCATTCATGAGGTGAAATGAAGGATATGTACGGCATTCGGGCGGATGAATTGGATATGCATTCGATCATTGCCGAAAGCATAATCGGCTTTTTGCTTCAGCATACCGGAATAATGATTCAAAGACAGGATATTTCAATGAATTCATCCGTGTGTGCTGCTGCCGTCCCGCTGCTGCCGCGATTCGGAATTTCGCCGGAAAGCCTGCTGAATGAATGCGAAAAAACAGAATGCGGTTTGCCGTATTCGAATATGCGGAAATATCGAGGCATAAATATTTTTGAACAAGTTTCCGCAAAAAACGGATATCTGTGCTTTAACCCGACGATTGAGTTCCTAAACAGCTTTTGCGTTCGATGCACGGAGCTGCTTCCAATGCCGGAAATGCCGCAAAAAATTGTTTTTCCGTGCAGCACGGAATATGCCTGCGCACGGCTTTTGACTTATTATTGCTCCGGCTGCCGCTGCATCATGACGGACAGCGTCAGAACAGCATTGTTTCGCTCCTTTGCTCTTGCGGGCGGGTTTGAAACGAAAAGGCTTTATGAACGCGCTGTTCATTCGGCGGAACGTGCCGTGCTTGCTGCTTTCGGAAATTCGGATGGGGGGAAATTCGGCGGAGTGCAGGCTTCTGCTGCGGCGATACTGCTGAGCAGTGCAAAAATGACTTTAGTGCAATAGTTTGAAGGAGAATTGACTGACTTATGAAAATTAAATGGTATGGACATTCCTGCTTTCTTTTGACGGACAGCAACGGCAGCACCGTTCTGACCGATCCGTGCGATCCGTCCTACGGTTATGAAATACCGCCCATGCATGCAGATATCGTGACAATAAGCCACGAACACAACGATCACAACAACATCAGCATTTTGCGCGGCAATACCGAGATTATCCGCAGCCCGGGCGAATACAATGTCAAGGGCATTCATATCACGGGTGTTGAAACTTTACATGATCGCAGCGGCGGTGCGCTTCGCGGCAAAAACACCATGTTTATTTACGACATTGATGATATGCGCATACTTCATTGCGGCGATCTCGGCATGATTCCCGACGAAGAAACAATTGCAAAAGTCGGCCATATTGACATCATGCTGGTTCCGATCGGTGCGATTTACACAATAGATGACCTTGAGGCGCGTGAACTTGCAAATATTCTGAAGCCCAAAGTCGTTATACCCATGCACTATAAAACCCCGAAGCTTAAACTTGAGCTTTGCCCGCTGGCACCCTTCATTGATGCGGCAAAGGACTGCCGCATTCACAACCTTAACGATTGTGAAGCAACAATTACAAAGATGAGCCTCGGTGAGGACAGGGTGCTGATTCTGCGCCCGTATGACGCCGAAAGAGACGAATGACATTTGAAACGAACGTGACGGAACCGAATCTGCCGTAAATGCTTCCGAAACAAATAACCGCCGCAGGAATTTTGCCTGCGGCGGTTTTCTTTGCTCAAAGAAAGCTCAGAATTCCGAAGAATGCTTAAGCATTCTTATTTAATAATCATCCGATAAAGGATTAAAGATCATAATACCTTTCAAATTCGGCGGGATGCGGAATCTGATTGATGCGTGCAGCCTCTTTGCGCTTGCGATCGATCCAGATATTGAGGAGCCTCTCGGGGAATACGCCGCCGCGGGTCAGATAATCATGGTCTGCTTCAAGGGCATCAAGTGCCTCGTCAAGGCTCTTGGGAAGGCTGTCGATCTTTGCTTTTTCCTCTTCGGGAAGGTCAAACAGGTTGAAATCATAGGGACCCCAGCCGCAGACGGAAGGATCGATTTCGTTGATAATGCCGTCGAGACCTGCCATAAGGATTGCCGCATAAGCATAGTAGGGGTTGCAGGTTCCGTCGGGGTTGCGCAGCTCAAAACGCTTAGCCATGGGCGATTTTGCGTAAGCGGGGATGCGAATTACCGCAGAGCGGTTCGCTGTTGCATAGCCGATGGTAACGGGAGCTTCAAAGCCGGGAACAAGGCGTTTGAAACTGTTGGTGGACGGGTTTGTGATTGCGCAAAGACTCTTTGCATGTTTAAGAAGACCGCCCATGAAGTTGTGTGCAAGCTTGGAGAGCTGAGCATAGCCGTTTTCATCATAGAAAAGGGGCTTGCCGTCCTTGGTGAGCAGCATGTGAACGTGCATACCGTTGCCGGCTTCCGCATAGATGGGCTTGGGCATGAAGGTTGCGGTGCAGCCTTCTTCAACGGCAGCGTTGCGGATGATGTATTTTGTTACCATGGTGTTGTCGGCCATTTTGACAACATCATCAAGCTCAACCTCGATTTCAAGCTGGCCGGGGCCGCCGACTTCGTGGTGATGATACTTGACTTTAACGCCCCAATCTTCCATAAGCATGCACATTTCGCTGCGGAGATTGTAATACCTGTCCTGCGGAGCACCGATGTGATAGCCGCCCTTGTGCGGAATCTGGAAACCGTCTTCACTGCTGCCGGTGTTCCAATCGGCTTCTTCGGTGTCAATTTCACAGCGAACGCATTCGGGGCGAGTCTCGAACTGAACATTGTCAAACACATGGAATTCGAATTCCGGTCCGATGATCATTTCGTCGGCAATGCCGGATTCACGCATGTATTCAACAGCGCGCTTGATAACGTTGCGGGGATACTGATCGAACGGGCGGTTCTCGGGACGGTCGATAATCATTGCATCGCCGCTCATGGTGAGGGTCGGAACCTCCGCAAAGGGATCGACAGCAGCGGTGGAAAGGTCGGGAATGAAGACCATATCGCTGTTTTCAACGGGTGCGTAGCCGTAGTTGGAACCATCAAAGCCGATGCCGTATTTCATCGTGTTTTCATTAAAACGGGCGGCGGGGATGGTGATATGACGCCAACGACCGTCGATATCGGTCATTTTGAAATCGACCATTTCAATTTCATTGTCAAGGATGAATTCCTTTGCCTGCTCAATTGTTTTAAACAGCACGGGTGAAACCTCCTGAATAGGTAAAATTTTTTTGAACGAAACAAAACCCATTGCTTCCGTTCATGCTTATTGTGACAGATTTTTGCTGATATGTCAAGGAAAACACGATATATATTTACCTGTATACGAAAAGCAAACGGCAATGCGGCAATTTCTTAGCCGTATCTTATCCGTGTACATGATAAAATTAAAAAAACAGCAACCGAGAGGCTTTGCTGCGCCGTCAAATCGACAGGCACAGAATAAAAACATACGAAATCAATGCGTATGCGGCCGAAACGGTGCATCGGAAAAATCGGGAGGAAGGTTAATGGATATTTTTGATATTTTAACGCTTATCGGCGGTCTGTGCCTGTTTTTGTTCGGCATGAACGTAATGGGTGACGGACTGGAGCGCAGAGCGGGCGGAGGGCTGAAGCTTTTGCTCGGCAAGCTGACAAACAACCGCATGAAGGGCTTCCTGACGGGTCTCGGAGTGACGGCGGTGATTCAAAGCTCATCAGCAACAACGGTTATGGTCGTTGGGTTTGTTAACTCGGGACTCATGACGCTTAAACAGTCCATCGGTGTTATCATGGGGGCGAACATCGGCACAACGGTAACGGCGTGGATTCTGAGCCTCGGCGGAATTTCAAGCAGCAATGTCTTCGTTCAGCTTTTGAAACCCACATCGTTCACACCCGTGCTTGCATTGATCGGAATGATTCTTTTGATGACGGGAAAAACGGACAAAAAGAAGGATACAGGCACAATTCTGCTCGGTTTTGCAACGCTGATGTTCGGAATGGACACAATGTCCGGTGCTGTTGCCGGGCTTGCGGATGTTCCCGCCTTCCGCAACATGTTCATAATGTTCAAAAATCCGCTTTTCGGAATGCTTGCGGGTGCGGTGCTGACGGCGATAATCCAAAGCTCATCGGCCTCCGTCGGCATTTTGCAGGCGTTGACCGTCACGGGACAGGTATCTTACGGCGCGGCGATTCCGATCATCATGGGACAAAACATCGGGACCTGCATAACGGCGATCATATCCTCTTTCGGAGCCAACAAGAACGCAAAGCGCGCCGCAATCGTGCATCTTTCGTTCAACGTTATCGGCACGGCGGTTTGGCTGACGGTGTTCACGATCGTTTCTTATGTTTTCAAACCAATGTTGTTTGATACGGCGGCAAGTTATCTCGGCATTGCTGTCGCGCATTCGCTTTTCAACATCCTTTGCACCGCGCTGCTGTTCCCGGCTGCGCCCCTGCTTGAAAAAATTGCGGTTCGGCTTGTTCCGGACGGAAACAAGAAGGACACGATTTCCGAACTGGACGACCGCCTGCTTGCAACACCCGCAATCGCGCTGGAACAATGCGAGCGCATGGTTGAAACCATGGCGGAGGAGACGGCGGAGGCTTTCAAACTGAGCATGGATATGCTCACGAATTATGATGCGGATTCGGCGGGAAAAATACGTAAAGCCGAGGATAACAGCGATCATCTGGAGGACATCATCGGGACGTATCTCACCAAACTCAGCAGGAATCAGTTGACGGAGGACGACAGTGCGGAGGTTTCCAAGCTGCTCAAAGCGATAGGCGATTTTGAACGAATTTCGGATCACAGCGTCAATATTCTTGAATCGGCGGAGGAACTCCGCAGCAAAAAAATCGAGTTTACCGGGCGGGCAAAGGCGGAACTCGGCGTGCTTTGCAGTGCCGTTTCCGAAATTTTGACGGCTGCATGTGCCGCATTTAAGGACAATGATCCCGAAAAAGCGTTGAAAATCGAACCTTTGGAGCAGGTTATTGATGATTTGAAGGTTCAGCTGCGCGACAGGCACATTGCACGGCTCAAGAACGGCGAATGCACGGTTGAAGCGGGATTCATTTGGTCTGACATACTGACGAATCTTGAGCGTGCATCGGATCACTGTTCCAACATTGCTCTCTGCGTTATTGATGCGGGCAAACACAATATGAACATGCATGAATCTCTGTCCGAAATGAAGAAGGATAATCCCGCATTCGAGGACGAGTTTGACATGTACACCCGCAAGTATCGCATAACAGGCTGATAACGGAGCGACAGCATTGCCGCATTGCGGCAAAACCATATTCAATCGTTAATTTCTTCATGCATACAAAAAGCGGACGGAGGCGGAACCGTCCGCCTTTTTGTTGTGCCGCACTCCTTTTCGAAACAGCCGGAGACCGTTTGAATTTCGGCATAAAGCGGCAGTACTTAAACTAAATTAAATCAATGTCCGGATTCAATCGAAAAAGCGGGTTTTGCGGATAAATTCGTACTTCGGACAAACGGCGGGTTTTATGCATTGTACGGAAGGGGAATGAGGGATATAATCGATCGTGCGGTGCGGCGGAAGCGTGTCTGCCCGCAAAAACATCGCATCCGCAAAACGGGTAAACGGACATAAACGAAAAGGAAGGAAGCTTTCGCTGCGGCGGGAGCAGCGGTCATAAAAACGGTTATGAAGATTAAGGCGGCTCGGAATTCAATCGAAACCGATTCATCCGGCAAAGAAAACACGGCAGTCAATGCGAACACGGCGGCGGGGGAGGAAAAGACTTTTCTCGGCACGGAACCCATCGGCAGGCTGCTGTTTAAGCTGGCTGTGCCGACGGTCATTGCGCAGCTTGTGAACATGCTTTACAACATTGTTGACAGAATCTATATCGGTCATATGCCCGGTGACGGCAGTGCCGCGCTGACGGGCGTGGGCGTGTGTATGCCGCTCATACTTATCGTTTCCGCGTTTGCCGCATTTGTGGCCTCCGGCGGTGCGCCGCGCGCTTCAATAAGCATGGGCAAGGGTGATTATGACTCCGCCGAAAAAATTCTCGGCGGCTGTGTTTTGATGCAGGTTGTGATTTCCGCCGTGCTGACGGTGGTTCTGCTTGTGTTCGGTAGGGATCTGCTGCTTGCATTCGGTGCAAGCGAAAACACGATTGATTATGCGGCGGATTATATGAGCATATATGCGATAGGAACGCTCTTTGTGCAGCTGACGCTCGGCCTGAATGCCTTTATCACGGCGCAGGGCTTTGCAAAATACGGTATGCTGACGGTGCTTATCGGTGCCGCTGCAAATATCGTGCTCGATCCGATTTTTATTTTCGGTTTCAAAATGGGCGTTCGCGGCGCGGCGCTTGCAACAGTCATTTCGCAGGGGATATCCTGCATATGGGTCATTTTGTTCCTGCGCGGGGGAAAAACGGTTTTGAAGCTGAAGCGTGAAAACATACGCTTTGCTCCGCGCATTATACTTCCGTGCATCGCACTCGGGCTTGCAACGTTCATCATGCAGGCAAGTGAAAGCGTGATTTCGGTATGCTTCAATTCATCGCTGCTGAAATACGGCGGGGACATTGCCGTGGGCGCAATGACGATCCTCACAAGCGTGATGCAGTTTGCAATGCTGCCGCTGCAGGGAGTTGCGCAGGGCGCACAGCCGATTTTGAGTTATAATTTCGGGGCAAAAAATGCCGACCGTGTTAAAAAGACTTTTTTCCGTCTTCTCACCGTAAGCCTCTGCTATTCCGTCGCGCTTTGGGCTTTCGTGATGCTGGTTCCGAAAACCTTTGCCGGAATATTCAGCCCGAATCCGGAGCTTGTAAATTTCACCGGTGATGCTTTGCGAATATACTGCGGTGCGCTCTTCCTTTTCGGAATTCAAATCGCCTGCCAGATGACTTTTGTTTCCATCGGCAACGCGGGCTGCTCAATAATCGTTGCGGTTCTCAGAAAATTTGTGCTGCTCATACCGCTGATTTATATCATGCCGCAGCTGCTTGCGGATAAAACAAATGCGGTTTACACCGCCGAACCGGCTGCCGATGCAATTGCGGTAACATGCACGGCGATACTGTTTTCAATCGAATTCCGAAAAGCCCTGAAAAAACTGAATTCGGATTCCGCAGGCGCAGCACAGCCCGCAAAAACGGACTTGCGGGTTTAGCCCTCCGAAACAATGCTCCGCAGTGCCCGGTGTTTTATGATAATGTGCTGACGGAATAATGTGTCGATAACAAAAAGCCGCCTTCCGAAACTGTCGGTCGGCGGCTTTTGTGAACCCGATATTCTAAATAAGCTTGTTATACAAAATTTTTGTTAACTCTGATTTAGTTATGATTCAGTCAGTGTTCATAGGGAGCATGAAACGAGCGACTCTTTGAGCGTTGAAAAAATGATAATCAAACTTAATATCCTCTTCATGCGTAAATCCCTCAAAGTTTTTACTCAAACCTGATATTTTCCGCAATATAAGCGGCAAGCCCTGCGGCGTTGTCAACGCTGTTGGAAAGCTCAATGATAACGAACACGGGGTTGTCCTTCGTGAATGCGGCTGCGGCGGGGTTTTCGAACGCATGGAAGCCCTTTCCGACCGTCCAGTCGTTGGGAGTGCATTCATGATAGGCGGAGGTCCAGCCGCTTTCGAAATCAGCGGAAGCTTCGCTGACGGCGTGATAATTGGATTCGGTGAAAAGGCGAACATGGTTCATGAGCGTGGCTTCGGCATAGACGCCTGCAACGCCGTCGGTCTCATAGGCCTGCTTGTCATATTCGGCGGCACATACGGCGCCGACACAATTGCCGTTTTCGTCAAGAATAAGCTTGCGCATATCCATTCCGGCGCAAAAGTCCGAAAGGGAAGCAGAAGCGCCGTCGGCTTCGGCTTTGACCGTCCAGCCCTCGGGCAGCACAAAGTTGACAGAGAAAGCGGAGGCGGAGCCTGCGGAGGGGAAAGTGACTTTCACAGGCTGACAGGCATTTGTGTACCCGCTGAAAACGGGAACCGCCGTTGCGGGCGGAGCTGTCGGGACGGCGGCGGGGTAAGCTTCTGCGGCGGGGGACTGCGGTGCGGGTGTTCCGTCAGCCGATGCGGGCTGCTTTTGGCACGCTGCAAAGGAAAAAACGGTCACGATTGCAATTGAAAATGCAGCAATTGCTGCAAGCACTTTCGCCGAGCGGCGAACGATTGAGTGGTTGTGTTGCGTCATTGTTGTTCATCCTTTCTGAATTTCGGTCAATGGAGAAATATTCGGTTCGAACTCTCGATCCAAGTGAATTATACATCAAATCAAAAAAAAAAAACGGTTTTTGCACCTTTAGAACCGAAATAACAAACTATATTTTATTAAGGCAAAACTGTTAACGGCAAATGAACCGGCATTGCCCGCGTTGTCTTTGACAGATGCGATATTTTGCGGTATAATAACGTGAATTCATGTGCCTCGCGCGGCGGAACAAGGGGAATGAACGTTCGTCCGTCGGCGCGGGGACGGAAAGGAAACACAATATGAAACACAAAAGCTTCAGGACGATGCTTTCAATGCTGCTTTGTGCGGCGATGCTGCTGAGCATGGTCGCTATGCTTTCGGGATGCACTCGTTCGGGAAAAAATGATTCCCCTGCTTTGCAGCACAAAATCCTGCATTATTACAGCGAGAAAGACAGCACTTCATATTTCTTTGTTGACGGCAAAAAACTTGAAGATCGCATCGGAAGCGGCATCAGCACCTTCCTTTCGGTTGACGGCACATCCGCAGCCGTGATCGCTGCAACGGCTCTGTATCGCGTTGATGCAAACGGAATTATTCTCGTTTACCCTGCCGCCGTAACGCGTGCGGTGCTTTCCATGGACGGGAAAAGCATCCTTTTCGCAACGGCAACGAAGGCATTTTTGTACAGCAGCGACACGGGCGAAACGACCGAGTTCGAAGGCATTGAAGCTGAAACCGTGCTGAGCCTTGCGCTTTCCGAGGATGCAAAAACAGCCGCCGTGACCGTCGGTCAAAAGGGCGGAAGGACGGCGACCTATATCTGTTCCGAAGGAAAGGCCGAAAAGAACAGCGAGGATACATATGCGGTTGCGATTTCAAACGGAGCGGAGCGTATGTATTGCCTTGAATATGTTGACGGCGAGCTGACAGGGAGGCTGCATTTTGTTCAGAACGGCAAGGATTCCGTTATCAGCACCAATGCATCGCATTATTTTGAAGTAAATCGGGATGCAACCGAAATAACTTTTGACGTTAAATCCAAAACGCATTACAGCGCAAAGGGCAGCGAGGCAAAGCAGCTTGTTGATGCTTCCGCGCTTTCGCTTGCGGGTGCGCAGTATTCAACGATGGGCGGCAGCGAATGCACCGTTCTGCTCAAAAATGCCGGAAGCCTGTTCAACAGCATGTTCTACACCGAATACAATGCCAAGGATTCGGACGGCAACCAATTCGTTGAATACGATTTGTATTTTGTAAATTCCTCCAAAAAGGCTGTGAAGCTTGTCGGCGGTGCAACCCAATTCACCGTTCAGCCGGACGGAACAAGCGTTTACTGCGTTGTTGACAGCAGCCTTTACACCGTTTCCGCATTCAACCCCAAAAAACCGGAGCTTGTTGAAAGCAATGTTTATGCTTTCGGTGCGGATGAAGGTTTCAAGAACGTTTATCTGACCGATATTTACGGCAATGTTCGCCTCAAAAAGGACGGCGCGTCGAAGCTTTCGGACATCATTCTGATGAACATTTCTCATTCCGCAATGATGAACAACGGCACTCTGCTTTGCATCGGGCTTTATGACAACGGAGGAACTCTTTGCAGCATTAAGGGCACCGAGAGCAAGATTCTTGATGAAAATGTTTATTATTTTGAAGTTTACGGCGATGTTGCCGCTTATTACAAAAAAGCCGGCAGCAAGGACGGGCTTTATGACGTCTATATGTCCGAAGACGGCGAGAATTTTACCCTCTGCGTTGAGCAGGCGGCAATCGGCGGCAAGGCTTCCTGACGGCTCGGCAGCGGTTTTTGAATAAAATCCGCAAAAGGGATCGGAACAGCCTGTAAAGTTTCATACAGAGAATCTGCAATCCCTTTTGCATGGCGGCAGTGTCGTGCAAAGGGGGTTTTTAAAGCAAAAGAGTATGCTTTTGAAATTTATTTACGTAATCAGAAACAGTTTTTTAAAATATATTGAATTTGGGTGCAATATTTTGCGGTCGCCGTGCATTAACATGGCGAAAGGAAGGAAAGGAGAAACAAAATGCTGATATTAAGTGCAATTAATCCGGAACAGGCACTTTCCGACGATGAAGCGGAGCTTATGGAACTTGACCTTGCCGCTGTTGCAGCAGGCAGCACGGAAGCGTTGGAACGACTCTATAACACGGCTAAAGCGGCGGTATACAGCTATTCTCTTTCCGTTTTGAGGAACGTTCAGGATGCGGAGGATGTTCTGCACGACTGCTTTGTGAACATCTTCACCGCTGCGGCAGGTTACAGGCCGCACGGCAAACCCATGGCATGGATAATCACCATTGCTAAGAACCTCTGCTTTGCAAGGCTGCGGCAGCACAATCGACAGGAACAGCTTCCCGATGAGGACTGGAGCGAGATGCTGGCGGACAATGCCGGGCTTTCAAATGAGGACAGGCTCGTTTTGCGGGAATGCCTCGGCAGGCTTTCCGAAGAGGAGAACACGCCGTCCGAGGTCGAAACGTCCCAGTACGGCGTGTAGAAGTTCGTGAAGTTGAAGCCCTCCGTCTGCAGCTTATAGAGCGTCGGCGTCAGCTCCGGGTCGATGGCGAGGTACGAAAAGCTCTCCGCCGTAATGAGGATGAGGTTGCAGCCCTTGAACATGCCGGTCTTTTCGTTCTTGTTCGTCGGCGTGCGCGAGGAGAAATAGGCGTTCAGCTCCGAAAGCACGTCGTTTCCCTCCGTGGGCACGGCGTCAAAATCCAGCTCCAGCACGTTCGGACTGGTGTCGACCACCGGCTCCGGGAGGACGGTCGGCTCCGTGGCGTCCGGGAGCGCCGGCTCCGTCGGGGCCTCCGTCGGGGCCTCCATCGGTGCTTTCGTCTCCGTCGCCAGCTCGATCTCGCCGCCCTCAAAGCCGAACAGCAGCCGGTGCACGTCCAGCCGGAACGCGGGCATCAGGCCGAGGTGGGCCGTCGTCTGCTTCATGTCGTTCGTGCTGTGATAGAGGTCATAGGCCGAAAGCGGCTGCGTGCCGAAGACCGGCAGCAGGGCCATCAGGCCGAAATGCACGGCGACGGCCAGCGCCGCAAACGCCGGAAGATACGGAAGGCGCAGCCGCGCCGCCGAAAAGCGCTTTCCGAGCACGGCGTGGCCCACGGGCGGCAGGAGCATCAGGCTCAGCGGCAGCCAGTTTTTGCGGATGGCGTGCAGCGTGACCTTCCAGAACTGCATGACCTGCCCGCCGTTTCCCATGGAATAGGCGGAGTAGAAGCAGTGGAAGATCGAGTAATACACGAGCTGCGAGGCAAAGAAGATGTAGCAAAGCCCGCTGCACACCGGCCCGAGCACGCGGTTCGCGCGCGGCGGGAACAGGCGGCACAGCGCAAACAGCAGCACCGCCGGAACGAGCGGATAGAGCATCAGCAGCACGAGCTCCGGCTGCCAGAACTGCGGAGCCGTTGCCGCATGGACGACCAGCTCCATAAAGCACAGCTCCGCCCAGAAAAACAGCAGGAGCCACCACGGCCCGAATTGATGTTTGTTCATGTTTGTTTTCCCTCCGGGATCAAATAAATTGTATGGGAACTTCCTTGCGCTGCGGGACTTGGCTCTCCCTTTGGGAGAGCTGGCGGCGCAGCCGCCTGAGAGGGAAATCGACCCTCCCCTTGCTTGCTATTGCCATTCAAAGGTGCCTGCGAGGCCCTCTCATTCACCTTCGGTGACAGCTCTCCCAGAGGGAGAGCTGGCGGCGCAGCCGCCTGAGAGGGAAATCGACCCTCCCCTTGCTTGCTATTGCCATTCAAAGGTGCCTGCGAGGCCCTCTCATTCACCTTCGGTGACAGCTCTCCCAGAGGGAGAGCTGGCGGCGCAGCCGCCTGAGAGGGAAATCGACCCTCCCCTTGCTTGC
>OKSB01003280.1_pt1 | contig 13049 bp, 10 predicted proteins | sample 1601171 | NCBI WGS metagenome assembly OKSB01 (sample SAMEA3541496, study PRJEB24748) | human gut metagenome | biome: human gut; feature: human-associated habitat; material: faeces | place: China | collected 2012 | reverse complement strand
CATATTTTAATCTACATGGATTATGGAAATGCTAAAAGCATTTGTACATATTAAGATGTTGCAGAATTGTGGAAATTGCATTGTAATGGAGTAATCCATATTATTAACATATTTTACAGGAGGAAAAACAAATGAAATATATATGTGATGTTTGTGGTTGGGAGTATGATGAGGAGAAAGGTTATCCGGAAGGAGGTATTGCACCCGGTACTAAGTGGGAGGACCTTCCGGAGGATTTTACATGCCCGTTATGTTCAGTAGGTAAAGATCAGTTTTCAGAAGCTTAATTTTACGATAAAGGATTATATACATGAGAGTAGAACAGCTGAGCATAGACATTGTGGGACTGGCAGGAGCTTGTTCCTATGCCTTAGACTGCATTGAAGCAGAACTTGTAAATGTAAAAAACAAACATGGAAAGAGAGTGGCTTATATTAGTGTGTGTATGGCTAAATATTGTGCGATCCAAGGTGATGCGTTACAAGATTTAGCTATATGCGCTTTGCTACACGATAATGCGTTGACACAATATATTTCTGAAGAAGTACAGAAATACCCGGATACCGACATTAAAAATGACTTATCCGAAAACAAAACAAATATGCATTGCGTTTATGGTGAAAAAAATATTACTAAAATCCCTTTTAAAACAGATATTTCAAATGTGATTTTATATCATCATGAACATGCTGATGGAACCGGTCCCTTTCGAAAGAAGTGGCATGAAATTCCATTGTTCTCAAGGATTATTCATCTTGCAGATATTGTTGATATTATAGGAAATAGTATTGAATCTGCTGATCATAGATGGGATTTTATATGTCAGTATCTTTCCCCAAAAAAGGATAGTCTATTTGATTCAGAATGTGTTAATGCTTTTCTTCATGTATTCACAAAAGAATCCTATATGTGTTTAAGTGATGATTCTTTTGAAACGAAGCTGTGGAAAATTATCCCAAGAGAAAAAATGGTTTTTGATTGGGAAATGTGTAAAAATGTTGCGGATTTCTTTGCAAAGATTGTAGATTATAAATCTTCTTTTACAAGCAGGCATTCTATAGGAGTAGCTGAAAAAGCCTCCCTGCTTGCCAAATATATGGGATATGATTCAATCACGGTACAGAAAATGTATTTGGCTGGTGCACTGCATGATATAGGAAAAATGGCGGTAGGCAATGAAATTCTGGAAAAACCGGATAAGCTTACGGATGATGAATTTTCTACAATGAAAAATCATGCTGGTTATACATACCTTATATTATCGGAGGTTAATGATTTTGAAGAAATACGAGATTGGGCGGCTTTCCATCATGAAAAATTAAATGGAAAAGGGTATCCTTTTGGAAAAACCGCTGATGAATTAAATGAGCAGGAACGTATGATGGCATGTGTTGATATTTATCAGGCTCTTACGGAAGACAGACCTTATAAAAAGGGATTGTCCCATGAAAAAACATGTGATATCCTTGATGACATGGCACATAAAGATTTTATTGATTCAGATATTTCAAAGACAATTAGAGAATGTTTTGGAAGAACCTGATGCCATATATGAAAACAGAGGGTGTTTCAGACAATAGTATTTTCAGTTATGTACTAGTATGACTCTTACGAGGGAACCACCGGCACGACATTCCAGATTACATCACGTTCGATCGGAGAGGTAACTGTAGAAAAAATTGGTAAAAGTGCTGTATTTTTCGGGGTGGATGGGTACAACATTTTGTGTGAAAAATAGAATAATAAAATTGTTCCCGGAATTTATTGACTTTGAGAAAAAAATTTGATATATCCGAAGCGAACAAAAGAGAAAGGAAATAGCAAACTATGCCGTCAAAGAAAAATATGATGAAAAAGAACTTGGAAAATTTACATCTGAAGGAAAGGATAAACTATGGCTACAGAAAAGTCATTATTATGATGTTAGTCTCAGGTCTGTTTTCTATTGTGGTTATAGGTATGCTATTTGCCAATACGATGCATTATGTACAAAATGTTACTGTTGCAGACCGGGCGGTGAAAATCTGCAGGATAAATGTTAACTCATCAGCGAGAAATATCAGGGAAATGGCATTAAATAATGATACATCCTCTTATGACGGTTATGAGCAGACGGTAGAAAGACTGCTTGCAGAAGTTAATACCCAACTGAAAAATTTAAAGAACTCCGGAGTTATTCCGGATGCGGATTGTGAAGAATACGCATCTGCCCTTACAGACTGGGGAAACATTGGTTATTCCATCATGAAAGAAATCAAAAGCGGTGACAAGGATAAGGCAGTTGATTCAATTCTGAATGATTGTACCCCGGCATTAAATAAAGCCGTAAAAATTGCAACAAGATTAGATGAAATGACCGATGAGGTAAGCAGCCAGGCAGTCAGAATTACGGTTATTTCTGCAGTGGCAGGAATTGTGTGTATTATTATTTGTCTGGTTTTGGCATGGAAACTGGCAATAAAAACAGGCAAAAAAGTACTTGAGTCAATTTTAGTACCATTACGTGAAGTGGAAGCCGTTGCACAGGAATTAACAGATGGAAACCTGCACAGCACGCTGGACTACCATTCAGATGATGAGATTGGAATACTGGCACACAATATGCGCAAATCCATCCGCATTCTGGGAAGCTATGTAGATGATATTGGACGTTCAATGAAGATGTTTGCAGAAGGAAATTTTGATGTGCAGCCGGAAGTAGAGTGGAAAGGGGATTTCGTTGGAATTCTAAACTCCTTTATGTTGTTTGAAGAAAGCATGGCAGAGACAATAAAGGGAATCCAACATGTTTCAGATGAAGTTTCGGGTGCCGCAGATCAGGTAGCATCAAGTTCCAATGACCTTGCGGATGGAGCAACAAATCAGGCAGCAGTTGTAGAAGAACTGACCGCAACAGTCGCAGGTGTTTCTGAACAGGTAGGAAAAAATTCACAATCCGCAAAAGAAATCAGTGGAAGAGTAGACGAACTTGTAAATGCCATTCTGGAAAGCAATGGTAAAATGAGGGATATGGTTGATTCCATGAATGAGATCAACGGGGCATCAAAAGAGATTGACAAGATCATTGCAACAATCAATGAAATTGCGTCCCAGACGAATCTGCTTGCATTGAATGCTTCCATTGAGGCTGCAAGAGCAGGGGAGGCAGGAAAGGGATTTGCAGTGGTAGCGAATCAGGTCAATGTGCTGGCAGACCAGAGTGCCCAGGCAGCAAAGGAATCCGCAACATTGATTGAAACCTCTGTGAAAGCCGTGGAAAAAGGTATGGTGATTGCAGGGCAGACGGCATCACAATTGCAGGAGGTCGCTGAGAATTCCCAGATCATTACAAAAGAAGTCACAAATATTGCAGAAACGTTAGAGACACAGACAACAGAAATCCAACAGATTAATGATGGAATTGAACAGATCAATGATGTCGTACAGACGAATTCGGCAACATCTGAAGAATGTGCAGCAGCCAGTCAGGAGATGAGCAGTGAAGCGGAAAATCTGCGTGAAATGATCAAGAAATTTAAAGTTGCAGAAAATAGAAATTAAAAACGGTGCAAAAAATTATTGATGTTGAATTTACATATAAAGTTGTCGCAGGTAGGAACTATAATTTGACTTGTGACATATATAAATGCGGGAAAAGGATGCAATGAGGAAATGTGCGTTATTGGTTTTAAACTGATAACGCACATTTTAAATTATATGAACAGTAATATCATCGCAAAAAAGCATAAAAGTAGAAAAAGTTAAAAATATCGTGGATATAGTGCTAGAATTGTTGAAAAAAGTAAGTTAAAATACAGGAAAACAACAAGTGTAAAGGGGAAATTTTATGGAATATTCAGCAATTTTTCATGATATGGATAAAAGGTTTAGCTATGCGGTTGATAAGGATTTATTCGTGATACGCGTGCAGGTAAAAAAGGATGATATGAAGGAGGTAATCCTTCACTATGAGGACAAGTATATACCTATGGAGCGTAAGGATACCAGAAAGACAGTTCCGATGAAGAAGGTTGCTGTCTCACAGTTTCATGATTATTATGAAGCACAGATAAAGATGCATTTGATCTGTCTGCGTTACTTTTTCGAATTTACGGACACGCAGGGAGAAAAGGTATATTATGGAAATTATGAGTTTGATAAGGAATGCATTACAAACAGGGACAGAATGTTTGACTGTCCGCAGAACCTCCGGGAGGAAGAGATGTTTGAGGTGCCGGAGTGGGCAGCAAACAAGGTCGTGTATCAGATTTTCCCATCCCGTTTTGCAGCAACGGAGCCGGTAGACAAAGAACTGTGGTATAAAGCACCAATTACGCCTATGGATGATCTGCATGGAAATCTCAGGGGAATCATCGAACATATGGATGATATTCAGAATCTGGGAATCGATGTGCTGTATATGACACCTATCTTTCAATCAAATTCGTGCCATAAGTATGATACCACGGATTACTACCAGATAGACCCGTCCTTTGGAACAACAGAGGATCTCAAAGAGCTGGTACAAAAAGCGCATGAGCGTGGTATGAAGGTAGTCCTGGATGCGGTATACAATCATACGGGAAGAGAATTTTTTGCGTTTGCGGATATCCTGGAAAATGGTGAAAAATCCAAATACCGGGACTGGTATTTTATTGATGGATTCCCACTTAAAAGCGAATGGGGAGAGATCCCAAACTTCAAATGTTTTGGTTATTATGGCGGAATGCCAAAGTTAAACCTGAAAAATCCTGAAGTTGAAAAATACATTACGGATGTTGCATGCTACTGGATTAAGGAATGCGATATTGACGGATGGAGACTGGATGTAGGAGACGAAATCAGCCATTTCTTCTGGAAGAATTTCAGAAAGGCAGTAAAGGCAGTAAAGAAAGATATGCTGATCATTGGGGAAATCTGGCATTATGCAGGAGATTTCCTTGAGGGGGATGAATGGGATACAGTCATGAATTATCCATTTTACCTGAACCTGATCGATCTGCTTGCAGACGAAAAGATTACGGTCAGTCAGTTCGTACAAAATCTTGGATATTTGAAGGGACGCTTACACAAAAACTGCTATCCCCTTATGTGGAATCTGATTGACAGCCATGATACCGCAAGATTTTTACATCTGTGTAACGACAATAAGAAAAAGCAGCATCTGGCAGCCGCTTTTCAGTTGTTACTGCCGGGAATGCCGATGATTTATTATGGAGATGAGTATGCGATGCCGGGAGCAAACGATCCGGACTGCAGACGGGGCATGTACTGGGATAAAGAATACCAGGACAAAGAGATGTATGAATGGTACAAGCGGCTGATTCAGGTCCGGAAAAGCCATGCATGCATTGTAGAAGGCGAACTGGCTGGGAGCGTCACAGAAGATGCGGAAGGGACAGTTGTCCTGATCAGAAAAAATGGCGAGGAGACCATTGCCATGATTTTTAACTGCAGTAGCAGTGCAAAAAAATTTAATGAGTACACGCAGAAGTACAATCTGCTTACCGAAAACACCTTTGATGGAAATGTAGAGGGGTTTGATGCTGCGGTAATCGTGCTTTAAGAAGCCTTACGGCAGATGGTTTCCCGGGAGTTTGTCTGTGGGAAGAAGAGGGAAAGCACCAGTATTTCTGGTAATGTAAAGTACGGAGGATGATATGACGAATGTAAAAAAGAAGGATGGAAAACGGTTTGGGGCAATCGTACTTAGCCTGATATTATTGCTTTCCCTGGTGTTTCCATATCCTGTGATGGCAGACCAGACGGCGGCAGACCAGACAACGGCAGCTTCCGTTTATGCCATTCACAAGACAGGTGATGATAAGGAAAATTTCGTGATTGTTATCATGGGTGAGGGCTATACCCAGGAACAACAGGAACAATTTTTGAAGGATGCAACGGCAAAAGCACAGGGGCTGCTAAAGTGGTCCCCTTATAAAGAGTATTCCGACAGGATCAATATTTATGCAGTACAGACGGTGTCCAATGAAACTGGTGTGGGCGTGATGTATGGGGAGTCGAACCCGGACACATATTTTCATGTGCAGGCATTCGGGAAATCCTGCTATTTTGCAAAGGACGGGGAAGATAAAGCCAGGGCACTGAGGGCAGAGCTGGAGAGCAGATATCTGGATACCGGTGCAGCCGTTGGAACCATCCATATCATTTGTAATACGACTGCGAATATTGGTTCTTCTTCCAATGCACTCTTTTCTTTTTCGGCAAATTCGGGTGAGAATGAGCAGGGGGATGTCATGACCCATGAAATTTCCCACAGCATCGGAAGATTAGGCGATGAATATGATAAAAAGATGCAGGGAGAAAATATTTCCGACACATCGGATCCGGATAAGATTAAATGGCATAAGATGCTTGGGTTCCGTGGAATCGGAATAACGGCAGCAGGAACAGAAACGGTATTTGCACCGAGCCGCGTCTGCATGATGCGGGATCTTGGGAATCCTTTCTGTGAAGTGTGTAAAATGGAACTGGCGCGGAGATTAAATAACCGTGATTATGTCAGCAGGCAGGCATCTGTTTATGTGTGCGATCCTGAAATTACAATTCCGCATAGCAGGACAGGAACACTTGACAGGGATAGTGACCAATACCGGGTCGATGAGACAAATATCACAAAAGCAAATGGAAAGGATCTGGAATTCCGTACAGTCGTACAAAATATAGTGGATGCCAAACAGCATTTGAAGATTACTTTCCGCATTATTGGAGCAGACCATACTGTCAAATATGAAAAAGAAGAAACATATACCGTTCCGCCACTCAGTAACTGGTATGATCCGGATGCTGCCAGAGAGTCCCTTTCTGTCACACTTCCTGCGGTAACTGGTCTGGTTTCCGGGGACAGACTGGAAGGAAAGATCATAGATGAGGACACTGGGAAAATTCTGGCTGACAATCAGACGGCAGGACAGGCGTGGAGTACCGTAACCATTCGTTATATGCTGCAAAACGAAGACGGGACCGAAACAACAGTGCCTGATACGGCACCCGCGACAGTATATGTACCAAAGAATTCTGCGTATACGTTAAGAAGTCCGGATTTATATGGATATACATGTGTAGGAAACAGTGCAAATCAGGGAGAAATAAACATCACAGAGGATCGCCAGGAGATCACTTATTATTACCGGAAAAACAGTGAGATGCCGGAAATACAAACCGTACCTGTCCGCGTAACTTATGATGGAAAACCCCATACATTTGATATCAAACAGGAAGATGGTGTACAAATCCGTTACAGTTTGACAGAAAACGGATCGTATACACAAACGGAGATGCCGTTTTACACAGAATCAGGCCAGTATAAGATTTATTTTAAAGCGGAAAAGGCATCTTTTATTCCAACATACGGGGAGGCTGTCCTGGAAATCGAAAAGGCTTCCACCAGCATGCAGCTGACTGCAAAAAACGATACGGTCAAAGGTGCGGGGACAGTAGAATTACAGCTTTACAGACAGGGGATTCCGGAAGATGTCGGGATAAAAGTAACCTGTGATGTTTCCGGGATCACATTAGAAGAAAAGGGAACGGATCACTGGATAGCAATGCTTCCGAATGAAACGAAAACATATACGTTCACCGCATGTTATAATGGGAATGGCAACTATACAGGAAGTAAGGCAGATTGTCAGGTCCGTGTAACGGCGGATCATTCCCAGACCGGGGGCGGTTCTGGTGGAAGTTCCGGTGGAAGTTCCGGCGGATCATCTGGCAATGTTTCACCGGATTCCGGCACATTACCGGCACCGGATCATGCAAAAGAAGAACCGGGGAATGTGACACCGCCACCCGCAGCAGATACGTCCGTTTCTGTTAAGGATATTAATGTCAAAGCAAAAACTGCAGTTAAAAATAATACGGTCAAAGTGAAGAATATTGCAGCAGTTTTGAAAAAAGAAATTACAAAGGCAGAAAAAGAACAGGGTGGCAGGATAAAAGACCTGTCTGTTGAAATAACTTTTGATACGGCAAAAGCCGGAAACTGGAAGAATCTGCATCTTGAAATGGATAAGCAGGCGGTAAATTTACTTGTCAAAAAGAATGTAAAAGAATTGAAGGTCAATGGTGGCAATGTAAATCTTACCTTTGATTCGAAGGCATTAAAAGAATTAAAGAAAGAGATGAATACAGCTGTGGTTATCAAAATGAAACAGGCTGACAAGAAAAATCTTTCTGCCAGGGCAGGGAAAATTATTGGAAAACGTCCGGTTTATGATTTTTCCGTCACAGGAATCAAGAAAAAGCAGTCGTCTGTCCTGAAAAAGGGACGGATCAGGGTCGCTGTTTCCTATAATGCTTCGAAAAAGGAAAAAGACAAAAAGATTTTTGCATATAAAATTGATAAATACAGTGCAGCAGTTAAGATACCGGGATCTTATTATGATTCCGATACAAAGACCGTTAACTTTGTAAGCCGTGGGTTTTTCACAGTTGCAGTAGGCTGTGAAAAATGATGAAACATAAAAAATCATCGTTCACGTTAAAAAAACTGTAATTCATGTCGAAAAAGACAAAAACCGGTTTTCATTTGGTATAATGATAGAGCTCATTTTAGTAAAAATGAGTTCATACTGTGAATGATGGAGGGGATAACAATCATCGTTTTAGAAGAAATATTAATGGCAAACGGATTGACCGTGTTAATGATGTGGTTCCTTTTGTTTTGCAGACGAAAGAACAGAGAGAGCCTTCATGTGGGAGATAAAATATATGATGGAATAGCAATCGTAAATTTAGTGGGGGCATTGTCTGAAACCATTGCTTTTCTCGTAGATGGAAAACAGTTTACTGGCAGCCGGCAGATTAATTATATCTCTAACAGCATATGCTTTATAGGGACAGTCAGTATGGGTATGCTTTGGTGTATGTACGTGGAATTGCGTATCTATCGAAATTATAAAAGAATGGTTCAAAAAGCAGGAGTGGAGATATTTCCCTGGCTGGTAGAAGTAATTATGGTTTTATGTAATCTGTTTGGAACAGGGATTATGTTTAAAATATCCGGGGAGAATGTATACCAGAGAACTGCCGGTGTGCTGGTGGGATATATTTCGCTTGTCATATATTTTGCTTACAGTATCTATCTGGTGTATCATTCCAAAAAACAAGGGGTTAACCTGAATTTTTTCCCGGTGATCTATTTCGTTGGTCCTTGTTTTGCAGGTGTAGTTCTCCAGTTCCTTTTTTATGGAATTACATCATCATGGGTGCTGGTTGCGGTCGCATTGATATTTGTGCAGATGCAGTCATACGCAGAGAGTTTGTATATGGATGAGCTTTCCGGATTATATAATCGGAGATATTTTAATGCGGTGCTTGCGGAAAAGAAAATTGCAAGCCATAAATCCTTATATGGAATCATGATGGATGTAAACGATTTCAAGTGTATTAATGACAATTTAGGTCATAGTACGGGCGATAAGGCTATTTGTACGTTGGGAAATATACTCATCAGATCCATACCGGATGATGGTATGGCAATCCGGTATGCGGGAGATGAGTTTATTGTGCTGCTGTCAGGTGTTGATACGGAGCGTGTCTTAGCGACAATGGAGGAGATTAACCATAATCTGTCCCGGTTTAATGAATCCGGGATAGAACCGTTTCGTTTAAGTGTTTCCATGGGATACACGGAATTTGGGACAGAAGATGATGCAGAAACTTTTTTAATGCATATGGATGAGAAAATGTATGAGGAAAAACGGAAATATCATATGCGAAAGAAATCAGCCGGTTTGGAAAATAAAGTATAGCATTACGTTCCTGCCATTTGTCCGATAACTGGTTGCAATGGCACAAGAAAAGAAAATATTATAATCATCAAACGAGTAGCAGACTGGTGTAAATCCGGTTTTGCTGCTCGTTTTTATATTTATGGTTATAGGCAGGGATGCTCCGGATTTCAATACAGTAAATAACCGTGTTATGGTAATGTGGTATACAATCATGTTATGAGTGCAGATGATTTCTGTATCAATAAATTTGTTCCGGGATATTTTTCCCGTATCAATGAAGACGGTTCGTATTCAAACGGCTCAGGATGTGGAAATGATACAGCATCCGAGAGAAACATGGTACGGAAATATATTGTGGATTCCGTATGCTACTGGGCAGATGTATTTGAATACTATAAGGGACTTATTAAGTTCAGAAAGGCACATCCGGCACTTCGGTTATCTACATCAGAGGATGTGAAAAAATATGTAAAATCCGTAGAAGGACTTGGGGATAATATTGTAGGAATTAATATAAAGGGCGGTCAGAAAGATGAAAGTGCAAAAGAGATGTATCTTCTTTTTAATGCAAACACTGACAAGGCAAAAGTTACAATTCCGGAAGGAAAATGGAAAGTCTGCATAAACGGACAGAAAGCTGGCGTTGAGACAATCGAGACAATCAAGGGTGGCGAGTATACAATGGATGGTATCAGTGCACTTGTACTTGTAAAACAGGATGGTGCGGCCATGACGATTGTTATTGTTCTGATTGCAGCAGCGGTAGTTGTTGCGGCAGGAGTTGTTATTGTTGTAATGAAAAAGAAAAAAACAAATAGATAATAAAGTTTATAATTAGTGTCTGCTTACTCAGCAGGCACTAATTATTTTGTATGGAATATCTGCATGGCCCCATACCGTGATAAGGTTAAACATGTTAAAGAAATAGTATCCTAAACTTTGGACGGTAGAGGATGCTATTTTTTTGCGCGAAAATATATCGAACATTTGATTGCTTTTTGATCGAAAAATGGTAAAATAAATACATACAGAAAGCAGTATCAAAGCATAGTGCGGTAGGCGGTTTGCCCTTATTACGAGGGCTATGGTGCCCTCTGGTTGAAAGGAGGGCGATAGCATGGTTACATATTCTGAACTTTTTCAGTTTTGCATACTGATTGTTGCTATTATCAATCTGATCGTAATGATCTTTTTTAACCATAAAAAATAACCGCCCCTACCAAAGACCGGTTATTTTTTAAAACTAACTTTGGCAAACCGCCTACACGGTATTGCTTTTTGTATTTTCATAATACCATTGCGTAATTTTTTTGTCAATGATTTAAAGATCTTTGCTGGATACCATTAAATTGTTTTATTATCTGCGAACAATTTCTAATCGTTCGCGCTGGATAAGTTTTTCATACTGTCTCAATTGAAATACTGTCTACCTGTGCACTTAAATGATTTTAGACACCAGATCCATATCTATTATAGAGTAAGATCAGTATAAGCAAAACGAGTATCACTATATATCTTTTTTTCATTATTATAAATAACTTGAAGCATAGAAATTGGTTTTACTCGAATAAGTTTGCGATGTAATCTTTACAATTCCTACATTTCCAACTCCAACATAAGTATCAAGATTTCCAGAACATTTTAAGGTAATACAGGAGGAAGTACATGTGGTTTTGTTACTTTGTCCAGAAAGTTTATATGTATATATAACAAAGTCAGAATCTACGCTTGCATTAGAAGCACTTGCATTTGTCCAGTGCTTTCCACTATAATATCCAACGGCATCACAACTATATATAATATATAGAGATGAACATTATAATTCCCGCAATTTCATTTCATTTATTTTCTTTTTGCGCGTAATCGTTCTATTTCTTTTTATCCGATTATAAATTGATATAACAGCAGGAATATTTGTAAGTATAAAGATAATGATACAATTATGTATCTTATCCTTTATAGACATCTGATTTTCGGAAACGAAACTATATGAGAGTGTCAATAACCCCTGCTTCTCAACGCGTTCAAAACTTTCTGGTTCAAAATTCAGATACACTATAATTAATACGATTGAAAGAACAAGAAAAATAATTGGTGTTAATGATACGGTAGTTGTTCTTCTTTTTTTATTTAAATATGATTCTAAAAAACGTACACAAATAATGGTTAATGCCATTATTATTACGATGAATAAAATGGTAGAAAATTTCCCGTTTTTGCATAATTTTATTTAGGAGGATAGTTCTATGGTATTACAGCGGATTAAAGAATATATTGATTTCAAAGGTATTTCTATCTCCGCTTTTGAGAAAAGTATCGGCATGTCGAACGCTTCTTTTGGACGTTCCCTAAAAAACAATGGAGCTATCGGAACTGATAAATTAGAAAATATCCTAAACGTTTATCAAGAAATAAATCCCGATTGGCTACTCACCGGCCAAGGTAATATGATACGCTCCCACCTGAAAAGAATCCGTTCATTTCCGATAACAGAAAAAAAAGGTATTCCTTTTATCTCCTATGAACTATTACCGGAAGTACTTGCCGAAAAAAAAGGAGCAATCTCTCAAAATACCGAATATTTCTCCTTACCCCTATTCAGGGAAGCCGACTTTCTGATCCCCATAAAAGACAACAGCATGGCTCCACATTACAAAGGAGGAGACATCATAGCTTGCAAGACCCTTTCCTGCAAGAGCCTCTTCTTCCAATGGAACAAGGTTTATTTATTACTTACCCCCCAAGGAGTTTTGATAAAGCGGGTACATCCGGGCGAAGATGAACAGCACGTGATGCTCGTCTCCGACAACACGGATTATCCGCCGTTCCAGTTGGACCGATCTTTAATAAGCAATGTGGCGCTGGTGCTGGGAAGTCTGTCAGTAGAATAGCCCCAACATTTATTTATAACATATTATACACTAAAAGCCAAAGCTAATTGTTGATCTTTAGGAGGATAAAACGTACCAATAATAATAAAAGGATTAGTTCCTAAATTATGAAATTTTTTAGTTGTTCCTAAAAAGAAATATAAGTCTTTTTTATTACACCATTCAGAAAAGTACTTTTCCTTCACTTTTTCACATGCTATTTGCTCATTTCCATGCGCAGCTTCAAGACAGTTCCAATAAAGCATACCTAACTCCCAATTTTCAACCATCAGTTTCCGTTGCTTACCATCTTCCGATATAAACTTATACGAGAACTCGTAAGGAAGTTTTTTAGCTATTTTAAATATCCTCTTTGTTTCTTCTATATCAAATAAACTTTGCTGAGACTGATTAGCATATACAGTCTCTAGTTTTTGTTTAT
>OKSB01003250.1_pt1 | contig 13169 bp, 23 predicted proteins | sample 1601171 | NCBI WGS metagenome assembly OKSB01 (sample SAMEA3541496, study PRJEB24748) | human gut metagenome | biome: human gut; feature: human-associated habitat; material: faeces | place: China | collected 2012 | reverse complement strand
GTCGTACCCCCGCGCGCGGAGGATGGCGAACGAATTTTCCAGATTCTCGCGTGTGGTGCGCGACCGTTCCTCCTGCACGATGCGCGCGCTGTCGATGCCGTGCGCCGTGCTGCTCCACGTGGCCGGAAGCATGCCCAGTTCCTGAGAGAGTTCGCTGATGCCTTTCGCCCCGTCTGCCTTGACCTGGTGCCCCTGTTCGGCGTCGATGTCCAACACCAATACGCCTTCGGGGATGACGATGCCCGTGTTCGCGTTCGGGTTGGCTTGGCTCCACAACTGTATTTGTTCGTCGGTGACGGGCTTGCGGCTGCGCCCCGTGAAACCCGCCGGCGGCGGGGTCTTGCGTCCTTCCGGCAATGGGATGACCTGCATCCACCCGGCCGCGCGATACCTGGGTGCGGCTGCTGCGTATCCGTAGATGTCGGTCATCCTTGAAACTCCTTTGACGTGATGTGAATATGTGTGGTGCCGTGCACGCCTTTGCATTCGTGCGGGCCGCTTGGATACGGCTACGGCGGTCGGGACTGGTATCAGTCCTTGTCGGAATCCTTGCTTTTGTGCTAGCCCAGTACTACGAGTCTCACGCTCATGAGCTGGAGGCTTTCCGAATCGACGTCACGGAAACCGTCCTGATCGGAGGCGAGGGAATCCATGTCCTTCATCAGCTCGATCTACTGGTTCTGCAGATGTTTCAGAAGCTCGTCCACTAGAACTCACCTGTTTCCGGCTGCTGTTCGGAACCCCCGTGGTATTGGGGTTGCGACTGGTCGGTGACGGCGGTGACCGCTTCGACAGGCACGCCCAACAGGGCGGCGATCTCCTGCGGCGGCTTACCCATGGCCTTCAACTGGTTGACCTTCATCGGCTCAGCCTGCTGCTGTGGCTGGCCGAGTTGTACCGGCTGGGCGGGTTGCTGCGGCTGCTGCTGCGTCGGCGGGTTCCACGGGTCGACCGGAGCCGGCGCATATCCCTGATTCGGGGCCTGCATGGGCTGCTGGGGCGCGTACTGCTGCTGCGGGTATGCCGGCTGGGCTTGCTGCATGCCGGGCTGCTGGGGTTGGTTCATGGCGAGGTCGGCCGGCGACTGGTGTTCGATCACGTATTCGAACAGTTTCGGCGCGTTCATGCCGGGCTTCGCCTCGCCGAAACCGGTGAACGTGGCCGTGAAACGGTCGCCAGGCCGCACTTCTGCGGCCTTCCTCAGCCCGGCGTTGTGCAACGCCTGAAGCCATGCGCGGCGCTGGAGGCCGAAGCCCTTGATGTACACGGTGCGCCGGCCGTCATCGTCCTCCACCATCGGATCGGTGACGCCGGTGTTGATGGTGACGAGCACCTGCATCTGCGGCTGTCCGTCATCGAAGAACTTCGGCTGGCGGGACTTGAAATCGCGGATCTGGTTGGCGGTCACGTTCTCGATGATTCCGCTGATCGATGTGCCGGGCTGTTCGAATTTCGCGCCCTTGCTGCTCTGCGATTCGATGCTGGCAAGCATCTGCTCCGGGGTCATGGACACGGCCGGGCGTGCCGGCGGCTGACCATACCCCTGCTGATACCCCTGTTGGGGGTAACCCTGCTGCGGGTAACCATACTGTTGCTGTGGCTGTCCGAACATGATTGTTTTCCTTTCGTTATTCGGTGAACTGGTATTCGGATTCGATTAGGGGGATGAGTTGGAGCCATTTGTCGGGCACGTCCGGCCACGGCTTTTCGTCGAATTCGGGGAGCGCGCTCATGTCGGGCCAGACCCGGCCCTTGCAGGAGAAGCACTTGTCGGGTCCGGCCGCCGGCAACTGTTTGATCCAGCTGTCGCGCACGTCGGGGCCCTCCGCCTGCTCCACGCAATCCATGAGGTTGACGAGCAGTTGGGCACGGCTCAACGCCCATTTGCCGGGCTCCGGGTCGAACCTTGTCTCCCAGGGCAAAGCGTCGCCCAAACTGGTCTTGTTGCTGGGCAGGAAGTAAATGCAGTTGCGTTCCACCCGTTCGCCCTCGTTCTGCAGGCCCATGCCGTAGAGCGACGCCTGTATCCGGTATTGTTGCGATGGGCCGTGGGCCTTGACCTTGGTGACGGTTGTGTTGCCGACGTTCTTCCAATCGATGGTGCTATGGGTTTTGCGATCCCAGAGGTCGATCGAACCGGTGACGTCGTAGCCGCCGTGCAGGCCCTGCAATCGGCCTACGGTGACGCGATATTCGCTGCGCCAGCGCTCCACGAGTTCGGTCACGTTGTCCTCACTCGTGTAGAGGAACTGGTGCGCAGGATCCCTGTTCAGCTCGCGGAACATCTGCTCGAAGTGCTCGTGCACGCACGTGCCGATGAACGGCCGCCAACCCGGCGAACGACGCTCCGGCCAGCCCGCCAGTTTCGCCGCGAGGCAATGCACGCAATCCGTTCCCAGTTCGGATGGGCCTATCTCACGCTGCAGCTCACGCGGAGCGTTCTGGATATCCGCTTCGATGAGCTGGCGGATCTCCGGCCACAATCGTGGTTCCTCCATCGTGTCCGTCTTGGTTTTCGGCGTTGCCGGCGGCTTGTCCATATCGGGTGCCGACTGCGTCATGGGCGGCACGTCGACGGGTATCGCGTCACCCTGCTGTTGGGCTTGTGCGACGGCGAGAATGGCGTCATTCATGCTCATGGTTCTTCACCTCCTTCAAAAACTCGTTGATCTGTTTCCTAATGTCCGCCAACGCGGTTCTGCTGAGCCGTGTAATGGCCACCGCCTCGTCCGAGTTGTCGAAGCGCAGCGTGTAGGTGCGGTCGCCGTCCTTCGCGATGGTTACCGGCATGCTGCCGAAGGCCATCGAATGCACGGGAAAACCGGTCTTGCCCTGCGCCTCCAGTTCGCGTATGGCCTTGTGGATGCGTCTGGCGACGTTGAGGCCCAGCTCGTCGAGCTGCTCGGAACGGATGACGTACAGGTCGTCGGTCAGCTCGTTGCCGTTCTCGTCGTGCAGGTCGTAGTCGGCGATGGCGCTTTCCACGATCTGGGCGATGCCCAGGCTGGACAGTTCTGCGTTCATGAGACCACCACCGTCGGCTTGCCGTTCATCGCGTAATCGGCCACCGCGTCCGCCGACAGCAGCTTCTCCAACTGGCTGAGCGGCCGCGGCCGCAACTGGTAGGCTCCGGGATACTTGGTGGCCGGGTAGGCTTTTTCGAACGTGCCGGCGTTGATGCGGCGCGCGCCCGGCTTGACCTGCACCTTCAGGTTGCCGGCCTGGTAGGTGCCGACCGGATGCGAGTCGAGAATCAGGGATTTGAGATTGTCGATTTCCTCCTGTCGGCTGGCGATCTCGGCCTGCAGTTCGACGATGCGCGCCGCCTGCGCGGCGAACAATCCTTGGCGCAATTCCCCGTCCGGGTTCACGGCCTCCGTGGTTTCAATGGTTGATGTGTCATTCGCAGTCATTTGATGTGCCTTTCACGATGATTTGGGCGTAGGTGGGATACCACGCCGTCTGATGCTTGGTCTGGTTCGTGTGCCGGTTGCAGCAGGTGATCGCCTCGTCCAGTCCGGTGGGCTTGCCGAGCGGCCCGCATGTCCTGCAACGCGGCATCCAAAGACGTTTATCGGGCATCCTGCTTGTCCTTGGAGGTGAGTCGCAGTCCGGCTATGATGTCCGCCGAAGCGTCCGGGTTGCGCAGCAGCTTCGATATGGCCGTGCCTTCCTTGACGGTCAGTTGGGCGATGGCGATGGCCGACGTGACGGCCGTATGCTGCTCGTTGGTGAGTATGATCTTGTCGGACAGCAACAGTTTGGTGGCCTTGTCGATGAACGTGGATGCGGCGTTCGTGATCCCGTTCGCGGTCGGCACCAGGGCCGCCAGTTCGAAGCTCAGGTCCTCGTCGGATACGAGCGCCTGTTGCACCATGCGTGGCTCGTTGATCGGCTTGCTCATGATTGTTCTCCTTGCTTGTTCGGCTCCCATTCCGGGAGCGGCTTGATACGGATAGAGAGGTGCGGCTCGTACTCGTGCCCGCAACACGTGTAGGGGTCGCCGCTCTTGCGCTTCCGGTAGCGGCCCTTCGACCCGTAGACCCATAGGTCGGGCATCCGCTTGCTGGCGTGGGATTCGACGACCTGCGCGTCATCCACGTAGGCGATGCCGTTCAGGGAATCGAGCACCAATTTCAGGAGATTGTCGAGATCGGGACGGCCCCTATGGGACATCCAGAATTCGGCCTCCAACCTGACCGGGCACTGGTATGGTTTCGCCTGCGGGTATTTCAACCGGAATTCGGCGAACAGGCGTTCCTCCGCCCTGACGGTGCGCTTCGGTGTCATCGCGTGCCCGTTGTAGACGCGGGGACGCCCCTTCGGCACCGGGTCGCCCGGCAGGCAGAGCGTGAACTCACTTGGCTGTTCCATCGCCGCCCCACTTCAACAGGATTCCCACGAACACGAGCGGCAATACGACCGCCAATGCGAGCGAGCCGGTTATCATCCACTGCGGCGTGCCCACCGGACTTGGGATGCGACTATGCGTGCCGGCGAAACCGACCAGCCAACCCTCGAAGAACGTGAGAGCCAGTAATACGGCCGATTTCTGCCCGTCCGTTAACCTCGGCCGGGGTCGGCGCATACGCTTCTTTTTGCGCAATGCTTCGATGCTCATTCCGCAACCTCCTTGCGCTTGCGTTGGATGGCACGCAGCAGGGTCAGCGACTGGCTGAGGATCATCGACGCCTCGAACGCCAACTGGTTCTCACCCAGCTCGAACAGCGCGTGTTCGAGAGAGCCGGCCGCGTCATGCACGTCACTGGCCACATCGACGGCGTGCTGCCACTGATCGACCGGATGGAACAATCTTTCCTCCACGGTGTCCTTGTCTGGATCGCACGCCGGACAATCGCACTTGCCGGTTTCCGGCTGGCGCGTCTCCTCGTCCAACTCCTTCTCCAACTCAGCCTCTCCTCCCTCAAGCAGCCGCTCCATGAGCTCCTTGAGCGACATGTCCTCGGGAACCTCGACGCCGATGGCGTGGATACCGCTAACCTTGTGTTCTGACATCACTGATTTCCTTTCTGAATTTGGTTGGTGATGTTGGTGCCGGCATGAACCTTGGACAGTGCGACGCCGGCACCTCTTCCTTTTCTCCCGGTTTTGAATCCGGGAAACCCTTATTCGCCGTAGACCAGCTCCTTGCGGCTTATCGCGCACCGCCGGTCCCGGTAGTCGATGACCTCCTGTGGATTCCAAACGAGCCTGCGGCCTACGCGTTTCGGCGCGGGCGGATACCGGCCTCCCCACTTGTCGTGGCACGACCACACGTAGAGACTGCCCTTCGAGACACCAAGGAAGCTCGCCACCTTGGCGATCGGCCAGCCGTCAAGAGACGATTCGATTTGACTACCGGCCATCACGCACCCGCTTCCAGGTCAAGGGGAGTGCAGCCCAGATACTTCTGGATGAGGTACTGCTGGCCCTTGGGCGTGACCTTCGTCGTGAAGTTCAACGACACATGACCATCCGAATGGGCGATCGATGTTTCCTTGACCTCGAACAAACCCAGTTCCATGCTCTTCTGCGTCGGCATGTTCGGGTTCCCGTTGCGCTTCATCAGGAAACCGTCCTCACGTAATTGTTTGAACAACCGGTTCTGGCCGGTCTTCACGCCGTTCTGTTTGAGGATCTTCGCCAATTCGCCGATCAGAATGCTCCTCTTGCTCGTGGCCACCGCGTCCGCGAACAACACCTTCGGCTTCTGCTCGTCCAACTGCTTCCGTTGTTCTTCGATGGTCTTCTGCGCGATGAGCACCGCGCGCGCCATCGTCTCCTCCGGGGTTTCGGCCTGGGGGATGTAACCGCCGGTGCGACGGATCTGGGGGACGACCTCGTCGAACAGCCAATGCTCGAACTCGACTGCGCTGGGGAGCTTGCTGCTGGCGATGAGGCGGTACACGTCGCCTTCGGTGAGGAACACGGCCTGTTGGGTGCGGCCGAGGCTGTCGGTGATGGGGTAGCGATTCGCGACCCCATCGATATGACGGCAGTGCTTCCTGATTGCGTCGTTGGTGTTGCTGTATCCGAGTGCGGTGGCGACATGCTTCGCGCAGAACAGCACCGTCCCGTTCTCCGCGGTCACCGTGGCGACCGGGTTGCCCCTGAACTCGAAGGGCTGTACATTGGATTCGGTCATTTGAACCTGCTTTCAATTGATATCGCCGCCGCTGCAATCGGCGGCATTTTTTTTGTGGCTAGAATCTGAGCCATGTGGAAATGGCTGGTGGACAACTGGATGGGATTGACGGCACTGCTACTGTCCTTCGACGCGGAACGACGCCTGTACCTCTCGACCGACTGGGGAGTGGAGAAGACGGATGGGGACGGGTGGATACTGCGCAACAACGGGTGGCTCACCGAACGAGACATTCGAGTGACGCCGACTGGCGGCGCTATCGTCGAATACCGTGGGGACTCCAAGCTCGAGCGCCATGAGTCCGGCACCGTCATCGTCGCGATGGTCGAGACCTCGAAATCGAGAGACATCCGCGTATCCTCGCGAAGAATCCTGTTCCGGCATTCCCGGATCCTGTCCCTATAGACCCCGGCCCGACATCCACGGGCTCGAGCCCACGGAGACAGAAATCGATGTCTTCCTTGTCGCAGACGACGAGTCCCGTGTATTCGACCCAGCATTTGCCGTCATCAAACACGCGAACCGTCATCGGGTGGCCGTCCAACCATCTGACACGATCCATGTCGATGCTGAGAATACGAATCAGCGCACGGGCCCTCTCGCGTTCCGCGCCGCCAAGCCGGTAGGTCCTAACCATCACGCCACCGCCTCGGGTTTGAGATCCTTGTCCGGTATTTCGGTCACTTCGGCTATTTCACCTGGCGTGAAGCCGAATGCGCGGTTGAATCCGACAATCATCGTCGGGGAGACGATGTTGGTGTGCATTGCTTTCGACAGCACGCTTTCGCTGACGCCGATAGCGCCGGCGAAAGCCGCATTGGATTTCAGCCCGCTCATGCGCTTGCAGCGCTCGAGGAAATCCGGTTTAAAGGTCATCGCGTAAGCCATCTCAGGCAACCTCCTTTTAGTGGTTTGCATCTCGCAACCTTGGTGTTGCGTTCTGCGAATTATTAAAATGCACAATGCGAAATAAGTCAAGCGAAATGCAAAACACGGCGTGTTGCAAAGAAACAGAAAATGTTGCATAATGCAAAACATGAACATTGAACAGTGGTACCAGGAAACAGTCGGAAACGACAGTCAAAACACCGTGGCCGACAATGCAGGCATCGTCCCATCGTCTCTCTACCGACAACTCCCAGATAAGTTATCCCCGCAAAACGTGGTAAAGATTGCGCGAGCTTACGGTGGATCAGCTATCGACGGTCTTGTCGCGGTGGGTCTTATCGATGACGATGATTTGAGAAAATCAGAATCTTCCGACGCTCTTCGTGATGCCACAGATGAGGAGCTCATTCATGAGCTGGCAATCAGATTGGCAGCAGGAGCAGCAAAGCGGAATCCTCGATGGAATGAGCCTATCGTGATTTCCGATGAGGATATGAACGAAGCTCGTCTACGCAACGAATCAAGCGAGAAGGACTCTGATTCAGATCTTCGGCCTATTTCCGAAGTAGATGACATCCCTACATTGTCCAAAGATAATTTCAAGCAATCAAATAAGAAAACGAAGCATTATTCAAGCATCGGAGAAGAGCTGGCAGAGAAGTTCGCGGCAAACCCCGAAACCTTTGAGGCTGCCGCCAATCATGACCGGAACAAGGAGCTTGAAAGGGAAGGGGGCGAAGGACGATAAACGTCACCTATGACGACCTCCTGAGGGAAGCCTCCAACAGCGGCATTCGGGTGGAGGAATGCCAGCTGCAGCAGGGGTTATGCGGCTTCTACTATGAACCCAAGCACCTCATCGTTATCGATGAGACCATGCTGGATTTCCAGAAACGCTGTACCCTCTGCCATGAGCTCGTGCACGCCCACAACCACGACCAAGGCTGCAGTCCCTACGGGTCGAAAGCCGAACGCCGCGCAAGACTATATACCGCCCTGCGTCTCATCAACCCGCATGAGTACGCGATAGCCGAGCGCATGTACGGTGCGGACTCGTACCTCATCGCATGCGAACTCGATGTGACCGTACAAGTCATAGAAGATTACAAGAACTGGCTGCACGACAGTGTGGCCGCCTGGAAGAAAGAAGAAAACAATGACCGAGCCAACCCCCATGCAGGCACAGCAGCCGCCGGCGACGCAGGATAGCCAGCCCGCAGCAGCACCATCCGCGTCAACGCTGGCACCGAAGAAGAAGCTCCCAACGGCGGCTGTCATCGCCATCGCCGCGATCATAGGACTGGTCGTGGGACTTGCCGGCGGACTCGGAGGCATGTACCTGTACGCCACGCCCATCATCAACCAGCAGAAGTCGGACATCCAAGACCTCAATACATCATTGGACTCCGTCAAAGCGCAGCTGACCGACGCGAACGAAAAACTCAACCCCCAGGAAGATCCCAACGACACGGGATCCAACACCGACGCTTCGGGCACGGGTGAGACCGCCGTCAGCGGCGGCGTCGAAATGAAGGTCCTCGAAGCCGGCGAACAGCCCACCATCAGCTTCGACACATGCGGCGACGGATGCAGCAACGGCCAATACAGGCCAAAGACACCGGACGCGAACACCAAGTACTGGGTGGCCAAGGTGGAGGTCACGAACAACACTAGCAGTCCGATGGACATCACCTGCAGCTACCCCTATGAGATAGTCGCGTTGAACTCGAAGAACCAGAAATACACGCCCATCAAGAATCTGTATCAGGTCGAAGGCAACCCCGAGTGCAACGCCCAGCTCCAGCCTGGATTGACCAGCACGGTCACCTATCCGTTCCAGGTCCCATTGGACGCGAAGATGGTTGCCATAGCATTCCGCGACGTCGGAGACGTGTATTCCGGCACCGGCGGGGAGGACAGCTACTCCTATATAGTCACCAACCCGAATTACGTGGTCAATCGATAGAAAAAGAATTGCCCTGTTGGCACTGCAGCGCCAACAGGGCGGTTGAAGAATCCAGCTAGTTCAAGAAAGGAGGACGCTTCGCCTACCTATCATAGCCGATAGGCCTGGCGGAGCTATACCCGAAATGTCAGAAGAACGCGAGTGTGCTGCCGAAGTAGTTTCCGCGCTCCTGCGGGGTAAACTCCAGGGACAGCAGATGGTATTCCGGGTCGTCGGGATCCGGCCCCTCGTCCATGAATCCGAATCGTGTGAACAGGTCCATGCTGGGCTTGTTGCGCGGATCCACCTGGGTGAGCACGAGTGGCGTGCGGTTGAAACGCCAGGCATCGTCACGCAGGCGCACGATAACCGAGGAGAGCAGAGTGTCTCCGAGATGTGTGCCACGCACCTTCAAAGCGGTGGCGATATACGAGATCTGGTAGACGCCCTCATGCTCATCGGTCGTTTCCACGGCTACGCCGTATTCGCAGAAGCCGACCACGTCATCATGCAGGGGAATATCTCCGGATACGACAAGAAGCGTGCGCATGATCCCCTTCGGGGTCTTGCGCACGCTGAGGTCACGTATGTAGCGTTGCGGGTCCATCGCCCATTCGGGGCCTCCAGGTTCACAGCACAGGAACTGCCTGAGGGCCGTCTGATGGTCTCTGGAGCATTCGCGCTCAATGACGAGCTTCAGACCCATCGATGGTTTCCTTCCGGGCCTTTGCCCTGCGTTCCATGTAATGGCGGGCGCTGCGGGTCAGCTTCATCCATTTCTCGTCCACGGCGTTGCGTGGCTTGCCGTCCTCGGGCGGCACGTATGCCGGAATCGGCTTCACGCCGGTATCGGTCATGGTCATGGCCGTCTCCTTTCCGATTTTGGCGTAAAGAGAATATTTTATTAATTTCCCTGTTATCCGTCAAATCTCATTAAAACACATTAATACCAGTTAAAACACGTTAAAACCGAAAACAAGTATGAGCGAGTGAAAAAATCATGGCGAACATCACCAGATACAGGACGGCCAAAGGCGAAAACAGGTATCGAGTCCGCTATCGGAAACCCGACGGCACGCAAACCGACAAGAGGGGCTTCCGCCGCAAGATTGACGCGGAGACGTGGGCTGCGGAACACGTCACCATAGCCAAGGCCACCGGCAGCTACATCGACCCGGAAGGCGGCAAACAACGCATAGGCACGCTGCATGACCAGTGGATTGCCGAAAAGAAGCCGTTTTGGAAGGCGACTTCGGGTTCCAACATGGACAGCGCATGGAAATGCCACTGCGAGGCCAAATGGGCAGAACGGCAGATAGGCAGCATCACACACGCCGAAGTCCAGGCATGGGTCGGAAGCATAATCGATAAGTCCGGCGCACCATCCGTCAGCCGCCCATACCAGATCATGCAGGGCATATGCAGCATGGCTGTGCGGGACAAGCTCATCTCCTCCAACCCGTGCGACGGCATCGAACTGCCGAGACTCCCCAAACGCAAGGATCGCCGCATCTACCTGACCATTACCAGACTGCTGGCACTCGCCAACGAAGCGTCGAACTGCCGGAAGCTGGGAGAGGAGCGCCGGGCGCTCATACTGCTATTGGGCTTCTGCGGGCTGAGATGGGGCGAAGCGGCCGGATTACAAAGACGCGATCTCGACTTCGACGCCGGCATACTGCACGTGCGCCGCAACCTCGTATACGTCAACGCCAAATGGGCCGAGGGCACCCCGAAGAACCACGAACGCCGTGACGTGCCCATGCCCCGCATAGTCATGGACGCGCTCAAACCGATATGCGAGCAACGCGAACACGAGGAGCGCGTGTTCCGTGACGTGCGTGGAGGCCCTATCCGCAAGCAGAGCCTCGCCCGCGAGACGGGATGGTGGACGCACACGCTCACCCGTCTGGGCTGGAAGCGGGACGATTGGCCGGTGCCTCACGACCTGCGTCACACCGCCGCCTCGTTGGCCGTGCACGCGGGCGCGAACGTCAAGGCCCTGCAGAGGATGCTGGGCCACAAGAACGCGAGCATGACGTTGGACGTGTACGCGGATCTGTTCGACAGCGACCTTATGGACGTGGCCCGTCTGCTCGATGCTGCGGTGCAGGTGGAGACGGGCGTGGAAGAATGTGGGCAAAATGTGGGCAAAAACGTTTTGGAACATGCTTGAAACCCTCAGAAACGTTGGAATCACGCCATTCCTGCAAACGGTGGTTCTTCAGCAAGTTGAAGGACGCACTGAGCTGAGAGCGGATGCGTTCTTGGCTCCCCCTCTGAGGGGAGCCAAGTCTGTTACTTCAGCAGGGAGCGGCACATGGAGCGGTATTCGTTGACGTAGCCGCCGCCGAAGAAGACGCAGTGGCCGGCGATGGGGTAGAGCTGCCAGAGCGTGATGCGCTCCTGCCATCCGGCCTTCAATGGATGTACGGACTGGTAGCCCTCGGTGATTTCGCTCAGATAGCTCATACCGAACAGGTGCAGCATAGCCAGATCCTCCTCGCGATGACCGCCATGTGCCGCCGGGTCGATGAGCACGGCCTCGGACTGCCCGGAATCGGCGGTCCACATCACATTGCCGCTCCACAGATCACCGTGGATGCGCGCCGGCTTGTCGGCCGCGGCGCGGCCCATCAGATCCGGCAGCGCTTCAATCACACGCTCAGTCAACTCGACATCGCGCTTATCCAGCTCGCCACGTTTCACACCAAGGTTGACCATCGGGCGCAGACGTCCATCAGCGAAATAGCTGATCGGGTCGGTCCACTCGCCGGTATCCATTTTCACCGGGTCCTGCAATGGTCCGAAATAGCATGTGCCGTTATATCCGTCAGGCGCAGACCCGAAATACTTGGCACCCGCATCATGCATACGGGCCAGAGCCGCGCCAAAAGCTCGTGCCGCCTGAGGCGTGGGGGACGCGCTACCCACACGTTCGATATCCAGATAATCCTTGCCCCAGCCGTATACCTGCACCACGCGCGGGCCGCCTTGCGCATGAGCCGCTCCCAACCATTCGAGTCCTCGACCCTCGCATTCGAAGAATCCTTCCGGTGCGAATGCCCTGCTTTTGCGATACGTGGCCATAATGCTCCCTTCGTCGCTTACGTACTATATCCACTTTCATTGTAGAAGCCGTGGATGTTACCGATTCTTAGTGTTGTTCTACACCCCCTTGGGTAGGGTGTTCATCGTCATAACACATCAAATACTTAGAAATCACGAGGGGTTATGAATTTTTTCCAAGCGATCATTCTCGGCATCGTTCAGGCGCTGACCGAATATCTCCCGGTGTCCTCCAGCGCGCATATCCGTATTTTCGGCGATTTGATGCTGGGCTCTGATCCCGGTGCGGCGTTTACCGCCATCATCCAAATCGGCACCGAACTTGCGGTGATTCTGTATTTCCGTCACGACATCATCAATATCCTTACTCACTGGTTCAGCTGCCTGTTCGGCAAGAACGGCAAGGATTGGAAGGCCCGCATGGGCCGCGGCGACAATTACGCCACACTCGGCTGGAACATTATCGTCGGCTCGATTCCGATTATTATCCTCGGCTTCACTCTGCAGAACGTCATCGAAACCTCGTTGCGCAACCTGTGGATTACGGTAACCGTGCTGTTGGTATTCGGCATTCTGCTGTGGATGGTGGATGCCAAGGCTCGCCAGAACAAAACCATGAATGATATGACGTATCGTGATGCATTCCTCTTCGGTTTGGGCCAGTCCATGGCGCTGATTCCTGGTGTGTCCCGCTCCGGCGGCACCATCACCGTCGGTCGCGCACTGGGCTACACGCGTGAGGCCGCTGTGCGTCTGAGCTTCCTGATGGCCATCCCCGCGGTGTTCGGCTCAGGTTTGCTCGAAGCCATCAAGGCCGTGAAGAACTACAAAACCGATGCGATGTTCCCCGGCTGGGGGCCGACCCTCGTAGCCATGGTCATCAGCTTCGTACTCGGCTACATCGTGATCATCGGATTCCTGAAGTTCGTATCGAACTTCTCCTATAAGGCCTTCGCCATCTACCGCATCGGTTTGGCTGTGGTCGTCGCCTTGCTGCTGATTGTGGGCGTGCTGCCGGCCATCGATCCCTCCGTGGTGGCTGCGGCATAAGACGGGTCGATAGGCGACTCCAATATAATGGTGCTCCCGCTGGCGGGAGCCGTCAGCGAAGCTGACTGGGGG
>OKSB01003248.1_pt1 | contig 13171 bp, 9 predicted proteins | sample 1601171 | NCBI WGS metagenome assembly OKSB01 (sample SAMEA3541496, study PRJEB24748) | human gut metagenome | biome: human gut; feature: human-associated habitat; material: faeces | place: China | collected 2012 | reverse complement strand
CGCACCGCGAAATTATCGCAAGGCGAATTTACTTCGCCGTTAAGCGATAATTTCAGGCGCAAAACGCTCTAAAAGCCCGCCGGGACTTATGCCCCGTCCATATCCAGGGCAATTTCAAAGTGAAATTGCCCTGGCGGCTGCGTAAGCAGACGCCCGCGCCCGAAAGCAAGGAGCCTTTAGCCGTTCGCGGGCAAAGCGAGCGTTGCTTTAACTGTAGGCGACGCAGGAGCCGTACAGATAAGGACAGCAGCGCTAGGGATAAAGAGAGTAATGATGGACCGCGTTCCCGCCGCAGATTGAGGGCAGCGTCAACTTTCCAAGGTCCAGCCGTAGTCGGGCGCGGCGCGCAACTGCGGATTCCTCAGCCCGTGGCCGCGCACAATGTCGCCCCAGCGGCGGAGAAAGCATTCCCGGGCCTGGGGCGTCAGTGTTTCCTCTCCAACTCCCCCTGCCCCATTCTCCAACACCCACTGGCCCCAGGGCGAGATCAGGGTAAACAGACCCTGCCCTTCCCGGCGCAGGCCGTAGTCCGCCCCGGCCAGAGCTCCTGACGCGGGGTCAAAGCCGCCGCTCTCCAGAAAATCCTTTCGCCGGACGGCCATGCAGCACCAGGAAGACGCCAATGCCCGCCGCGTCAACAGCAACTGTCCCCAGCAGAGCGAGGGCAGCAGCTCGGGCGCGGCTCCACGCTGCAAGGGAAACGGCAGGCCCGTCACATCGGGATAGAGACCCGCGTGCCGAAGCCGCCCGCCTTTCCAGACACAGCCGCCCACCAGGGCCAGATCGGGCCGCAGCGCCAGCGCCGCCAGCTGTTCGGGGCGGCAATCCCCCACCGGCGTCAGACCGGCGTGCAGAAAAAGCAATACCTCTCCCGTGGCGGCCTGGGCGGACGCCCGGCAGGCTGTGGCCCAGTGCGGCCCGGCGAACGGCAGGACGCGCATCTCCTGACGCAGCCCGACACCGGTTTGTTTCGCGGGCTGCGCCGACGGATGCAGCGGCTGCCAGAGCATTTCCAGGCGCAACCGCCGGGCCAGCCCGTGCAGGGATTTCGCCAGGCCCGGCGTCAGAGGCCCCGGCGCGTCGGCCAGCAGAATCACGCTGCAATGCAGTTCCGGCGGCACGGCCAGGGCCAGCTTGAAAAAATTGTTTTTGCCCGCGGGCATAACAGTGGCGGCAAGGCCCCGTCGTTGCGCGCTTTCGGCCAGAGCCCGGCGTGTGGCTTCCAGCACGTAGGGCTTGGCCCCCACTCCGGCAGTGGTGCTGCCCGCATGAATCCTCCAGTGGTAAAGAATGCGCGGGATGTGGGCGATTTCCTCCGGCCTGAGTTTTTCGGTCACGCGCAGGCTCAGATCAAAATCCTGCGAGCCTTCAAAGCCGGGGCGCAGACCGCCGACTTCGCGCAATATCTCGACGGCATAGGTCGAGAGATGGCCGGTGCAATGCAGGTCGAAATCAAATGCCGCCTTGAACACCGGCGTGCGCCGCACGCCGTGGGCATCGATCTTGTCCTCATCGCTGTACAGCAAGCGCAGGCCGGGACGTTCCGCCGTGTGACGGGCTACTTCCAGCAGGGCGTCCGGAGCCAGCAGATCGTCGTGATCCAGAAAGGCCGCCCACTGCGCGTCCGCCAAAGCCAGGGCGCTGTTGCTCGCCCGCGAGATATGCCCGTTCCGTTCCCGGAGGACCAGCCTGATGCGTTTGTCCCGCGCGGCATAGGAACGCAGCAGTTCCGGCACTTCCGGTCTGGTGGAGGCGTCGTCGGCCAGGCAGAGCTGCCAGTGACCGTAGCTCTGGGCCAGTACGGAATCCAGGGCCGCGCGCAGAAACGCGGGTTCGGGATTCCAGACCGGCATGAGCACGGCGATTTCCGGCCAGGCGCGTTCCACGCGCAAGTCTTGTACGCCTGGGCCTTCAGCCGGGGACGCATTCTCGCGCAGTTCCAGCCAGGCGTCATACACGGAAGGCGCGTTATCCAGAGAACAGGCGTAAAGCCCCGCCCCGGCCAGGGCCCGCAGGCCCGGTCTGAGCAGGCCGTGATGAAAACGCCGGGCCCGGGTCCGCCAGGCGCGGGCCTCATCCCTGAACCGTGACAGATTTTCACGCTCGCCGAAGGCCTCCAGCCGGGCCGCCAGGGCTGTATACCAGGCAAAAGCGCGCGGCAGGCTGGACGGCAGTTCACGGCAGAGGCTCACAGCCGGGGCGCGTTTCTCCGGCGGCAGAAAGCGCAGCAGATGCAGGAGCGCGGCGGGTTCCGGCGCATGCCGCCAACGCAGCCAGGCCGCATCAGAGGAACCTTCCGCCGCCTCCAGGGGCAGGTCGCGGGGACCTTCCGCCAGCCAGGGCGTAAGGCCGTATTCCAGGCCGTCAGCCTGAACCTGGCAATGGTAGTCCGGTTGCAGCAGGTCCGGCTCCAGGCGACCGCGTTGCAGCAGGCTGTTCCACAAACCACAGGTTTTCCAGGCGTCGAAAGCGTCGCGCAGTACGGCCCTGGACGCGGGTTCCGTGGAAAAGCCGCCGCGCGCGTCCCGCAGGCGCAGGCAGAGATCCGGACCGGCCAGACCTTCCAGGCCCGGCCTGAACCCGCCCACAGCCAGAAAATCCTCTCGCCGCACAAGCAGAGCAGCGTCATGGGCCAGTTGAAAAACGCGCCGCCGCGCGGCCAGAGGATGGGCGGCCGGCAGGCCTTCATATAAATAGTGCAACCGCCCCTGGCTGTCGGCCACGCTGCCCAGATGGCGAACCCGGCGCGGGCCGTTATTCTCCGGGCCGCCCTCCGGCGCAAGCAGCAGGGGATTGAGCCCGGCCAGGCCGGAATCCGCCGCCAGTCTATCCAGCAGGGGTGCCAGAGAGCCGGGTTCCAGGAGCACATCCGAGGAAAGAAAAAACAAAAAAGGACTGCCTGCCGCGCCCGCAGCCGCGTTGACGGCCATGCGCCAGTCTTCTCCCGGCGTCGGCGACAGGCAATCAAAGCCGGTCAGGGCTCCCCGGCGCAACAAGCTTTTTCCCATTGCCCGCACCGGACTTTCCAAGCCCGCCGGGCAACAGCAGAGCACCGCCGTTTCTCCGGCCCCGGCCTGAACCAGACCCTCCAGACAGGCAACGGGCGGCTCCTCTCCCCGGCAGATCAGGATTACCGTCAGGGCGGCCGAACCGGACGGCTGTGTGGGCAAAACGTCGCTCATGCGGGCATGGTACGGCAGGGGCGGACGCAATGCAACGCGCGGCCCGGCAAGGAGGGCGCCGCGTCCCCTCGCTCTTGGGGCTTGGCAGAGCCCGGCAAGGTCTGCTAGGTTTGCACGTTCTCCAAAGCGGATTACGCTTGAGATTTCCGCTTAACGACGGGCAAAGCCCGCCTGCGGAAATCTCGCGGGCCTTGTTTCACAAGGCTGAGCATTCTAACAGTACAGAGTAATTTCATTGTGAAAATGCTCTAACGTCGCACAAGACCGCCCGGTGCCGCGAAAGGTGCTCGGGCGCCACAAAGGCTTGATATATGACCGTATTTTTGCCGCGCCTGCTTTACCTTCTGGCTGCGCTGGCTTGGTATCTGCTGCTCTGGCCCAACCCCATCACCATCTTCATGGCCGGCTGTTTCTCCTGCCTGACCTTGCCCTTTTACCGGCGCCTCCGGCAGAGGGCCAGCGCTTGGCGCGTCCGCCTGGAGCGCCATGAGCCTGACTCGCGCGGACGGCGTTTTCTTATCAGGTTTTCACACCACATGCCGCTCTGCGGCTATATCGCGGCCATTTTCTCCGGCCTGTTCGTGCCCATCGCCATCCTGGCCCTGCTGGTGTCGCCGCAGGCCGTCGCCGGGCTGGCGCGGCTGCGCGAACTCCAGGCCAACAATTTTCAACTGCCGCCCCAGTGGGTGGAGCATATCCAGCACTGGCGGCTGAGCCTGACCGAATATCCAAGCATCGAAAAGGCGGTCAACGACTTCCTGCACAATCTGGACACGCTTTTCGGCGACGCCGTGACCATGCTGGTCAGCCGGAGTTTCGGCTTTTTGGGCGGCACCATGACCGCGTTCTGGACCACCTTTCTCTTTCTGACGCTCACGGTGCTGTTCACGGTCTATTCCCGGCGCATCCGCAAGGTCACCTGCCGGATCTTCCATCTGCCGCAGGCTCTGCTGCGGCGCTTCATCAGCGCCATTCACCGCGCCCTGCGGGGCATTATGCTGGGCATCGTGCTGGTAGCCCTGGCCCAGGGCTTTCTCTGCGGCATCGGCTTTGCCGTGGCCGGTTTCAACCAGCCCGCTTTCTGGGGCATGCTGGCTACCCTGGTGGCCCCCATCCCCGTGGTGGGCACGGCCCTGGTCTGGCTGCCGCTCTGCCTTTCCCTCTGGTTCACCGGCAAAACCATGGCCGCCGTGGGCTTGGCTCTCTGGGGCATGCTGGCCGTGGCGGGCGTGGACAACGTGCTGCGGCCCCTGTTTCTGCGCCAGGGCATCAAGGCCCCTTTCTTTGTCCTGATCCTCGCCATCCTCTGCGGCCTGGCAAGTTTCGGGCCGGTGGGACTCATTGCCGGGCCCGTCCTGCTGGCTTTTGCCATGCAGGCGGTGGAAGAAGCCAACTATTTTTACAGGACCCATGAGTAATTCCCGCAGCACAGCGCTTCAGCAGCAAACGAAGCGGCTCCGGCGAGGGCCGTGCGACGCCCTTTCCGGCCGTCCGCGCAGGGCGCTGTTTTGCCTGCTGCTTTGTCTGGGCCTCTGCCTGTCCCTTTGCATCCCGGCCCGGGCCGCGCTGCCCGTGCGCTCGGCCATCCTGGTCAATCTGAACACGGGCCGCGTGCTGTATGAGCAAAGCGCCGACACGGCCATTCCGCCCGCCTCGCTGACCAAGCTCATGAGCATGTTTCTGACCCTGGACGCGGTCAAGGCAGGCCGTATTTCCCTCAACCGGAAAGTGAAGGTCAGCCGCCAGGCCGCCGCCACGGGCGGCTCGTCCATGCATCTGCGCGCCGGTGAACGCGTGCCCCTGGTGCGCCTGCTTACCGGCATGGCCGTGGCCTCGGGCAATGACGCGGCCATGACCGTGGCCCAGCACGTCCACGGCAACAGCCGGACTTTCGTGCGCCAGATGAACCGCAAGGCCCGCGCCCTGGGCATGCGCCGCACGTTGTTCAAGAATCCCACCGGCCTGCCCGCCGCAGGGCAGAAAACCACGGCCCGCGACATGATGGCGCTGAGCCGCGCCTACCTCAAGGCGCACCCCGACGCCATGCGTTTTCACGGCACACGTTTCTTCCTGCACAGGGGCCGCACCATGCGCAATACCAACGCCCTGCTGGGCAGCGTGGCCGGCGTCAACGGCCTGAAAACCGGCTGGACCGTGGCCTCGGGCTACAACATCGTGATCACGGCCCAGCGCGGCAAGACCCGCCTGCTGGCCGTGGTGCTGGGCGGCAACAGCAAGGACAGGCGCGACAGCTCGGCCCGGCGGTTGATTGAAGCCGGTTTCCGTCACCCCTCCTCTCCCAAACAGGTGCAGCGCGCTCTGGGACGGCGGCGCTGAACCTCCTCGCTGGGGGCGAGAGACAAGCCCCGCCGCGAGCCCGCCTTGACCTCATGCCTGCGGCGGCTTATGCTATAACAGTAGACTGGCTTTACAGCCCAACATCCAACGGAGGCTTGCCGCATGTTCGGCATTGGCATGCAGGAATTATTACTTATTCTGGTAGTTGTGCTGCTCATTTTCGGAGCCAACAAACTGCCGGAAATAGGTGGCGGGCTCGGCCGGGCCATCCGCAACTTCCGCCGCGCTTCGTCTGAACCCGATGAAATCGACATCACCCCCAAGGACAAAAAAGACCAGTCCTCTTCCGGTGATGACTCCCACAAAGCCTGAGCCCCTTACGACTGATAAAGGATTCCGCCATGAAAGCTGAACAATTATCCGTTTTTCTGGAAAATCGGGCCGGTCGTCTGGCTGAAGTCACCCACACTCTGGCCGAGGCGGGCATCAACATCCGCGCCCTTTCCTTGGCGGACACCTCTGACTTCGGCATTTTGCGCATGATCGTCTGCGATCATGAAAAGGCCAAAACTGTGCTCAAGGAAAAAGGCTTCACTTTGGGCCGCACCAGCGTGGTGGCCGTGGAAGTGGCCGATACGCCGGGTGGTCTTGACGCCGTGTTGCAGCTTGTTTCGCGTAACGGCATCAATGTGGAGTACATGTACGCCTTTGTGCAGCGCGACCAGGAAAGCGCGGTGATGATCTTCCGCTTCGACAAGGTGGATCACGCCGTGGACGTGCTCAGGGACAACGGCTTTACCATCATTCCGGCGGATCAGCTCTGCGAGTATTAGCAACCGCCGTTTCCGGAATTCCCGAAAATGCCTCTTGAACAGGAGGCATTTTTCATTATGGAGAAACCGGAGTTACTTGCGTAGGTCCAGGGCTGAGCGCAAAAGGTAATTCTTGCCCGCCACCGGCAGGATGTCGCGGCTCAATCCTTCCAGTGCCGCGGCTTTGACGGCTTTTCCGTTTTCAGTTTCACCAAGTTGCAACAGGTAATCAGCGAGCCTGGCCGCCCAGCGGTAATCCCGGCCCGCCAGGGCATTTTGCGCGGCCCGGAGAAGCTGCCCACTCCCACCGGCCAGCGCCGCCATGCGCTCAGCTTCTTCCAACGGCGTCAACGGAACCAATGTAGTGGGATTGCCGTCAAACCAGCCCAGTTTGTGGGCGTAAATGGAACGGACAGCCCAGGGAACAGCGCCGTAAAACTCCCCCAGATACGCCTGATCCCGCAAATGTCCGGGCAGGCGCAGGCTTGCGGCCAGTTCGTCTGGAGTCTTGCCCTGATTCATGCCCTTAAGGGTCTCGGCGTACACATATTCAATGGCCTCCGCATATCCGGACAGCATGGGAAGGATTTCATCCGGGGCCGGGACGGCATTGTGGCCGAACATCATTGCTCTGGGCCTGAAGTCCATTAGGCGGCGCACAGCGTTGGCCCACTGCTCCACATCCCGGTAAACGCCGCCGCGTACCGGATAGATATTGGGGAAGCTGCGGTAGACGTGATCACCGGAAAAAAGCACCTGCCGTTCAGGCAGCCAGATAACGAGATGGTCCGTGCTTTCGCCGGGAATCCTGTGGAGTTCGAGGTTGACCCCGTCAATGCGCACGGGCATGCGGTCTTCCGTCACAAAAATATTGGGCGACAGCAGCGGCCCGGACTTTCCTCCGGCAAACCTCGGGAGCATAACGTTGACCGGATAGTCGGCGTCAGGGATGCCCGCGCCGAACTGCCTGGCCGCGCGTTCGGCGCTGACCTGCTCAAGCCCCCTACCCGCTCTTTGCTCGGCCCCGAAGTCCGCGTGGCCCCAAACGGGGATATCCCGCCGCCCTTTAAGGAAAACCTCGGCTCCGCCCCGGTGATCCGGATGGCTGTGTGTAAGAATGACGGCCTGAACCCCGCCGGGAATCAGATTTTTGATTTCCCGCAACGCCTCGGCCGCGCCGTTCAAATCGTCACCGGCGTCAATGAGAATATAGCCGTGCTCAGAGCTGATGACGCCGAAGTTGGAGGAACTGTAGCCCACAAAGGCGTATACGCCGGGGGCCAGTTCGTTGCGCTTGCGCTCCGGCGCCATGTGACGGTGTTGCGGAGGATACGTAAAACCGGGATACCCTCCGCCATCAGGCAGAGGTGGAACACACGACATTTCGGCGCTCCGCTCCCGCCGGGGCTTGAACATCGTCTCGAGGGTAAACCCCTCAGGCAGGCTTAGGGTGCCGCTTGCGGAACAGCAGCGTATGGGAATACCGGAATTTTTCAGTATGCCTATGTCATTTTTGATGGCATCAACGGAAACGGAACAGTGTTCTGAAAGTTCTCTGAGCGTGCCGCATCTGCCATGCAGCAGCGGAAGTACAATTTCAAGAAGACGCCTTACTTGCATTTTTCTGTCTCCTGATGCGTTTTGCGCTGGAGAGAATGTGCGGGAAAATTCGCATGGAACAGGGCGGCTTTTTTCATAGGCAACGTACCTGAACTGCGGATGGTATCCCAGGGACGGAACGGATGCAATTTCCCTCATCGGCAACGGCCGGGAAGAAAACAGCGGATTTTTTGACCGGCGCGCCGGGAGCGCAATGCGCCGACCGTTACGGAGCGTCCATTGAGGCTCGCTGAAGCGAAAACGGAGACAGGCGTTAACCTGTTAAAATAAAATAATTTTTAAATTTTACAGGAAAAAAATTAAAAAAAAATCGCTCCAGCCCCTTTTCAAGCCGCCAGACTGTCTTATCTGTATGCCCGTGCGGGGCGGTGCAACGGCACAACGCCCGTTGCGGCCCATTACGCGCAATATTTCCGGCGCGTCCGCTGGTTCGGCCGCCGCCCGTGCCCGTAAGGGCAATAAAAAAACTTTTCCGGGAGGATTTGACGTCATGAAGCTGAAACCCCTCAACGACCGTGTGCTGGTCAAGCGCCTTGAATCTGAAGAGAAGACCGCCGGCGGTCTGTACATCCCCGACACGGCCAAGGAAAAGCCCTCCAAGGGCCAGGTTGTGGCCGTGGGCCCCGGCAAGATCGCGGAAAACGGTTCCCGCGTCGCCATGGCTGTGAAGAAGGGCGATGAAGTGCTCTTCAACAAGTATGCCGGTACGGAAATCAAGCTGGACGGCGTCGACCACCTTGTGATGCGCGAAGAAGACATTCTCGCCATCATCGACTAATCCCGATCTCTGCCGAATCACCATCCAGGAGGAACTCTGAAAATGTGCGCTAAAGAAATCTTTTTTGACGTTAAAGCTCGTGAAAAACTCGCCCGCGGCGTGGACAAACTTGCCAATGCCGTTAAAGTCACTCTCGGCCCCAAAGGCCGCAATGTCGCTCTTGAAAAGTCCTTCGGCGCGCCCGTCATCACCAAAGACGGCGTGACCGTGGCTAAAGAAATCGAACTGGACGACAAGTTTGAAAACATGGGCGCCCAGCTCGTGAAGGAAGTGGCCTCCAAGACTTCCGACGCCGCCGGCGACGGCACCACCACCGCCACCATTCTGGCCCAGTCCGTATACCATGAAGGCATCAAGCTGGTGGCCGCCGGTCGTAATCCCATGGCTATCAAGCGCGGCATCGACAAGGGCGTGGAAGCCCTGATCACCGAGCTCGCCAATCTGGCCAAGCCCACCCGCGACCAGAAGGAAATTGCCCAGATCGGCACCATTTCCGCCAACTCCGACGCCACCATCGGCAACATCATTGCCGAAGCCATGTCCAAGGTGGGCAAGGAAGGCGTCATCACCGTTGAGGAAGCCAAGGGCCTGGAAACCACCATGGATGTGGTGGAAGGCATGCGTTTCGACCGCGGCTACCTCTCCCCCTATTTCGTGACCAACGCCGAAAAGATGATCTGCGAGATGGACAATCCCTACATCCTCTGCACGGAAAAGAAGATCTCCAGCATGAAAGACATGCTGCCCGTGCTTGAGCAGGTGGCGAAAGTCAACCGTCCGCTGATGCTCATCGCCGAAGACGTGGAAGGCGAAGCCCTGGCCACCCTGGTGGTCAACAAGTTGCGCGGCGCCCTTCAGGTTGTGGCCGTGAAAGCCCCCGGCTTCGGCGACCGCCGCAAGGCCATGCTTCAGGACATCGCCGTCCTCACTGGCGGCCAGGTGGCTTCCGACGACACCGGCACCAAGCTGGAAAACATGACCCTGGCCGACTTGGGCACCGCCAAGCGCGTGGTTGTTGACAAAGACAACACCACCATCGTGGACGGCGCCGGCAAGAGCGAGGACATCAAGGCCCGCGTGAAGCAGATTCGTGCCCAGATCGAAGACAGCACCTCCGACTACGACCGCGAAAAGCTGCAGGAACGCCTGGCCAAGCTGGTGGGCGGCGTGGCCGTGGTGCATGTGGGCGCCGCCACTGAAGTGGAAATGAAAGAAAAGAAAGACCGCGTGGAAGACGCCCTCAACGCCACCCGCGCCGCCGTGGAAGAAGGCATCGTGCCTGGCGGCGGCACCGCGCTGATCCGCGTGTCCAAGGTCCTCAACGACATCAAACCCGCTGACGACGACGAACTGGCCGGTGTGAACATCATCCGCCGCGCCATTGAGGAACCCCTGCGCCAGATCGCCCACAACGCGGGCTTCGAAGGTTCCATCGTGGTGGAAAAGGTCCGCGCCGGCAAAGACGGCTTCGGCTTCAACGCGGCCACCGGCGAATATGAAGACCTGATCAAGGCCGGCGTCATCGACCCGAAGAAGGTGACCCGCACGGCCCTGCAGAACGCCGCTTCCGTGGCATCCCTGCTGCTGACCACCGAATGCGCCATCGCTGAAAAGCCCGAGCCCAAGAAGGACGCCCCGGCCATGCCCGGCGGCATGGGCGGCATGGGCGGCATGGACGGCATGTACTAAGCCGTTCCCCGCTGCGGGCTTTGCCCGCATTGCTTTGAATCAGACAACAGCTCCCTCCTCACGGCGGGAGCTGTTTTTTTATGACCCGCGCTTGCCCACAGAAAAGCGGCACTGGAAAAATTTGTCCGAAGGGCTTAAGATAATTTTAATTATACCGACAAATACATATGTCCGCCCGCATACGGGCATTTGCATATCCGCCGCAGGCCGCCCTTTGCATGGCCTGCGGCCTCTTGCAGATAAGGCCAGCATCACTACGGATGACGAAAGCAAGAATAGGCTGAAGGCAGCGCCGACTTTGAAAATGCCAATTTTCAAAGTTAACCTGCTCTTAGGACGGAACGCCTGTCCAGCGTTCCTTGGTTGGTTGCCGCCGGTTGGCATGAACAGATGCGCGATACGGATGCTAGGGAGGAGAACATCCATGAATGTCAGAATGTGGATCATCGTACTGTGCGGCATCTTTCTGCTGAGCATAGGGACATTGTTCACCGCCAATTTTCTAATATCGCAGCGGGTATTCAATGATGTCACCATGCCGCAGATCACCGACGCCCTGCGCCAGAAATATGAATACGGCGTGAAGAGCGCGGTGGAAGTGGAAGCGCAGAATCTGGCCAATCGACTCAAAAACGTCTCGGACAAGAAAGAACAATACGCCATCATCGAGCAACTCACCGACTATCAGCGCTTTTTCCCCAATAACGAAGGTTACTACTTCACCTACACCACCGGCGGCATGCGCATCAACGTGCCCATCAACAAATCGTTGAACGGCAAGGATTGCAGCAACCTCAAGGACGCCAACGGGTCGCTTTTTGTCCAGGAATTCATTAAAGCGGCCAAGGCCGGCGGCGGCTTTGTGGAATATACCTTTGAAAAACCCGGCGCGGGCATCCAGCCCAAACTGAGCTATGTCTGCCTGATCCCCGGCACCGATGTTCTGATCGGCACCGGCGTGTACATTGACAGCGTGCAGGCCGAGCAGCAGCGTATCGCCGCCCTGGTGACCGAAAGCAATGATCGCTATGCCATGTATCAGGCCTGGATCTGCCTGGGCATCGTAGCTCTGATGCTCCTTGTGGCCTGGTACGTGACTCGGGTGATCTGCTCGCCCCTGCGCCAGCTGACCGGCGCGGCGGATGAAGTGGCCAAAGGACGGCTTGACACGAAAATCAATCTGGATCCGCGTTGCCCGCGCGAAATCCGCGCTCTGGATGCCTCTCTGGGCCAGATGATCGGCAATCTGCGCGAACGCATTGACGAGGCCGCCCGGAAAAGCGAAGAGGCCACCGTCGCCGTGGAAGAGGCCACTGTCGCCCAGCGCGAGGCGGAGGAAGCCCGGCAGCAGGCCGAAAGCGCCAAAAAAGACGGCATGCTGGCCGCCGCCGGTCAACTTGAAGGCATTGTGGAGATTCTTTCCTCGGCCTCCACGGAGCTTTCGGCCCAGATTGAACAGTCCGACCAGGGCGCGCATGAAGCCGCGGGGCGCGTTTCCGAGGCGGCCACGGCCATGAACGAAATGAACGCCACCGTGCAGGAAGTGGCCCGGAACGCGACCTCCGCTTCGGCCGCTTCCGCCGACACCAAGGAAAAGGCCCAGGCCGGTTCCGCCATTGTGGAAAAGGCCGTGCACGGCATTGAGCAGGTACGCCAGCTCTCTCTTGAGCTCAAGGACGACATGGGGCAGCTCAACGAGCATGCCCAGGCCATCACCCAGATCATGAACGTCATTTCAGATATTGCCGATCAGACCAATCTGCTGGCCCTGAACGCGGCCATTGAAGCGGCCAGAGCCGGGGACGCCGGGCGCGGCTTCGCCGTAGTGGCCGATGAAGTGCGCAAGCTGGCTGAAAAAACCATGGCCTCCACGAACGACGTGAGCAACGCCATCCGAGCCATTCAGGAAAGCACATCCAAGAGCATGGCCTCCGTGGACAACGCCGTGCGCCGGATTGAAGAGGCCACGGACTACGCCAACCAGTCCGGTTCGGCCCTGGAGGAAATCGTCGCCACGGTGGAGGTCACAGCCGACCAGGTCAATGCCATTGCCACGGCCAGCGAGGAGCAGTCCGCCGCCAGCGAAGAGATCAACCAGACCATCCTCCGGGTCAACGACATGGGGCGGCAGATCGCCGAAGCCATGGGCGGAGCCTCCAAGGCCGTCACGGATCTGGCCGTCCAGGCCCAGAAGCTCACCGACCTGATTCAGGACATGAAGCGCGGCTAAGCCCGAAAATGCTATGAACGACAAAACCCCGGCAGAGCGTTACGCTCTGCCGGGGTTTTGCGTGGCTGGATAATACCCCTAAAAAAGACCGGTCACCCTGCCCGTGTTCACATCCACGTCAATGTTGCGGAACGAGGGGTGCGAACCCGTGCCGGGCATCAGGCTGATGTCGCCGGAAACAGGGCAGACCAGACCAGCGCCGCCGAACAGCAGCACATCGCGCACATGCAGCCGCCAGGAGGCGGGCACGCCCTTGCGGGACGCATCATCGGACAGAGAGTACTGGGTCTTGACCATGCACACGCCCAGTTCATTCACGTCGGGCCGTTCCTGCAAGGCCTTCAGACGCTGGGCCGCCAGAGGCTCGAAATCCACGCCGTCGGCTCCGTAAATTTCGCGGGCGATGCAGGTAATCCGCTCGGTGAGGGGCAGATTCCAGTCATAGAGCGGCGTGAAATGCCGCTTGCCGGAATTGCAGGCGTCCATGACCGCGTCGGCCAGTTCCAGCGCGCCCTCGCCGCCCTTTTCCCAGTGTTCGGACACGGCCACCCGGGCTCCCGCC
>OKSB01003241.1_pt1 | contig 13210 bp, 14 predicted proteins | sample 1601171 | NCBI WGS metagenome assembly OKSB01 (sample SAMEA3541496, study PRJEB24748) | human gut metagenome | biome: human gut; feature: human-associated habitat; material: faeces | place: China | collected 2012 | reverse complement strand
CTTTATTTGCTACTTCCTTTGCTATCTCTGCATTGGGAGCAGGCGCCCAGCCACTGGTATTTGAGCATTCCGTTGTCCTTCAGGCTCCACTGGCGGCGGCAGTAATGGAAGCTCCAGCCATTGCCCTCCCGGGGGAAGTCGATCCATTCGGGGTGGCCGAATTCGTTGCCCATAAAGTTGAGGTACGCTTCTCCGCCGCCGGACAGAGTGAACAGACGAATCATCTTGTGCAGGGCAATGGCGCGGTCGATCACAGGGTTGTGGCAGTCCTTATTCATGTCCGTGTACATGTTCGCCCCGGCCAGGCGGAAAATCATCGTCTGGTCGCCCACCAGCGCCTGATCGTGGGACTCCACATAGGCCACGGTCTTCTCTCCGGGACGGCGCAGGCACATACTGCCCCACATCTGATTGATGTCCCAGAATTCGTCCTGCCCCTTCACCGCCTTGATCCACATATCCGGCAATCCCATACCCAGCCGGTAGTCAAAGCCGATGCCGCCGTCCGCAATGGGCAGGCACATGCCGGGCATACCGGACATGTCCTCGGCGATGGTGATGGCCTTGGGGTTCACCTGACGGATCAGCTCATTGGCAAGCTGCAAATACGTCACCGCCTCGGTGTCGGTGTTGTAGGAGAAATACTTGCCGTCGGAGGTGAAGTCCGTACCGAGGGCGTGGTCATGGTACAGCATGGAGGTCACGCCGTCGAAGCGGAAGCCGTCAAAATGGTACTCCGTCATCCAGAATTTCAGGTTGGACAGCAGGAAGTGGATAACGCCGGTCTTGCCGTAGTCAAAGCACTTTGTTCCCCAGGCGGGATGATCGCCCTTGGGGCCGTCGTGGAAGAACTGCCATGTGGTGCCGTCGAACATGTTGATGCCCTCGGCGGTATTCCTGACAGCGTGGGAATGCACCACGTCCAGCAGCACCCGGATGCCCATGGCGTGCGCCTTGTTCACCAGATATTTCAGGTCTTCCGGCTTTCCGAACCATGAGGAAGCGGCGAAGAAACTGCTCACCTGATAGCCGAAGGAGCCGTAATAGGGATGCTCCATAATGGCCATGAGCTGGAGGGTATTGTACCCCGCCTTGTGGATTCTCGGCAGGATGTTGTCGGCAAACTCCCGGTAGGAACCGACCTTGCCCTCCTCCTGCGCCATGCCAATGTGGGCCTCATAGATATACAGCTCGTCCTCGCCGGTAAAGCCCTTGTCCGTCCACGGGAATGCCTTACGGTCATCCACCACCTCGCACTCGAAGGTGATGTTCTGCTTGTTCTGCACCACCCGGCGGGCATACAGGGGGATGTGCTCCGTGCGGGTCAGGTTGGCGTCCACCACAGTCTTGACCTTGCAGCCGTCCCACAGGGCGTCGTCGCCGGGGAGATACAGCTCCCAGTTGCCGTTACCCAGATTGGTCAGCGGGTGGGAGGTCTGGTTCCAGCCGTTGAATTCGCCCTCCAGATACAGCTGGTAGGCGCTGGGCGCCCACTCCCGGTAGTACCAGCCGCCATCCACGTGATGGAAGCCAAAGTACATGTGAGCGTTGGCAAAATCATTCAGGCTCTGTCCCTCGGACAGAATACGTTTTTTTGCCGACCGGTACAGGTGCATCCGCAAATCAATATCCCCGGCGAAAGGCTCAAGCTGGGGATTCAAATCCAAAATACGATACATAGCGTCTCCTTTTCCGCGAAAGTATTGTCTATCCAATGGAGGGCGGTATCACCCTTCGCTCCTATTTTAGAAGAATCGTGCGTCTCTGTCAAGGACTTTTCATTCTTTACAATTTGCTTCACTATTTGATTTTCATTTTACATACCGGAGATTTTGGAATTTACATTAGACTAGTAAAATGCGAACCGTAGGATAAATCCCAAGTACATCAAAAATAAAACCTACAAGGAGAAGTAAGATTATGAAAAAAGTCATTTCCATTGCATTGATTGCCATGCTTGTTGTCGCCATGGCCGGCTGCTCTCAGAGCCAGCCCGCCGCCACAACGGCCGCTCCTGCCGAGACTGCGACACAGACGACCGCCGCTCCTCAGACCGAAGCCCCCGCCGCGCTCTCCGGCACCGTCGCCACTGACGGCTCCACCTCCATGGAGAAGGTCATCGGCGCTCTGGGTGAAGCCTTCATGGAAGCGAACTCCGGCGTAAACTTCACCTATAACCCCACCGGCTCCGGCTCCGGCATCACCGCCGTGTCCGAAGGCCGCTGCGACATCGGCCTGTCCTCCCGTGCGCTGAAGGATTCCGAGGTTGCGTCCGGTCTGGTCGGCACCGTCCTTGCCTACGACGGCATCGCCATGATCGTCAACCCCGCCAACACCGTGGAAGATCTGGACATCGAGACCATCGCCAGGATCTACACCGGCGAAATCACCAACTGGTCCGAGGTCGGCGGCGCTGACGCTGAGATCGTTCTGGTCGGCCGTGAAGCCGGCTCCGGCACCCGCAGCGGCTTCGAGGAACTGACCGAGACCGTTGACAAGTGCAAGTACCGTCAGGAGCTGACCTCCACCGGCGACGTCATCACCGCAGTCGCGCAGAACCCCGACGCCATCGGCTACGCCTCTCTCGCCTCCGTCAAGGATTCCGTCAAAGCTCTGAAGGTCGCGGGCGTGACTCCCACCGAGGAGACCGTCAAGGACGGCACCTACCTCATCCAGCGTCCCTTCGTTCTGGTCACCAAGGAAGGCGTTGCGCTGAGCCCCGTCGCCCAGGCATTCTTCGACTACGCCACCAAGGGTCAGGCCAATGACATCATCACCGCTTCCGGTGTGGTTCCCGCCAACGGCTAAGCAAACGAGCACCGGCTCCCCCACACGGGGGAGCCAACTTTTCAATTCGGCAAAATGGTAAACCTTCTCGAAAGGCTGATAACATGAAACATAAATCAAACATTTTTGAGGCCGTCGTCCACGGTATTTTCCTGATTCTCGGACTGATCACCGTGGGCTGCGTGCTTCTGATCACCATATATTTAATCATTTCCGGAATTCCCGCCATTCGTCAGATCGGCCTGTTACAGTTCCTGTTCGGCAAGAAATGGGCGTCCACGGCGGCGCAGCCAGAATACGGCATTCTCCCCTTCATTCTCACCAGCGTCTACGGAACCGCCGGGGCTGTCATCATCGGCGTCCCCATCGGATTCCTGACGGCGGTGTATCTGGCGAAAATGGCGCCAAAGCCCGTCAAACGCTTTATGGAGCAGGCAGTCTCCATGCTGGCGGGCATTCCCTCCGTGGTTTACGGCCTTGTCGGCATGATGGTGCTGGTGCCGGGACTGCGGAAGCTCTTCCACATTCCCGACGGCTCCAGCCTGTTCGCCGCCATCATCGTCCTGGCCGTGATGATTCTGCCCTCCATTATCAAAATGTCCATCACCGCATTGGAAGCGGTGCCGAAGGAATACGAGGACGCTTCCCTTGCGCTGGGCGCGACGCCTGAGGAGACCTATTTCCGTGTCTCCGTCCCCGCCGCCCAAAGCGGCATTGCCGCCGCCGTAGTGCTGGGCGTGGGCAGAGCCATCGGCGAGGCCATGGCCGTCATGATGGTGGCAGGCAACGTCCCCAATATGCCCACTTCCCTGTTTCAGAGCGTCCGCTTCCTCACCACCGCCGTGGCAAGCGAAATGTCCTACTCCAGCGGCCTGCAAAAACAGGCGCTGTTCTCCATCGCGCTGGTGCTGTTCCTGTTCATCATGCTTATCAACGCCGCTCTGAATTTCTTCCTGAAGGGAGACAAATCGAAATGATTTCCAAAAAACGAAAGCTGTTTCTCTGGACGGTTCGGGGCGGGATGTATCTTGCCACCGCGCTGACCGCCGGACTGACCCTGTTTCTCATGGTCTACGTTCTGGCGAAGGGCATTCCCAACATCACATGGGAGCTGCTCAGCACCAAGCCCAGCTACCTTGCCGACCGCATCGGCATTCTGCCGGACATCCTCAATACCCTGTACATCATCATCTACACCCTGATTCTGGTGCTCCCTCTGGGCGTTGGCGCGGCGATCTACCTGACGGAGTACGCCCACAATAAAAGGATCGTCGCCGTCATTGAGTACGCCGCCGAGACCCTCTCCGGTATTCCCTCCATCATCTACGGTCTTGTGGGTATGCTGCTGTTTTCCAACAATATGGGCACTTCCCTGCTGGCAGGCGCGCTGACCCTCGTCATCATGAACCTGCCCACCATCATGCGCAACACGCAGGAAAGCCTGAAAACCGTGCCCCAGAGCTACCGGGAGGGCGCGTTCGGTCTGGGCGCGGGAAAGTGGCGGGTCATCCGCACGGTGGTGCTTCCCAACTGCGTGGACGGAATCGTCACCGGCTGCATTCTTTCCATCGGCCGCATTCTGGGTGAGTCTGCCGCGCTGCTGTTCACCGCCGGATTTGCCCATGTGGTCAACGGCTTCTGGGCTGCGAGAAACAGCGCGGGCGCAACATTGACGGTTGCCCTGTACGTCTACGCCAAGGAGCAGGGAGAATTCGGAGTCGCCTTTGCCATTGCCGCCATTCTGATGGTGCTGGCATTTCTCATTAACCTGTCCGCGTCTCTGGTAAGTAAGTATTATGGGAGGAAGAATCGAATTGGCTGACATTATTACCGCGAAAAATCTGTGCCTCTGGTACGGGGATACCCAGGCACTGAAATCCATTAACATCGCCGTCCCGGAGCACAGCATCACCGCCCTCATCGGCCCCTCCGGCTGCGGCAAATCCACATTCTTAAAAACCCTGAACCGTATGAATGATCTGATTCCCGGCGTAAAAATCACGGGAGACGTGCGCTACGAGGGCAAGGACATTTTTCAGGCAGAGGTCAACAACCTGCGCAAGGAAGTGGGCATGGTGTTCCAGAAGCCCAACCCCTTCCCCATGAGCATTTACGACAACATCGCCTACGGCCCCCGCACCCACGGCATTCACAGCAAGGCCAAGCTGGACGAGATCGTGGAGCGCTCCCTCCGGGACGCCGCCATCTGGGACGAGGTAAAAGACCGGCTGAAAAAGAATGCTCTGGGTCTTTCCGGCGGTCAGCAGCAGCGGCTGTGCATCGCAAGAGCCTTGGCGGTGGAGCCGAAGGTGCTTCTGATGGACGAGCCGACCTCCGCTCTTGACCCCATTTCCACCTTGAAAATTGAGGAACTGGCCGCGTCTCTCAAGAAAGACTATACCATCGTCATCGTCACCCACAACATGCAGCAGGCCGTCCGTATCTCTGATTACACCGCGTTCTTCCTGTTGGGCGAGCTGGTGGAATTCGGCGGAACGGAACAGATTTTCTCTCAGCCTCTGGACAAACGGACAGAAGATTACATCACGGGGAGGTTCGGATAATGCGGGAATTATTTGAAGAGCAGCTTCTGCTGCTGAATCAGGAACTGACGGAAATGGGTTCCCTGTGCGAGGAGATCATCTCCCTTGCCACGCAGGCGCTGGGTTCCTACACGAAAGAGCTGGGGGAGAAGGTCTCCAAGGTCGGCGCGAAGATCGACGAAGAGGAGCGCACCATCGAGACCATCTGTATGCGTCTGCTTCTGCGCCAGCAGCCGGTGGCGCGGGACCTGCGTGCCGTCTCCGCCGCGCTGAAAATGATCACGGACATGGAGCGTATTGGAGATCAGGCGGAGGACATTGTGGAAATCATCCCCTGCATGATCGCCCATCCCCATGAGGAATACCCCAAAATCCGGGAAATGGCGAAGGAGACCATCGCCATGGTCACGGACAGCGTAGACGCCTACGTCAAGCAGGATGTGTACCTCGCCAAGGCCGTGCAGATGCACGACGACGTGGTGGACAACTACTTCACCCGGATCAAGAGCGGGCTGATCGACATGATCGCCAAGAACCCCGCCGAGGGAGAATATGCCCTCGACCTGCTGATGATCGCCAAATACTTTGAGCGCATCGGCGACCATGCCACAAACATCGCCGAGTGGGTGGAGTTTTCCGTCACCGGCAGCCATAATGCAATTTCTTCATAAGGCAGCAACGATTCCGTTTGTTAACGAGCAGAATCCGCTGTTTTCGGAAACGAAAACAGCGGATTTTTCACATATTTGCATCTATTTCCCGGATTTTCGCCCGGATGGCGAGCAGATCATCAAAGGTCTCCGGGCGCTTGGACACGTCCCGCAGCAGCGCCGACGGGTGGTATATCGCCGTCATCCAGACGCCGTTCCGTTCCACCCACTGGCCGTGCTGCCTCGTAATGCGGTAGTCCGCGTCGATCAGCCGCTTGGCGGCGATGCGCCCAAGACAGACGATGATCTTCGGCTTTACCAGCGCCACCTGATTGCGCAGATAGCCGATGCAGGCGTCCTGTTCCGTCTCCAGCGGGTCACGGTTGTGGGGCGGGCGGCACTTGACGATGTTGGCAATATAGCAGTTCGTCTCCCGGCTCAGGTCGATGATGCACAGCATATCGTCCAGCAGCTTTCCCGCCGGGCCGACAAAGGGCTGCCCCTTCAAGTCCTCCTGTTCCCCGGGGCCCTCCCCCACGAACATGATGTCCGCGTCCTCTTTTCCCACGCCGAACACCACGTTATGCCTCGTCTCGCACAGGCCGCAGCGGGTGCAGTCGGCGCAGACGCTTTTCAGTCCGTTCCAGTTCAGCATCGTTACCGGCTCCTCCTGCGTTCCGCCCGTCGCCGGCGGCGCTGGGCGCGTATGCGGGAGCGCATAAAGGAATTGAACGCCAGATACGCGCCCACAAGTCCCAGACCGATCACGCAGATGGTTCCGATGGTGGACAGCACGCCGGAGCCGCCGACGCCGTCCTTCTCTCCGTTGGAGCGGATGGACACGCCGGTGTCCCCCGTCGCCCGGACGTCCGCCATGGCGTACAGCTCCACCTCCGTGACGCAGGAGTTCTGATACCAGACCTCCATCGTGGCGATCTTATCGTCCTTCTTGATAGGCGCGGTCAGGCCGCCGCCCTCCACGGTGTAGTTCATGACGTAATTCTTCATCTGAACACCGGCGGGAACCACCGTATCCACGTCCGTAAAGGACTGTCCCACTACCTGACATTCGCCGCCGGACACCGGCCACTGGTTCACCGCCATGCCGTCGTAAATGATGCGGTTGACCTTATAGTTGTTGAAAACGTAATTGGCAAGTTCGGTTATTTCTTCAAAGTTACCATAGGTTTCCACGATGCCCTTCTCGGTCGTCTTACGGGCAGCTCCCAAAACCACGAAAATGACCCGCATGTTATTGTGTTCCGCTGTGCCGACGATGCTCGCCCCGGAATTCTCCGTATAGCTGGCAATGCCGCCGGTATAGCGGGAGCTCATGAACTGTGTGATGACGTGGTCGTCAACCAGATAGTTTGTCGTGATGAGAGAGCGCTCTTTTTCCACCAGATTTGTCGCGGGAATTTTATAGGTTCCCGTCTTGAAAATCTCCGCGAAGGTCTCGTTTTTCGTTGCTTCCATGGTGATCTTCACCATTTCCCGGGCGGTGGTGTAGGACGTCGCCGTATCCAGACCGGAAATGTTGCCGAACTCCGTGCTGATGCAGCCCATCTGCTTAACGCGGTCATTCATCATTTCCTTGAAGCGGTCAGTCGTACCGGCCACATGCTCCGCCAGCGCCACGGCGGCATCGTTGGCGCCGATCATCAAAAGTCCGTGCAGCAGATCGTTCACAGTCAGCTGCTCGCCGCTTTTCAGATTTGGCTTCATTTTCAGACTGCTTCCCGGCACCTTGGACTGGATGCCGTCGGAGCAGGTGACAATGTCGTCCAGATTGCTGTTTTCGATCGCCACCAGCGCCGTGACTATCTTGGCAAGGGTACCGGTGGGCAGCTTGGTATCGGGGTTATAGGAGTAGATGACTGTCTCGGTATTCGTCTCATAGGCGAAGGCCGCCAGCGCCGTATCCAGCCGGCTGTCGCTTCCCGCCAGAGGGCGCATACCGTTCAGAGTGCGGCAGCCGTTGTCGATGCAGACCCGGCCGAAGGGGATCTGGGCAGCCTGCTGCTCGGCGGGCTGCGTTTCCTGCGTTGACGCGCCGGTTTCCGCGGCAGACGCCGGAACCGCCATCTGACAAAGGAGCGCGGCGCACAGGAGCAAGCTTAGCAATCTCAATTTTTTCATATTTTCCCCTCAATATTTCTTCACCGGACTTGTCCGGCGGTGAAAAGTCGTGTATAATGATGGAGATATTATAACAGCTTTTCCCCCTCTAGTCAATCCGGGAGGCAGATTCCCATGAAAAAACCACGGCTCAGCATTTTGATCGCCGTAACCCTTCTTTTCGCCGTATTCACCCTTGGCTTCTTTCTGGGCAGAAACGGCAGTCACGGCAGCGTGGAGTTATCCGTTCCCGCTTCCATGCAGACGTCCCCGCCCCAGACCACCCTTCCGGAGCCGACCACCCCGGAAACCGTGGCCGTCACGTTCCCCATCGACATCAACCGGGCGGACACGGAGCAGCTCACGGCACTTCCCGGCATCGGAGAGGTTCTTGCCCAGCGCATCATTGCATACCGGGAGGAAAACGGCAGCTTTCTTTCCACCGATGAGCTTAAGAACGTGGAGGGTATCGGAGAAAAGCGTCTGGAAGCCATACTTGACCTTATTACAATCGGAGGATGAAAATGAAAATTCTAGTTGTGGACGACGAGGCCCTTCTGGTAAAGGGCATTCGCTTTAATTTGCAGAACGAGGGCTACGAGGTCATCACCGGCAGCGACGGTCTGGAAGCCGTGCAGGCCGTGCAGACCCAGCACCCCGACCTTGTGGTGCTGGACGTGATGATGCCCAACATGGACGGCCTTTCCGCCTGCGCCAAGATTCGGGAGTTTTCCGACGTGCCCATCATCATGCTCACCGCCAAGGGCGACGACATGGACAAGCTTATCGGCTTCGACCACGGAGCGGACGATTACCTGACCAAGCCCTTTAACATCTTAGAGCTGAAGGCGAGAATCCGCGCCCTGCTGCGCCGCGCCGGACGCACCGAGGAAAAGGCCGCGGGAAACAGCCTGACCATCGGCACCATCACGCTGGACCTGGACGCCCGGAACGCCTACCGGAACGGCCAGCTGGCCGATCTGACCGCAAAGGAATTCGACGTCATTGAATTTCTCATGCGCAATCCCAACCGGGTCTACTCCCGGGAAGCGCTGCTGGACACCATCTGGGCTTATGAATACCGCAGCGACATCCGCACCGTGGACGTCCACATTCGCCGTCTGCGGGAAAAGCTGGAGGAAAATCCGGCAGAGCCGAAGTACATTTTAACGAAATGGGGCGTTGGCTATTATTTCCGCAAGTAAAAAGACCGGCTTCCGTGGCTACGGCAATACCCAGTTCCGGTATGCCATGACCTATGTGGTGGTCACGCTGGTCGTGCTGTTTTTTCTGAATATCTACTGCTCCGGCGTCAGCCACAAGCTGTTCTACCAGAGCAAGGAAGCCTCCATGATTGAAAAATGTCTGCTTGCTTCCGACGAAATTTCCACCCTTGAGGTGCTGAACAGCTCCACTGTTACCGGCATCGTCAATCAGCTGGAAAGTCTGAAGGTCACCCGGCTCGTGGTCACCGACCACAGCGGTGCGGCGCTGTATGACAGCAGCGGCGCTTCCGTGGGCACCTACGTTCTGCTTCCGGAGATCTTACAGGCGCTTACCGTCAGCAAGCAGGCCCCGGAGGGGAACAACGTCTTTACATGGACGTACCACGACGGCATTACCGACTCCCGCGCGGCGACCCCCATCGTCTACTATGGCACCGTGGTGGGCTGCGTATACATGACGGAGTACGATACCACGCAGGGCACACTGATCAAATCTCTCCAGCAGACCCTGCTTCGCATCACGCTGATGCTGGAGATTATCGTCGCAGCCTTCTCCGTGGCCTTTTCCAACGCCTTCTCCCGGCGTCTGAACCGGATCATGGCCTCCATGCGCATCATCCGGGAGGGAGATTACTCCCACAAGGTGGACATGGGCGGCAGCGATGAGCTGACCGTTCTGGGCGAGGAATTCAACGACCTGACAGAGCGGCTGCAAACCTCCGAGCGCAAGCGCAGTCAGTTCGTTTCCGACGCCTCCCACGAGCTGAAAACCCCTCTGGCCTCCATCAAGCTGCTGACCGATTCCATTTTGCAGAACAACATGGATATGGACACGGTGAAGGAGTTTGTGGAGGACATCGGCAACGAGGCCGACCGACTGAACCGCATGACCGCCAAGCTGCTTTCCCTCACCAGAGCCGAAAATCCCCAGCCACAGGAAAGCGAGATCATCTATATGGCGCCCACGGTGCAGCGGGTGGCGAAAATGCTCCGGACGAACGCCAGCTGGTCGGGCGTGACCTTCTGCTTAGAGCTGGACGAGGACACCCCCGTCCTGATTCTGGAGGACGACCTGTACCAGATCGTTTTCAACCTGATGGAAAACGGCATCAAGTACAACCTGCCCGGCGGAACACTGACGGTGCATCTCGGCCGTCAGGAGGACAATGCGGTGCTCACCGTCAGCGACACGGGCATGGGCATCCCGGAGGACGCACTGGCGCATATTTTCGAGCGGTTTTACCGGGTGGACAAGGCCCGTTCCCGGAAAAGCGGCGGCAGTGGACTGGGGCTTGCCATCGTCCGCACCATTGTCCAGCGCAACCGGGGCGAAATTTCCGTTTCCAGTACGGTGGGCAAGGGTACCGTCTTCACTGTCACCTTCCCCGCCTTTGACACGGAGGTGGACAAGTCATGAAGCGGTTTCTATGTCTTCTTCTCTGCCTGTGCCTGTTTCTGCCCGGCTGTTCCGGCGAGCTGATGAAGAACCCCGTCACCTTTTACTATCCCCGGCGGGAATACCAGTACGGCGCGGAGGACGGTGTGATTTCCAGCGAGCAGCGGGAGGCTTCCGGCCACGCGGACGATCTTCGCTACCTTCTTTCCCTGTACCTGATCGGCCCGTCCAGCGACGAGCTGGTCTCTCCCCTGCCATGGGGAACACGGCTTCTTGGGGTAAACCGGCAGGACGGCGCCATCACGCTGGAGCTGACAGACACCTCTTTTACCATGACGGACACGGAATTCACCCTTGCCTGCGCCTGTCTGACAATGACCACCCTGTCCATCACCGGCGGGGACGAGGTCACCATCACCAGCGGAAGCCGAAGCGTCACCATGAGCCGGGACAGCCTGACCCTCATTGACGACAGCACCGCTTCCACAACGGAGGAAACCAAATGAAATTCATTTCATGGAATACAAACGGCCTGCGCGCCTGTGTGGGCAAGGGCTTTCTGGACGCCTTCAACGCTCTGGATGCGGATTTCTTCTGCTTACAGGAAACGAAGCTCCAAGCGGGACAGATCGACCTTCCGCTGGAAGGCTACAGTCAATACTGGAACTATGCCGAGAAAAAGGGCTATTCCGGCACGGCCATCTTCGCAAAGCAAGCTCCCGTCTCCGTGCGCTATGGTCTTGGGCAGCTGGAGCTGGACACCGAGGGGCGGCTCATTACGCTGGAATATCCCGGCTTCTTCCTCGTCACCTGCTACACCCCCAACGCCCAGCGGGGGCTTGCCCGCATCGACCACAGGCTAAAATGGGACGAAGCCTTTCGGGCATACCTCAGCGAGCTGGACAGGGAAAAGCCTGTCATCGCCTGCGGCGACCTGAACGTCGCCCATCAGGAGATCGATCTGAAAAATCCCGCTTCCAACCGGGGCAACGCGGGCTTCTCCGACGAGGAACGGGAAAGCTTCGGGCGGCTTCTGGACGCCGGGTTCACCGACTCCTTCCGCCGTCTCCACCCGGACGCCACCGGCGCGTACACATGGTGGAGCTATATGTTCAACGCCCGGGCGAACAACGCGGGCTGGCGTATCGACTATTTCCTCGTCTCCGACCGCATTGCGGACAAGATCACTGCCACGCCCATCTATTCGGACATCCAAGGCTCTGACCACTGCCCGGTGGGGCTGGAAATCGAACTGTAACGTCAAAATGGCAGGAACAAGAACGTTCCTGCCATTTTGTTATTCCGGAATTTCGATCCCCACCTGTTCCCCTTTCCGAACCAGATAGCTTTTTTTCAGGCGCTCTATGTAGGCAAAGGGTTCCTCCGGGGAAATGGGGATAAATTTCCCGGCGGGCTTGTCATGCTTGGGCAGGAGTGAAAATGTCAGTTCTCCCTCCCCCAGCCGTTTGACCGGCAGCGAGGTGTTCAGCCCGAAGCCGCCGTCCACCGGCACCACCAGCCCCAGACTTTCCCGCTTGTCAGCGCAAGTTACCCAGAGTCTGCACATCACGTCCCCGGTCAGCTCGCAGCGGCACAGGAAATGATAGTAAAGCCCCTGCCTTGTCACCTGCACCTTTCCCACCGGACGGTTTCCGAAATATACGCCGTAATTTTTTTCCAAATGCAACGCCCCCTGCCGCATTCTATGCCGCAGGGGGCTTCATTATGAATCATGTTGCCCGTCCGCCGCCGGGAAGGCCGAAGCTGACGGCAATGGCGTCGTCCACCTGCGCCATCTGGTTTTCGTCCAGATGCCCCATGTGCTCCCGCAGGCGGCGCTTGTCGATGGTGCGAATCTGCTCCAGAAGGATGATGGAATCCTTGCTTAACCCCACACTTCCCCCCGCGATGTTGATATGGGTAGGAAGCCGGGCTTTCCCCGTCTGGCTGGTGATGGCCGCCGCAATGACCGTGGGGGAATGGCGGTTTCCGGTGTCGTTCTGCACGATCAGAACATTGCCAACATTGGGATACTTTTGCAACAGCTTTTCTATATCCGCCATATCCTGAACTGACAAATCCACATCAACCGCCCGAACGTTCTCTTCCAAATATTTCATCCGCTTAGTACCCGGTATCGGAATGATATTCTCACTTTGTGCCAGTATCCAGCTTAATGCAAGTTGGGCAGAAGTGACACCTTTCTCCGCAGCCATACCGGCCAAATCAGTAGCCAGACATTGGTTATTTACCCAATGCTCACCAGTGTATCTCGGCAAATGCCTACGAAAGTCATTTTCACCCAATGTCTCTACACGGATTGCATTGGCAACCAGCCCCCTACCCAATGGTGAGAAAGGAACTAACGTAACTCCCAGTTCCTTGGTCAGTGGCAGAATTTCTTTCTCCACATCGCGGGTCAGCAGAGAATATTCACTCTCTACAGCGGCAATAGGATACAAAGCGCAAGCTCTTCGCAAGGATTCGGGC
>OKSB01003240.1_pt1 | contig 13210 bp, 24 predicted proteins | sample 1601171 | NCBI WGS metagenome assembly OKSB01 (sample SAMEA3541496, study PRJEB24748) | human gut metagenome | biome: human gut; feature: human-associated habitat; material: faeces | place: China | collected 2012 | reverse complement strand
GGACATATCTCAAGCAACTAAATCACTCCTTATTTCCCGCCTGTTTGCGGCGGGGCTGCCTCAAGTCAATACAGGTGATTTCAAAAAACATATCCGCGTCAAATTCAGGCAGGGAAGCGACATATTCGACTGCTTCTCTTGGCATATCCCTCCACGCCTCTTGCCGTGCAATTTCTTCTGCGTCTTTGATAGGCGTAAGCTTCCAGTCTGAACCGTTTTTAAGATATAGGGCTTTTATGTTGTTGAATGTCGGCCTCCAGATCCCCGGCTTTTTATATAAATTATTTTCCACTTCAAGGAATCTGCCCTCTGAAACCTCTTTTCCAAATATCAGATATACTCTTTTTTTGTTTGCCAAAAATAAAGCACAGTCTACCCCATATGAATTTAATATTCCAAAAGACCCGTTCACACCGTTAGACCTGTTCACGCCGTTAGACCAATTCACGCCGTTAGACCCGTTCACACCGTCAGACCAGTTCACACCATTAGACCAGTTCACGCCGCAAAGCTTATATAATCTTTTATCCTGTTTGATATTGTTATAAAACCACCACACAAAACTGGTATCGCATTTTTTCACCCTTGCGACGGTTTCTTCGTTAAGTTCACAGCCTTCCGGGAAATTTTGTTTAAACCAATTCAAGCCATTAGAACACGCGCCTTTTTCTTTCAGTAATTCGTAAGTAATATACATTTTTAAAATTCCTTTCTCACGCCTGTTTGCGGCGGGGTTAAATTTTACCGTCCAAAATCTCAATGAGCCTCCTGCACACAGGACAGCCGCTCTGCTCCACCTTCTTAAACCAGCCTGCCAGCGCTGTACGGATTTGATCGACGTATTGGTGAAGCTTCAGGTCGTCCTTCTCTTTTTTCCGCGCGTCCTCGTACTCTCTCCTAAGGGCTTCTTTTTCCTCGGCGGCTTCGTCCTTGGAAAAAGCGCCGCGCCGGTAAGCATGATACAGCCAAGAAAGCCCACGGTATGCAACGCGCTCTAAAGGAAGCGCGGAACGGGGAAGAGGCTTCCCGTTTCCGGCGAGAGCGCAAAGCTCGTCAAAGGTCATGGCTGATCTCCTCGATGGTTACCTTTACGCAGGGATCCTCCGTGTACCGCTTGATAACCGTTAAATCGGCGATCTGCGCGTCGTCGTCATAAGCGATCCCGTTTAAAGCGTCCGCAACCACTTTCGCGATATTATCGGAATCAGGCTTTTTTGTAGGGAGAAGGTCTCCGCTTAACGCCGCGATCCTGTCTTTGTTGGAAAATGATTTGGGAACCTGAAATCCTGCGTAAATCTCCATCTTCAACGCTGGCTTTTGTTTTCCCTGAGTTCTGATTTTACCCCGGGCCCCATACCGTTCCAGAAATGAAGTTTTAATCAGATTTTCGTACAGCACTGTGTTTTCCGGCGTGTAGCTGTGCCCGGTTTTGCATGTCCTGGCCCTGGCTTTTCCCTGCGGCTTGCCAGGGATATAGAGCGTAACCAAGCTGTTCCCTCCTTTGTTATTTCAGCCTGTAATTTTTATGTGGGTCTTTGGCAATATCCCAGTGATATTCTTTCGTTCTCTGGTAAATCCTGCTTCCCACCGCCTCGTCAAAAAATAGAATTTGATCGACAGTCAACTCACTGGACAGAATCGTCACCAGGTTGTTATTATACCGGTAATTAATGAGTTCAAAAGCTACGTTGATATCGCCTTGTGTGGGGGCTTTTTTCCTGCCTGTCTCATCGTTCCCTGTGCGAAAAAAATCGTCTATGTAAAGCACAGGAACGGTTTTCAAGGGTTTAATCAGGTTTGAATATGCCGCGTCATCATTGACGACGGCTTTCAGCTTCAACGCCTCGTCCCGCCACAGCATATATTTTGCGCTGATTCCACGCTTTAAGAATTCACCTACCATAGCCGTACACAAATGCGTCTTCCCAGCCCCAACCTGGCCGCCGATAAAAAACCATTTCCGGTCGTGATCCTCCAGGAATTTCAAAGCGCTGTTTTTGACAGCCTCCTGCCAGGGGGATTCCGTCTGAAACTTATCGAAGGTATATTCGTTCAATAGGTCACCCAGGCCGCTTTGCCGGATTCTCCTTAAACTATCCCGAAGCTTCATACACTCACAGGGTTTCGCAAATTCGTATCCGTCCTTAAGATAATGTATCACGCCTTTGTTTTTACAGATGGGGCAGTCATACCCAGTTAGGGTTCCTTTAACTTCGTTCATGATCTGAATACGCCGTTCCTGGATATCCTCAAATGTAATTTCCGTATTTCTGTTTTGAAGCTTCCGCCGTACCTCCGGAGGGGCTTTCCTGAGCAGATTTTCGAACATTGGAAAAGCCTCCTTTCTTGTTCAATTTATCCCAGATAATTCCACGCCAGCCGTTAGCCATACACTCGTCGATCAGGGAAATAACTGCTGTCTCCTGGTACAAAGAGAGTTTGCCTTTCACTTCGGCAATAAGCTTTTTTAAGCCGGTGGGCTTATAGCTTTCCCGGCGTTCCGCTTTGTATTTCAGCCATTCCCGCAATGTCTCCTGCATAGGCTCAGAAAAATCACAAAAAAGGTCAGTTTCTACTTCCTTTAATTTTTCTTTCTCTTCCTCTTCTTTTCCTTTCTTTTTAGGGGGAGACAGATCATCGACTTGTCGCCGATCTTTCGGTGATTCGTCGGAGATTGATTTTTCGTCTGTTGGCGGCGGGAGCTTTGATGGTTTGGGCCGGTCTATAGTCTGCGATTTTTTCCAGTTATCAAGCGCATAGTATTTTCTTCCGTCATGAGTGTACAGCGTCACGGACATGAACTGACCTATCTCCGATAGGGCTTTCTCTATGTCGATGACCCGCATTCCATCGTCATAAGGGAACAGTATGGACTTGATATATACCGGATTCGCTATTCCTCGGCCTTCGTCGTCTGCGTTTGAAAACAATCCAATAAACACCAGTTTTGCCAATATGGAGAGTTGAGCGAAACTTTCACTCTGCCATATTTCTGGGACTATCATTCGCCTTCGTGCCATTTATTCACCGCCTTGAATATCGGTTTGGCCTGATGCCCGTTTATGTATCCTGCGGTAATGCGCTCTTACCGGAATTAAATCTTCACCTTTTGACTTGGCTACGAAAAAACGAAGAGATTCAACATTTAAAGCCTCTGTTGTGCGGCGGTTATCGCTCTCTTTAAGGAATCTCTCGATTTCGTCTGGATCATCGCTTCTCCAATAGCCCTTGGCACTGCTGGAAGATAAAATCCGTTCGCCGTTTCTCATTAGCCGCTTGATTTCCTCCCTTACCTTTCTATCGTCCCAGCCGGTAAGCTTGGACAAATCTTCCCGGCTTATGGCGTTTTCTTTTCCATAAGGGATTAGATTTAACAGCTCCACATTATCACCGCCTTTCTCCTGCTTGGTTAAAAGGCAAGTCATCATCCGAAATTATTTCTTCGAAAGTATCATTTCCTGGTATAGTTACAATCGGCTCATTGCTCTTATCCTTTTTGGGCTCCGCGAAATGCACGCTTTCCGCAACTATCTCAAAAGCTTTCCGTTTATTGCCGTCTTTGTCCGTGTAGCTGCGTGTTTGAATGGAACCTTGCACCGCTGCCAATTGGCCCTTATGGAAATACTTGCAGACAAATTCAGCGGTTTGCCGCCATACCACTACGTCGATGAAATCCACCTGGCGGTCTGTGCCTGATTTTACATAAGACCGTTCTACCGCAAGGGTGAAGCTGGTAACTGCGGTGTCGTTAGGTGTGTACCTCAGTTCTGGGTCTGAGGTTAACCTTCCCATTAAAATTGCTGTATTTAACATGTTAATCCTCCAAATAATTTCTTCCGAACTCCCGGATAAAATCCTCTGTGTCCCATTGATAGGCTTCCATCGCCTTCATTTGGGCGATCCGCTTTATGTGCAGGTCGGATTCCCGATTTTTATGTACGCTGCCGTTTCCCTCCTGATGGCACCGGTAATGGCAGAGGGAAACCCATAAGCCTAAACGCTTTGACTTGTCCCGGAATGGGCCGCCAAATGCCTCGTGGCGGTTGAGAGGGTCATAATGTCCATTGGCATAGCAAACAAAACAGCTTTCATCGGCTTCGTCCTGTATGATGCTTGGCGCATAGCCGTTCCGGTCAAGCTTTGCTCCGTATTCGTTAACCACTATGCCACTCTCTTTCTATCTGCGCGTCCATTATCCTGATTTGCAGTTTATAACTGTTGATTGCCTCCATTGCAGACTTATATACCACCTCGGCGCAATCACGTTGAAATCTCAATTTTGCAATATCAGATTTTCCTTTGCAGATATCGGAAATGATAGTTACTGGAGTGCCGTTTGCACGCTCTTGCAAAATTGCCTTTGACAGCGCCATTCTATAATTGCTTTCGGCCTCGGCATAAGCCTGTCCGCGTTTTCCAAGCTGACGGATTGCGGCGTCAAGTAAAGCGGTCTTTTCGCCTACCGCATTAATTAAGTCATTCATTAGTGCCTCCCTGCCAGACAAATACACGTTTGCGGTCTTTATCCTTATTGGCAAGCCTCCAAATAGCAAGCCCCGAAATTTTTCTGTCATCTGTATAGGCTATTTTTGTTACTTCGAATTTATCATAAGTTGTAGCCTTACCATTTTTAGATACAATGGAAATTTCAGAGGACGGAATCCAAATAAATGGAGCCGTGTAAAGTTCTCGGCCAATGCCCCAATTTACACAAGCCCGCTTAAAGCTGTCAGAGGCTTCGCCTTTTTCTTTTTCGGCTTGACTTTCTGCGCCCGCGTCGTCCTTCCATACCCATTCACCATCAATCTTGATACCAACAGAGCAGAATAAATTTCCCTTGCATTCATAATGTCTGCGCTGCCAGTTTCCCGGGCCGATTCCAGGAGTAGTGTCTAAGATATTCATATCGACACGGGCGTCTTTATATAGAAGCAGGGAACAGCCGAATTCCTTAACTTGAGCTACTCTCACGTCAATTTCATCAGCTTTCAGCAGTCTGAATTCCATTTGCTACCTCCAATTTTCTGACCGGGCAGTTCCACCCGATGGAATCTCTAGGGCTGACTATTTCCTCATGGGTAAGACCACACTCAATATGCCGTTTCATATTCATAAAGCTGCGATTGCACCATTCACAGCACTCGATACCGTCCTTGAATGTAATTTCTATAGGTACGGTATATCTGGTAAACTCAACGATATTCTTGGTAGGCATAATATACCTCCTTCAGCCACTCCAGGGCCTCGTATTCCGGGCTTTTATCCGTTTCCGGTTCTTCGTTATCCGGTGGGTTTAGATACTCCCATTCTGCCCGGAACAGGCCGCTGTCATTGTTTCTGCTCATTTTCCAACTCCTTATATTTGTTAAAGAAGTACAAGCTTTCTTTTTCCGCAAGGTCAAGATCCTTTTCGAGTTCAGCAACCTTTTTTGAAAGATATACGATTAACTCTTTATCGTCCATTTGACAAACCTCCTGTTTTGGTTTAAAATATATTCAGTTGTTTTTCGTGTGTCGCCCTTCGTGATGCCAGTCGCGAGGGCGGCTTTTCTTTTTGTTTTTGTGGCGTTCTTCTATGTATCCAAATGTAATTAATCCGCCGTAAACGCATACTATGATAAACGCCACCATCAATTTTGTACTCATGTGCTTGTCCTCCTTTATGGTTTTACGCCTCTTTAAGAGATTTACGCCATGCAATGCACCGACCCATTTTTGCGCCGTCGGATTTTCTCTGAAAATATGGGTTATGGTAAAATCCGCTTTTGTCATAGGTATAAATCGCATAGCAAATACAAGGCTGGCCGTCCATATCCTCATAGAGAAGTTCAACCTCCTCATCAAAAAACTTACATGGCATTTTTGCACCTATCCAAATGATGTTCCAACCGTCCCGATCCACTATTTTCCGAACTCTTTCTATGTCGTCTGCGTTCATGTGCTTGTCCTCCTTTTTTCATCAATTTTTCGTTTGAGTTCACTTATTAATTGATTTTCTGTCATTCCTAAAATGGAAGGTAGGAGTTTATTGAAGTCCATTGCCACGGGAACGACTTTAAATTTTGGTTCCACGAAATACTTCCTTTCCGCCACCTGAGTGTGGCTATTGTTTGTCTTTCCAGAGCGTGATAAAATATGTGAGGGGTGATTATCACGGATAAAACTAGTAAAAAAGTACTTGAAAGAATGCACCATGACGGTCCACCAGAACAGTTTGCCTTTTGGTTATTTAACGATGCCATGCGGCTAGAAGCTGATGCGTGCGGATTATCCATAGAAGATTTTTCCAACGCAATAAACCACTTAATTGCCGAAGGGTGGGCTGAATATGTATTTACCCAAAATGGTTATCGTTCTGGAGTAAAACTCACACACAAAGGCGTACATTACAAAGAGTTTATGCGCGAAGAACGAATTAAAAAGTTTTTAATTCCTGTCATAGTTTCAACGGTAACCAGTCTATTAATAGATGGCATACGAGCGTTGTTGCCACTGATATTACAATGATCGGCCAACACTCCTTTAAAAACTGCTTCATGTCCTCACCCCACTTCCTTTTCGTCGCCTGGCAACTCTAAAATATCCCTGATAGCTGAGACGATTTTTGGCGCATTGCGTTTTCCTGTAAGGATTTTGTACATATAACCGCTATCAATAAAAAGCCCTGTTTTTCCGTTGATTTTATCCATTAACCACGCCTGGCTTTGGCCTATATCTACCAGTTTCTTTTTAACCTCTTTACCGAACACAGTAAGTTGTGTCATTGCCCTTAGTCACCTCCTATATAAAGTTGTTGACAAGTACGTAATTATGTATTAATATTAAATTACACAAAAAACATAGATACGCAATTACGTTCTAATCATGTTATTATAATAATACGTATTTACGGATTAGTCAAGTGAAAATTAGTACGTTTTTGCGATTCTTCATTTTGCATAGTTTTGGAGGGCTTTTAATGAATGAATTGCACAATAAAATAACCTTACTATGTCAAGAAGCTGGAATCACAACGTACAAACTCTGCAAAGAAATTGGGATTAGAGGAAGCGTGATATCAGACTTAAAGACAGGTAGAAAGAAGGGCCTTTCTTCCGAAACATTATCAAAGATTGCAGAATATTTTAATGTATCTGTGGACTACCTTCTTGGAAATGAGCAAAAAAAAGAGCCCACCACTAAAAGCGATGAGCTTGATTTGCAGCTAGAAGGAATAGACTTCGCCTTATTCGGTGAGGTCAAAGAAATGACGGACGAACAAAAACAAGACGTGTTAGACTATATTAAATTTAAGAAGTCGCAACAGAAGAGGGAGTAAGAATGACACTTTTTCGTCTTTGCCAGCTTGCTGAGCAATTCGGAATAGAGATAGATTACTTTACTATGCGTGATACAAAATCTCTGGCTCTGCCTCAAGGGTGGATTGCATTAGATACAGATCATATCGAGAGCACTACAGAAGCAAAGGTGTGCTTAGCTCACGAAATGGGGCATATAGAAACTAATTCATTTTATAATGTACATAGTCCTTTAGATGTGAGACAGAAGCACGAGAACAGAGCGAATAAATGGGCCATTAAGCAGTTGATTACAGAGGAAGAACTTGATGAAGCTGTTGCAAATGGCCACACAGAGATATGGGATTTAGCGGATTACTTTGATGTTACGGAAGAATTTATGAGAAAAACTGTTTGCTTGTATACATATGGAAATCTAGCAACGGAATTATATTTTTAAGTATAAAACTATTGGTAAGGAAGAAAAATTTAGATGTGAATTTTGAAAAAAAGTGAGGGTTAAAATATGGGATTGCGCAATATTATAAAAAGTTTGTTTGCTCGAAATGATATGAAAGATGAAAAAGAAACAAACAGTAGTCAAGATCTAATAAGCGTTATACCCTCTGATGAGCCGCATTTGCATTTTATTTCGGAAAATCGACGTAAAGAGCAGTCTGCCGAAACAGATAAAGAATTGCGACAAATTTTATATAACCTTACTTGTCCGGAATATGAGAAAACTTTTCAAGATTTAGGTTTTGATTTTGATGATGGTAAACGACCATTTTCTCCAAATGAATGTAACGAAAAACTTTCTTTCTTTATAGACAGACTTTATGAGAAACGCGGGACACAACGGCATTGGATTAAGGCTTCAACATCTCCCAATGTATTTTTTAAAAATTTACAAGATTATGAGTATACATTAAAAAGCCTTATATCTTTAGAACCCTTTTATGCTTTTTATTCGCCAACACCGTCTGAAGATTTAGAACAATACTATTGTCAAAAAGAGCAATGGCAAATGGATTTTGTTGAACGATGGTCGCAATCAAAATTAAAAGATGTAACAAAACTTAAAACTGTAGAAAGTAAAAAAAAGAATCTTAATAAATATTTTGAAGATTTGGAAATATATAGGGAACTAATGGCAGTAGAAACTTTAGCAAAAGTAGAATATTTAAAAACAATTCCTTTGGAAAATATTCAGGCCCCTGAAAAAGACCAAGTTTCATTTGGAGCACCAGAAATAGAGACAGAGAAAGAACTTATTAAAGAGTATAATAGCTCCGTTGGAGAAACTTCACGCCATTTTGTAAGAATTAAACTCATTGACTTATATTATAAATTTCGACATATTGAAGAATATAAAAATAAGTGTATTGTAATGTGTAAAGAAGACATTGAACATCTTCCTCAGTTAGATGTTGAAGAACGAAGTGAATTATTATTGCGGCAGAAACATCTTTCTGAACTAACGGGTACGCCTCTAAACGATAATGTATATCAAGAACGTTATGAACGCGGTTTTACAGGGCGTATTTCAGCTTTTGAAAAGTTAATTATGATATATCAAAATTCAAAAAATTACAAAGAAGCATTAAATTATTGTGATATGGCGTCAATGCATTACAAGAATCATGGTATAGGAAATGAAAATATAGAAAAAAAGAAAGAACGTATATTAAAGTTAATGGAAAAATCCAAAAAATAAAAAATCCCCCATCGGCTGCAACCGGTGGGGGATAAAATAGAACAGCTTACCCAAAGTGGATAATGCGTCCGAACAACGAAATTATACCACTTTCTGGGTAGGCTTGGCAAGTCTTACTTTGGAGGTGGTTTTTATTATGAAAGCGGCGGCTTATGCTCGCTACTCAACGGACAAGCAAACGGAAAATAGTATAGCGTATCAGATGAATGCTATCACAAAATATTGTCTGGATCATGATATCGATTTAATTTCCGCTTTCAGTGATGAAGCGGAGAGTGGAACCAACACAGATAGGGAAGGGTTTCAGAATTTAGTCCGTGCAGCTCAAAACAAAGAGTTTGAGGCTGTGGTTATTTATGATATTTCAAGAGGAAGCCGTGATGTGGCCGATTGGTTTCAGTTTCGTAAAACAATGCGTGCGCTGGGTGTTCAGGTGATTTCCACAAATCAGCAGTTAGGCGACATTACCAATCCAAACGACTTTTTAATAGAACTAATCAATGTAGGCCTAGGACAGCATATGGTGCTTGACACCAGAAAAAAGAGTATGGCGGGAATGCTTGAAAGAGCCAAAAAAGGGCTTTATTGTGGAGGAAATTGTCCGCTAGGATACCGAATAGAAAACGGGAAATATGTAATCGAGGAAAAAGAAGCGGAGGTAGTACGTCAGATTTTCGATCGATACGCCCAAGGAGAAAGCTATAATCAAATCATTGATGGATTGAATGGCGCTGTAGGAAAATTTGGCAGACCGATCGGTAAGAATTCATTGCACAGTATTTTGACTAACGAAAGATACACAGGAGTGTATATATGGAACGAAAGAAATGTCCGTATTATGAGAAAATGGGCGGGTGGGAAAAAGAATCCTAATCCCGTTATCATTGAAGGGATAATACCACAGATTATTGACAAAACGACGTGGGAAAGGGTGAAAAAGAGAATGGAAACAAGGAAGAACGGAACCAATAAAGCTAAAAGAGAATATTTGCTTACTGGTTTAATTGAATGCGCTGAATGTGGTGCGACTTACGTGGGGCATTGCAATGTAGCCCATAGAAAAGATGGAAGCGTTAGAGAAAATCGCTATTATGAATGTGGGAATAAGTATAGAACCCGGACTTGTCACTCAAAAAACTTAAATGCTGATGAACTGGAACTGTTTGTTGTAACACAGATACAAGATACTTTGCGAAATTGGGATCCTTCAGAAGTAGCCCGGAAATACATAAAAGAAATACAAGGCGTTACAGCAGACTGTACAGAGGAAAAGCGCGAATTAGTTGATGTAGAGCACCAAATTAACAATGGGGTAAAAGCAGTGCTATCCGGTATGAGAGTTCCGGAGCTCGATAAAGAAATTGATCGGTTAAGACAAAGAAAATTGGATCTGGAAAATATCATTGCCGAAAAAAGCCAACAAACCAATCATTCTTATTCAGCCGATGAAATAGAAGCTGCGCTGTCTGATTTAATAAAGAATTTTGATCCCAAGGAAGCTGTTAAGCAATTAGTGCAAAAAATATACGCCAATGCAGACGGCTCTTGTACCGTTCACATTGGCGTACATAAAATTGGTGCTGGTGACCGGACTTGAACCGGTACGATATTGCTACCGAGGGATTTTAAGTCCCTTGCGTCTGCCTGTTCCGCCACACCAGCCGAACGAAAATTATTATAGCATAGGGAAAATGAAAAAGCAACTATTTTTCCTGGAGAATTTAACGGTAAAAGGAGTGTTTTGAAGTGCTTTCCCCCAAAAAACGGAACGCACCTTGGTAACAATCATCGCTGCCGAAGCAGCGCGGTGTTTTTTAGGCTTTGGTTTGGCTCCTGAAATTTGGTGAACCGATCCTCTAATTCATTGAGAGACAGAATGGATACGCCTTGCTTGCTCAATTCACGGCGGGAAAGGAAGTGGAGATCCTCTAAGGGAGTGCCGCTTAGATATTGAAAAAATTCATATTTTAAGGACTCCATGCGATAAGCGATCACCGTTTCCGTCACCTGATATCTACGCGCCAAGCGATAGCGGAGAAAGTCCATATCCTGCCAGGTGCGGAGCTGAGGATAGGCGTCTGACAGCAGCGGGAGAAAACTGCGGTAAGGCACCGTCAACTCGGCGGCGCCCTCATTGGCCTCCCATTCGATAAAAGGATCCTGCTTCGGTTTTAAGGTGTCAAAACAGTGAAAGGAAGAGAGGCCTAGTCCCCGGTGCTTTGTAAGGTGAATCAGCTCATGCCCGCAGTCAAAATTCAGCTCCTCCACGCTGTGGCGGGCATTAAGCACTATGGTATCCCCTTTTTCCCCCAGAAGGGCCGTGGCGCAAAAACCAGATGTGGAAAAAGGATGATAAACCAATTCTATGTTTTTTTGACTGCGGCAAAAGGCTATAGTATCAATAGGCTGAGAAAGCGGCTTCACGCCAAGCTGTATTCTCAGCCTATCAATAAATCTATATAGTTCCCGCTTGGTACCGCCCATATTGCCACCGACCTTATGTGTTTTTTTGCTTGTGGGCTTCAAAAACCGCAATTAAAAAATCCGCGTCTTCTTCGCTTAGCTGATAAGGCTCCAACCCTTTCTTTAAGCGGAAAAAGCCGTCGCTTTGCCTTGAAGCGGAGGAGGCTTCCTTTTTTTCATCCCAACCCATGAGCCACTCCCGTGAGGTTTCGAGAGCCTGGGATAGCACATCCAGCTTGCTGAGAGGAATATTTTTGATTCCTCCGGTTTCATACCGCTGTAAGGTGGATTTGCTCATCTGCGTGAGATTAGCCAAATCCTGATAACTGTATCCCAGTTCTTTGCGGCGCCGCTTTAAGCGCTCCATCATGATTTTTTGCTCCTGTTCCACCGTGAAATCAACTCCCTTTCATAATGATGGCTTGTTTCTGCCTATGAATATAGTATACCTCCTTTGTTTCTGAATTGCAACATTTTTTAAAAAATGTTGCTCATATGGGTTGACACACCATTCAAAAAGGATTATACTATAAATATCCCAAAAAAGAAACATAACTTTTGTTTCGTCCTGCTGAAGAAACGAAATTGAAATTCTATGTTTTGCGTTCTTTTTTACCGTCCATAAAAATGCAACCAAGGCGGAGCTTGACGGGTGAAGCCAGATGATTAAACTTAAAATACTGGGGGAGTGCGAGATGAATCGAAGAAGCTGCGAAGGATGCGTACACTATAAGCCGATCTGTGGAAAAAATGATGGGATTTGGTGCTGCCATTATCTTTTGGATACCGGACGGCAGAGAAGATCCAATCCCACCCATTGCAGCAGGAAAAGCTGGAAGGAGAATTTTCCTGTATAAGCTTACAGGCAATTTGCACAATTCTTAAAGACTAGAAAAGCCTGGCGGCATTGCCGCCAGGCTTTTCTAGTGGAAATCAAAACAGTTTGTGATAAAATAAAACTATCCGGCCATTATCTGTTTTTTCCGTGCGGCTTCTTCTCAATCTGCTGCAGTCCATTATTCCGGCTGTTCTCCGGCTTGGGAATGGTATAAATGTCGGTATAAGCTTCCGCCTCGCTTTCCGACAGAGGCGGTGTGGGGATTAAGCCGGTACATTCAGTAGCGGAGGCTACCGTATCCAATTCTTCTAATAAATGGTCGTTGATTTTTGAGTTTTTCCGTACTAATTGCTTATCAATTTGATCCATAAAAAAGCTCCTCGCGTCGTAAGATTCGCATACGGTTTCAGAGAGTTTGCTTAGAGATTCGCAATGATTTCAGCGGGCCTTGCGCCTATGACGTTAAATGGCAGCACGGTGAAGCCAAATTCAAATCTCACAGGCTGGGCCAAAAGCCTGTTCTCTGGAAGGCTGGCTTCCTTGAGAGGAAAGACAGCGGCAAACTTTCTCATACGCTTTCTTTAGTTTGCGGAAAGGAAGCCTGCGTTATGTGCGAAAAACGGCGTTTAAAATTTGGAAACAGGATCAAGCCCAATGAACCATGCCGCGGCGAGCAAAATTTGGGCGAGTACGATCAACGGGATCCCAAGCATAAATTTTTTCCTTTTGGTTTTGTGACGGATTATTTTCATAGTAAAGTACATACCGGGACCTCCTCCCAGAATGGAAAGAAAAAGTAAACTTTTTTCCGAAATACGCCAACGGTTGATTTTTGCCTGATGTTTATCATATATTGTTATGACCGCGGCGGCAAAATTGACCGCTGCGAGCCAAACCAGGAGCCCGATAAAAAAT
>OKSB01003237.1_pt1 | contig 13219 bp, 8 predicted proteins | sample 1601171 | NCBI WGS metagenome assembly OKSB01 (sample SAMEA3541496, study PRJEB24748) | human gut metagenome | biome: human gut; feature: human-associated habitat; material: faeces | place: China | collected 2012 | reverse complement strand
GGGCCAGCCCGTGGGAGGCCAGGGCGCCGCTGACCGGTGGACGGCACCGAGCCGTACGCTTGACTTGAAGAAGGGGGAGGCCTCGCGGCCTCCCCCTTTCTTGCGTTTACGGGCAATTTGTCTCACATAGTAGCTGTGTTTTATAACCCTCGTTTGTCGCATCTTCTGTGAACGGGCTACAATAACTTAGTCTGTGCGATATGGAGGTGAACATGGCTGAAGCTGGTATCGGCGTTGATATCGTCGAGATTTCCCGCATGAAATCAATTCTTGAAAAGACGCCGTCGTTTGCTCGGCGTGTGTTTACCGAAGAAGAGCGTGCGTATTGCGATGCATCATCGCGTCCCGCTGCTCACTATGCGAGCCGCTTTGCTTCGCGCGAGGCGGTGCTTAAAGCTCTCGGCACGGGTTTTAGTCAAGGCGTGGGTCGCAAGGATGTTTCGGTGACGCGTGATAAACTCGGCAAACCGAGGGCGCTGCTTTCGGGCCGTGCTCTCGAGATCGCTCAAGAACTGGGTGTTGTTGAGGTCGCTCTTTCCATTACGATTACGGGAGACTTGGCCGTTGCGAATGCCATCGCGATTACCGAAGATGCTCGGCCTAAGCCAAAAGATGAAAAGGTGAGCACCAAGAAACGCGTTGCGCAGACATTTAAAGAGGCTCGCTCTGTATTAGATGAGCTCGAGCAGCTGCAGAATTCAGCATTGACGGAGCACCTGGGCGATGCTTCGCAAGATACGCTAGGAGCATAGATGAAACCGGTTTTGAGTACCGAAGAAGTCGTTCGTCTCGAGGATATCATCGAACGCGAAGGAACTTCGAAGGCCGAGCTTATGGAGCTAGCGGGTGAGTTTGCCGCTAACGAGGTCTTGAAGCTCAATCCCGATCGGGTTCTCGTTTTGGTCGGTTTTGGTAATAATGGCGGCGACGGTTGGGTTGCCGCCGATATCCTGAGCCATAAGGGTGTGGACGTGGATATCGTTTCTCCGGTTGAACCGGATGAGATTCCTGCTGCTCTGGCACGTCATGTTGCTCGTCGTACTGCCGGCCGCGATGTGCACGTTTGCGTCGGCCCCTCGCGTGATGAACTCGAGGTTTTGATCGATAAGGCCGATGTTGTTGTCGATGCCATTTTTGGTACCGGTTTCCACGGGAATCTGCGTGCGCCGTTCTCCATTTGGATTCCTACGGTCAATGAATGCGCCGATTGTGTCGTATCCATTGATGTCCCCTCGGGCCTGAATGCAGAGACGGGCGTTGTTGATGACGACTGCATTCGTGCCGAGCGCACGGTGACGATGATTGCGCCCAAGATTGGTCTGTATAGCGCTGATGGTCCTGAGTATGCTGGCGATTTGATCTGCGGCAATCTTTACGACCGTCTTGACGAGGTCATCGATGATGTCGACCACGCCGCCGAGATTGTCGAGCCCGGTGACTTAGTTGATTACTTTGCTCCGCTACCATCGAATATCGATAAGTATTCCCGTGGCTCCGTGCTTATTGTCGCCGGATCTGCGCAATATCCTGGTGCTGCCATTATGGCGGCCAAGTCTGCAGCTCGCGCGGGTGCTGGTTACGTGGCAGTCGCGGCTCCTGACGTCTGCGCCAATCTCATTCGCATGGCACTTCCTTCGATTCCGGTCTTTGCTATTCCGTCTGATTCCCGCGGCTCCTTTGGCGCCGCTGCGCGCATGACGGTGTGCGAGATCGCAAAGAAGTACAGCTGCGTGCTGTGCGGTCCCGGTATGACGACGTCTGCCGGCGCTATGCAGGTGGTTTCGGGCTTGCTCGAGCTTGATGTACCGCTAATTTTGGACGCCGATGCACTCAACTGCCTTGCTAAGATTGCCATTGACGGTATTGATAGTAACCCCGAGATGTATCGCCGCGAGCAGCCGTTGGTTATGACGCCGCACTATCGTGAGCTTTCGCGCCTGGTTGCCGGTGACGAGGTGAACGACCTTGGTACCGCGATTGCGGCCGCGCAGAAGGTTGTCTGGGCTGCAGGCTCCGACAATCTGGTGGTCATTGCCAAGGGGCCGACGACGGCTATCTGTGGCGTTGAGCGTGTGCTGCTGCCGCTCTCGGGTCCGGCTTCTCTGGCAACTGCCGGTTCGGGTGATGTTCTCGCGGGTATTTTGGCCGGCACGCTTGCCACCATGCGCGACGAGATGGATCGTTGGGAGTTGCTGTATTCGTACGCCGTCGCACTTCACAGCTACGCCGGTTTTGCCGCGGCGACGGAGTATGGTGAGAAGAGCGTCATCGCGACCGATCTTATCGACTTGATCGGTCCTGCCATGGAGCTGGCGGCAAAGGATGCGCTCGAAGATCTGGGAATCATGGACGAAGGGTCGGATGACTAATCATGAATAAAGCCGATTTGACGCGCTGGTCCTGGGTCGAGATCGACCGCGGGGCGCTCCGTCGCAACACGAGGGCCTATAAGAACTTGTTGAATCCGCGTCAGCGCCTGTGCTGCGTGGTCAAGGCCGATGCTTATGGTCATGGAGCTGTTGAGTGCGCCAAGATCATGTATTCGGCCGGTGCCGACATGTTTGCCGTGGCGACGGTTAACGAGGGCGTTGGGCTCCGTCAGGGCGGGATTACTAAGCCCGTCCTGATTCTAAGTGAGCCGCCTATCGAGGCTATTCCTGCATTGCTCGAATTCGATATCATGCCCTCGGTCTATACGTCCGATTTTGCTCTTGCGTATGGCGAATGCGCCGTCGCGGCGGGCAAGGTGGGCAAGTACCATCTTGCCATCGAGACGGGCATGAATCGTATCGGTGTTCACTACACACAGGTGCTCGACTTTGTACGCGGCATCAGTTTCCATCGCGGCATCCAGTGCGACGGCGTATTTACGCACTTTGCCACGGCCGATGAACCTTCGGGTTGGGACTACAAGCTGCAGTGCCAGCGTTTTACCGAGGCCGTTCAGGCCATTAAGGACGCAGGTTTTGAATGCGGTATCGTGCATTGTGCCAATACGCCGTCCTCGATGCTCGATTCTTCAATGCACTTTGACATGATTCGTGCCGGCATCGGTTTGTATGGTCTGCAGCCATGTGAGCTGAGTGGTCGCGTGATGCAGCTTGATCCCGTCATGAGCGTCCACGCGCGTGTGACGCGCGTGGCGCATCCTGCGATGGGCGAGGGCGTGGGCTACGGCTTTACCTACCGCGTACCGCGCACGCGCGTTCAGATCTGCACCCTTCCGATCGGTTATGCCGATGGCCTTTCGCGTACGCTTTCCAATCGTATGGACGTGCTGTATCGCGGCGAGCGTGTGCGTCAGGTGGGCAATATCTGCATGGACCAGTTTATGGTCGCCATTCAGTCCAACCCGGCGCATGAGATTCCCGAGGCCGAGTATGGTGACGAGATGATCATTGTCGGCCGCGATGGAGATGCCGAGATTACCATGGACGAGATGGCGCGCCTACGCGGCACGATTAACTACGAGGTCGCTTGCGGCTTTGGTATGCGTCTCGACAAGGTCTACGTGTAGGAGTCGCTATGGGCGTCATGCACATCCCCGGTCATAGCCATCAGGCGCCGCGTGAGGTCGCACTCGAGGAGATCGAGGCCGTTCTGGGCGATTGTCACCTTTGCCAGCTTTACCAGTCGCGCCATAACATCGTGTTTGGCGTGGGAAACCCCCACGCTCGCGTGATGTTTATTGGCGAGGCGCCGGGCCGCAATGAGGATTTGCAGGGCGAGCCCTTTGTGGGGGCGGCAGGCGAGGACCTCAACGGCATTTTGTCGCTGGCGGGGCTCAAACGCGAAGACGTCTACATTGCCAACGTGCTTAAGTGCCGCCCGCCGGGAAACCGCAATCCGCGTCCCGAGGAAGTGCTGGCTTGCTCGCCATTTTTGCGTGAGCAGATTCGAAGCATCTGGCCCGATATTATTGTGACGCTCGGCAACCCCGCGACGCACTTTGTGCTAAAGACCGAGATTGGCATTACTAAGCTGCGCGGCAGGTTCCACCAGATGGGGCATTTTGTGGTAATGCCCACGTTCCATCCGGCAGCAGCGCTGCGCAATCCGGCGTGGCAGGAGCTGCTGGAGGAAGACTTTAAGATGCTGGGCGACTATCTGGAGCGACATCCCGCGCCAGAGGACGCCTCGGAATAATAAGGAGCATATATGTCCCTGGAGCGCCTGGGGGTAGGTACTTACAAAACGACTTGCGCTGCCGATACGGAGTACTTTGGCGAGCTAATTGCACCGTGCCTTGAGGACGGCGATGTGCTCATCCTGACCGGTGGCCTGGGAGTGGGCAAAACTCACTTTACCAAGGGCGTCTCGCGCGGGCTGGGCGATGGGCATATGGTTACGAGCCCTACGTTCGCCCTCATGGCCGTTCACGATCAAGGTCGTATTCCGCTGTTTCACTTTGATCTATACCGCCTGGAGCATGCCTACGAGCTCGAGGATACGGGCATTTTCGATGTGCTGGGCTATGAGGGTGCTTGCCTGCTGGAATGGGGCGAACAATTCCAGGACGAGCTGACGGATGAGTATCTTTCGGTGACGCTCAGGCGTGATGAGGGCGACAGCGACGTGCGAACGATAACGCTTGAGGCGCACGGTGACCGCGCAATGGAGCTTTCCCATTTGATTGATAAGGCTGTACAAGATGAGCTTGCATAACGACAACGCGCTGGTGGTGGCGCTCGATACCTCGACTGACATGCTTGCCTGCGCGGCAAGCTGGATTGATGGGCAGACGGGTGAGACGAAGCTCGTGAGTGGCGACCACATGTGTCGCCGTCACGCCAACGTTGAGCTCGTGAATACCGTTGATGGCGTGCTGGCTCAAGCCGGTCTGGATCGCAGCGATGTTGGTTGCTATGTGGTCGGCCGCGGCCCGGGGTCCTTTACGGGTGTGCGCATCGGCATCTCCACTGCCAAGGGCCTCGCGCGTGGTGCCAATGTTCCGCTGCTGGGCGTGTCGACGCTCGACGCTTGCGCTTGGACGGCGTGGAAGGCTGGCGTGCGCGGCAAGCTTGGTATCTTGGCCGATGCTATGCGCGGTGAGGTATATCCGGCGCTGTATATGCTGGTCGATGAGGGTCCCGAGCGTCAATTTGAGCGCGAACACGTGGTCAAGGCCGCCGTGGCGCTCGATGAGTGGCGCCAAGCAGCGGACTGGGGCCAGGTTCAGCTGACCGGTGACGGTCTAGTGCGCTATGGCAAGCTGCTGGGTGAGGACGAGGCCGCCCGCTGCGTGGAGCGCGACCTGTGGTGGCCTTCGGGCGAGGGCTTGCTGCTCGCGCACGCTGCGGGTGACGGCGATCCGGCCCGCGTCCTGCCGATTTACACGCGCCTTTCGGATGCCGAGGAAAACGAGCGCAAGCGTCTTGGTCTTGCCGAGAGTGCGCAGAGCGAAATTACGGGTGTTGCCGATGAGCTCGCCGGTCGTCATCTGCAGTTCCGTCCCATGGGCGCGGCGGATGCCGAGGGCGCAAGCGCGCTGGAGGCTGCCTGCTTTGAAGGTGCCGGACACGAGGCATGGACGCCGGGCATGTTCCTGTCCGAACTGGGCGAGGACGTCGCTGCGCCGCGTAGTTGGTGGGTGGCACACGACGACGGCAAGCTGCTGGGCCTTGCCGGCGGTATGGTCGTGGACGGTGATGTGCAGATTCTGGATGTCGCCGTCGACCCGGCACATCGCCGTGAGGGCATTGCCCGCAAGCTGCTGTCGCATGTGAGCTATGATGCCCAGATGCTCGGCTGCACTACGGCTTCGCTCGAGGTCGAGGACGGTAACGAGGGAGCGACCGCGCTTTATAACGCTCTGGGCTTTACCGAGGCTGGCCGTCGCCGCGGCTACTATGGTGCCGGCAAGGACGCCATCGTCATGACGGCTCCGCTGCCCCTGGTGCTTCCGGTCGATAATGCTTCGCCCGAGCCGACGGCAGCCGAGCAACGCGCATGGCCCCTGTCTGCGCCCAAGCGCTCTGCCGAGGAACGTGTCGAGATTGAGCATCGCCGCCTAGTGCTCGCTATCGAGAGCTCCTGCGACGAGACGGCGGTGGCGATTATCGATGCAGATGGCAATATGCTGGCCAACCAGGTGTCGACACAGATTGATTTTCACGCCCGCTTTGGCGGCGTGGTGCCCGAGATCGCCTCGCGCAAACACGTTGAGGTGATTGTGAGCGTCGTGGATGCGGCGCTCGAGGATGCCGCAGCATCGCTTGGTCTTGAGGGTGGAGCCATTGCCCCTAGCGAGCTTGCCGCCGTGGGCGTGACACAGGGTCCGGGCCTGGTGGGCGCCCTCGTGGTGGGCGTTGCCTTTGCTAAAGGCTTTGCCTACGCTGCCGGTAAGCCGCTCGTATGCGTCAACCATCTGGAGGGGCACCTGTTTGCCAACTTGCTGGCGCAGCCCGACCTCAAGCCGCCGTTTATCTTCACGCTCGTCTCGGGCGGTCATACCATGCTTGTTCACGTCAAGGCGTGGGGCGACTACGAGGTGCTCGGCGAGACGCTCGACGACGCCGTGGGCGAAGCCTTCGACAAGGTGGCAAAGGCGCTGGGCCTGGGCTATCCCGGTGGCCCCATCATCTCCAAGCTTGCCGAGACGGGCAACCCCAAGGCGATCGATTTTCCCCGCGCGCTTAACAGCAGGGGAGACTACCGCTTCTCGCTTTCGGGCCTCAAGACGGCGGTGACGCTCTACATCGAGCAGGAGACCAAGGCCGGGCGCACGATTCACCTGCCCGATCTAGCGGCCTCGTTTGAGGCGGCGGTCTTTGACGTGCAGTACAAGAAGGCCAAAAACGCACTGCACGCTACCGGATGCAAGGAATACTGCATCGGTGGCGGCGTCTCGGCCAACCCGCATCTGCGCGAGATGATGATCAAGAAGCTTGGGCGTCAGGGGATCCGCGTAACGGTGCCACCGCTTTCGGCGTGCACCGACAACGCCGCCATGATCGCAGGGGTTGCTCGCCGTAAATTCGACCGAGGAGAAATCTCGCCGTTCGACGTCGATGCCGATCCGAACATGACGCTGTAGTCGCAAAGGTGCGATCCCCGGCGCTGCCCGGGCGCCAACGGCCGCATATGAACTTTATCGCGAGTTCCGCACGAACAGGAGGCCACTTAATGTGGCCTCCGTCGTGAGCAGGACTGTAGAGCAGGAAACTTCATCAGTGCCCGCCCCACGGGAAACCGGCGGGATAGACCAGTTCAGATGGGGCTTTGATGCATGGGGGGTCTGTTGTTGGGCAAATGGGTATCATACTGTGGTTACTGCATCGACTCGGTGATGCATGTTTGTACGTTCCCGGCGGTCGGTTTGCCAGAAGCGCCCCGTCGGTTGTTCCAGACTCGTTTCGAAGAAAGGAAACAACACTCACTTATGGCAGCTAAAAAATCATCTCCCTTGAAGATCATTCCGCTTGGCGGCCTTGACGGCATCGGCAAGAACATGACGGTCTTCGAGTGCGGCGACGACATGGTGCTCGTCGACGCCGGCCTCATGTTCCCGGATGACTCCCAGCCTGGTATCGACCTGGTGCTTCCCGACTACACCTATGTTCTGGAGAACGAGGAGAAGCTCCGCGGTATCGTCGTCACTCACGGCCACGAGGACCACACCGGTTCGCTTCCGTATCTGCTGCAGGACCTCAACAATAAGGTGCCCATCTTCTCGAGCAAGCTGACGCTTGGCTTTATCGAGGGCAAGCTTTCTGAGTTCCGCATCCGCGCACCCAAGTTCCGCGAGGTCAAGGGCGGCAGCCATGTCAACCTCGGCGGCATCTCGCTCGACTTCTTCTCGATGACGCACTCCATCCCCGGCGCTCTGGGCGTGTTCATCCGCACCAATCAGGGCACCGTTATGCACACCGGCGACTTTAAGCTCGACCAGACGCCCATCGATGGCGTTACGCCCGACTATGCCGCTATCAGCCGCTTTGCCAAGCAGGGTATCGACCTGCTTCTCTCCGACTCCACTAATGCCACGGTTCCCGGCTTTACCAAGTCCGAGGCCGAGGTTGGTCCCAACCTGCTGCACGCCATCAAGAACGCCCCGGGTCGCGTGTTCGTCGCATCGTTCTCGAGCCACATCCATCGTTTGCAGCAGATCTGCGATGCCGCCCGCAAGTGCGGCCGTAAGGTCGTTGTGACCGGTCGCTCCATGCTCACGAACACCCGCGTGGCGCGCGAGCTCGGTTATCTCAACATCGATGATGCCGATATCATCGATGCCTTCGATATCGATAACCTGCCTGACGACAAGATCGTCGTCATGTGCACTGGTTCGCAGGGCGAGCCGCTGTCGGCCCTGTCCCGCATGGCCAATGGCGAGCACAAGACGCTCTCCATCCACGAGGGCGATACCGTTATCCTCTCGGCAACTCCCGTTCCCGGCAATGAGAAAGCCGTCCAGCAGGTCGTCAACAGCCTGGCCAAGCTCGGCTGCGACGTGTGGGATAAGAACCGCGCTCTCGTCCACGTCTCGGGTCACGGTAGCCAGGAGGAGCTCAAGCTCCTGATGGCCATGGCCAAGCCCACGTATTTTATGCCGGTTCACGGTGAGGCCGTGCATCTGCGCGCCCATGCCCAGCTGGCGCGCAAGATGGGCATCAAGGACGATCATATCTTTATCCTCGATAACGGCGACACGCTCGAGATGCGCGGTGGTATCGTCAAGCGCGGTACGCCCGTCGAGTCCGGTGTCGTTTACGTCGACGGCCTGCGTATCGGCGATACCGACCCCATCGTCCTGCGCGATCGCCAGAAGCTCGCCAACGACGGTATGGTCACGGCCGTTGCCATCGTCTCCCTCAAACACAAGAAGATCGAGGCCATCGAGTTCTCGGGCCGCGGCGTCTCGTTTGCCATCGACGACCAGTTCTCCGAGGATGCCTCCGCGTCCATTATGAAGACGATCGAGAAGGGTAAGTTTAGCTTTACCAGCAGCGGTTCCGATGCCATTCGCAAGGCCGTGCGCGATTCGCTCTCTAACTTTATCTGGAGCCGTACGCGCACCCGTCCGATGATCATCCCGGTCGTCATGGAGGTTTAGTTTGGCGCGCGGATCTGCACAAAACGCCAAAGGCAATAAGGCCAATAACCAACCGGCATCTGCTAAGGGTGCCGGTTCCCATCTGCGTGCCAATAAGGGCCACGAGTCCGAGTTCGATGAGTTTGAGCCCTTGGTCGAGCCTTCGGCCAATCGCGATATCGCCGGTGTGGTCATCGCCGTTTTGGCGATCGCGTCCTTCATTGCCTTGATCTCTCCGGCAACAGCGCCCGTGACGGCTGCGGTTGCCGGTTTCTACCACCTGGGCTTTGGCCTGGGCGCCTACGTGCTGCCGATCGTCATCTTGCTGTTTGCCGCCACGCTCTTTTTGGGTGAGGACTCGCCGCTCAACGTGCGCTCTGTCGCGGGCGGCGCCGTGGTCTTTATCGCCGTCGTCTCCATTCTTTCGCTGATGGTGCCGGGCACGAGCGATTCGTGCGACCTTATGTTTACGCCGCAGAACCTTTCCGTGTCGGGCGGCTACATTGGCGCCTTTATCGCAAGTGCCTTGCAAAACGCCCTGGGTAAACCTATCGCCATGGTTGTCTTGCTGGGGCTTGTCGTCGTTGGTTTGGTCATTATCGGCTTTTCGGTGGGTGGCGTTTTGCGCTCCGCCCGTGACCGTGCGGCAGATTTTGCCGAACGCCGTCGTGCCGATGTCAACGCCAGCCCGTGGGGCGATGAAGAGGCCCTGTCTGTTCCCGGCGTCGCTCGTCCGCACCTGAGCATTCTGCGCCAGAAGGGGACTGACGCAGCGGTGACCACGGTCATGGGTGGCGATGTCGACCCGGTTTTGGATGACGACGAGGACGATGACCCGTTTGTCGACGTATCCGAGTCGGTTGAAGCCGAGCGGGCCAAGACCACGCTGCTGCCGCGTCGCCATGTCAAGAAGGGCAAGGCTGCGCCTAAGCTCAATACGAGTGAGCCCGACCCGTCTTGGTCCGATAGCGAGATTGAGCTCACCGAGGGTGACGACGAGGACGACGAGGCTCCGCTCGAGACCGCCAAGACAACCTTGCTGCCGCGTCGCCACGCCAAGCGCGGGCAGGTCACTGGACAGCTTTCGATGGAGGACGATCCGGACAAGGTTGACGAGTCCGAGCCGCCGTTTGCCGTGAACCCTGTTTCGGCCGCACCTCAGATTCCCGACTTCCTGAAGCATCCCAAGGTTGCCGATGCGCCTGCCACGAGTGCTATCGAATCGGCTGCGGCTCGTGATGGGGGAGTGGACGACGGCGCCGCAGATAACGAGGGCGAAGAGGAGGACGGCCTCAAGCTTCCGCCGCTCGAAATCCTGCATGCCAACCCGCAGTCGGCTTCCGCTGCGTCTTCGGACAAGGAGCTGGAGCAGACCGCTGAGTCACTGCAATCCACCTTGCTTGAGTTTGGCCGCAGTGCCCGCGTGGTCGGCTGGATCGCCGGCCCCACGGTGACGACCTTTAAGCTGCAGCCCGGTGAGGGCGAGCGTGTGAGCAAAATCTCGAGCCTCGAGGACGATATCGCGCTTTCGCTCGCTGCCCAGTCGGTGCGTATCTTTGCCCCGATCCCCGGCACCTCGCTCGTGGGCATCGAGATTCCCAACCGCAAGCGCCAGAACGTCAATCTGGGCGACGTGCTGCCCTATGTGAAGGGCGGTCCGCTCGAGCTCGCCATCGGCCGCGACGCCGAGGGCACGCCGGTTGTTGCCGACCTCGCCAAGATGCCTCACCTGTTGATTGCCGGTACGACCGGTTCTGGTAAGTCGGTGATGATCAACTCCATCATCACGACCTTGCTCATGCGCGCCCTTCCCGAGGACGTTCGCCTGATTATGGTCGACCCCAAGCGCGTTGAGCTTGCGGGCTATAACGGTCTTCCGCATCTCTATGTGCCCGTGGTGACCGAGCCCAAGCAGGCCGCGAGCGCTCTGCAATGGGCTGTGTCCGAGATGGAGCGTCGCCTGAAGGTCTTCGAGCGTCTCAACGTGCGTAAGATCTCGACCTACAACGAAAAGCAGGCTGCTGGCGAGTTTGAGCATTACGACAACCCGCCGCAAAAGATGCCCTACCTGGTCATTATCATTGACGAGCTCTCTGACCTGATGATGGTCGCCGGTAAGGATGTCGAGGCCTCGATCGTGCGTATTGCACAGCTGGGCCGTGCCGCCGGTATTCACCTTATCGTTGCCACGCAGCGCCCCAGCTCCAACGTGGTGACGGGCCTTATCAAGGCCAACATAACCAACCGCATCGCCTTTAACGTCGCCACGGGCATCGACTCGCGCGTCATCATCGACCAGATGGGTGCCGAGAAGCTCACCGGTTTGGGCGACATGCTGTTCTCCAAGGTCGACTGGGGCAAGCCCCGCCGTATCCAGGGCTGCTTTGTCTCGGACGACGAAATCAACGAGATTGTCGAGTTCGTCAAGTCGCAGAGTGAGCCAGACTACCACGAGGAGATCCTGTCTGCCGTGGCGCCCGCTTCCATGTCCATGGCGGGTGGCGGAGGCATTGTCCGCACCGGAGTAGCCGAGCCGCAAGACGATGATCCACTCATTTGGGAAGCCGCCCATATTGTGGTGGAATCGCAGCTTGGCTCCACATCTGGCCTGCAACGTCGTCTGAAGGTTGGCTATGCGCGTGCCGGGCGTATTATGGACATGCTGGAAGAAAAGGGTGTCGTCGGCCCGCCCGACGGTTCCAAGCCGCGCGAGGTCCTGTTGGACGAGGAGGGGCTTGCCGCGCTGGAATCTGTCGACGCCGAGATGGCACGTGAAGATCGTGAGTTTGGAGGATTCTGATGGCTGCACGCTTTGGTGACATGCTGCTCGAGCAGCGTCGCCGAATGGGCCTTTCCATTCAGCAGGTCGCCAACACCATCAAAATCAGGCCGCAGATCATCGAGTTTTTCGAGACCGGTAACTTTGCTTCGATGCCGCCGCGCGGCTATGCGCAGGGCATGATTTCGAGCTATGCTCGTTTTTTGGGCCTCAATCCGCGCGAGGTCGTCAATGCCTACTTTGACGACCTGATGGCATACGAACGCGAGACGTCGCAGCAGGGGGGTCGTTTTCAGGACGCCGCCGGCTACGTCAATTCGCGTTCCTCTGTCGATAACGGGCGCTTCCTGATGGTTCAGGGTGGTCGCTCAACGCGTTATGGTCAGCGTCCGCAGCAGGCTGGCTATATTACCGAGACGGGGTCCAGTGAGGAAATCCGTTCTCAGCGCGATCGTTTCCGCAGCACGCCTATGCCCGACGATCGTGCGCTTCCCGCTGCCCGCGGTGTGGTGCGCGATCCCCGTGTCGGCTACGGAGATGGCGGCTATTCCGATCGTGGCTACCGTGGTGTCTCTGCCGGTCGTGCTCTCGGCGGCTATGCGGACGCCGATGCCACGCAGGTGACGCCGCGTCTTCGCTCTCAATCACAGCCGTATGGCCAGCGCTCTTCGGCTCCGCGTGCGGGCCAGCGTGGCTATCAAGGCCGCGGTGAACTTGCGCCCCGCTCGGGTCAGCGCAGCCTTCAGGGCCAGGGTGGCGTTATCGCTGAGGATGGTAATGGTGTAGGAACCATCCTCGTTCTTGGTGACGGCATAGCCGTCGGCCTTGAAATCGTCCAGGTTGGTCACATGTTCACCCTTGCCATCGGCATCCCAACGGGCGTCCAGCCCATCCAGGAACCAGCCGTTGATCTTGTGGCCGCAGTCGTCCAGCATCCAGTCGTCGCCCACCTTGGTGAGGGTCAGGGTGCTGTTCTTGCCAGCCAGGTAAATATCATCGCCAGCCAGAGCAGCGTGGTTGTTGTACAGCTTGGCACCGGATTCCACAATGGCCTCGCCCTTGTTGTACAGGCCGCCGCCGTAAGTAGAGGCGGTGTTGTTCATCACGGTAGCACCGGATTCCACAGTGACCTTGCCCCTGTTGTACAGGCCGCCGCCATACTGCTTGGCAGTATTGTTCTCCAGCACAGCACCGTCCTTGAGGACGACGATGCTGCCATAGTTGCCAATGCCGCCAGCAACATTCGCAGTATTGTTATCCACGGAAGCGTTCACCAGCTCCAGCACGGCAGGGTTGTTCATATTATCAAGGAAGATGCCGCCGCCGAATAGGTTGGCCACGTTGCCGGTGATCCGGGTGTTGTTGCACAGGATGATATGGCTATCACGCAGCTTGGTGCTCAGCACATG
>OKSB01003236.1_pt1 | contig 13227 bp, 8 predicted proteins | sample 1601171 | NCBI WGS metagenome assembly OKSB01 (sample SAMEA3541496, study PRJEB24748) | human gut metagenome | biome: human gut; feature: human-associated habitat; material: faeces | place: China | collected 2012 | reverse complement strand
AGTGGACATGTTTCCCGCCACACGGCATGTTGAGAGCGTGGTGCTGCTGGAGAGGAGTTGACCAAAATGGCAGTTTCAAAATTCCGGATTTATGACTACTGGAAAGACAAAGCCATCACGAAAAAATTTGAAATCAAGCCGGTGTCCGCGTGCACGAAGGAGGACGACGCACTTTCCATAACAGAATTTCCTGATGAGATTTTTTGCTGGGCTTGTCAGATGCCGCCGTATCAACAGGGGACACATCGGACACTCAGCGGACTTTGGAATGGAGACACACTTTTACAGCGGTCCCATATTTTGGCAAAGTCCCTGAATGGAGAGGATAAACCCGAGAATTATTTTCTGCTGTGTCCGCAATGTCACGCGGAATCTCCGGATACGACGGACGCGAAGCTCTTTTTCGCGTGGGTCCGGTATAAGCGGACGCATGAGAACTATTCCATGGTGCTTCGGAGGGATATGAAAAAGGCGGCGGAGATTCTGGGAGTGGACCAGAACCTTGTGGAGGAGCGATTTGCCGCGCTGCGGCTGACCCGGCTGGAAGAGGATGCGTATATTCGAGACTATATTGTCAAAAACTGTGCGATGCATGGCAGCTTTCTTGCGCCGCTCTCCCGCATGATGATCCTGCAAAAATGGATTCTGGACCCGGAGGAACAGAAAAAGTTTGCCGCCTGGCGGAGGACGCTGCCTGAAGAAGAGACTGGTGAGAAGGAGCCAACATAAATATCTCAAAAGAGATCATTCCGCAAGGACTGAAGAATAAAACAGTTGTCAAACACAGTTTGAGGGTGTATGATAAATCACAAATCAGGGCGGTCACTGCCAGAGAACCGAAACAGGAGGAGTATTATGAACAAAACGGCAAGCATGGTCTTGAAGATCATCGGCGCCAGCCTGGCATTCGCAGCGGTTATCTGCCTGCTGATCGGCGGCTGGCATGACCTCAGCGTGGGATACAGCGGTATGAAGAAGCGGCTGGCCCGGAAATTCGGCTCCGAGTACGACGACTACGCCGACGAAGAGCTCTACGAGTAATCCAGAGCATAAAAAGGACCCCATCCAGATGGATGGGGCCCTTTTCTGCGTTTTTTCCGCCACAGGGCAACAAAAAACGGCTGGAAGAAATCCCCAACCGCAACGAAATTCCCCTTGACAGAGGAAAAAAACCATGGTAAAATAAGACGCTTATATGATGGCAGAGGATATTCCGCCATTTTTTATCGTTGAGATAACGATAGCATATTTCCCAGAACAATGCAAGAGCGGGATGCAGGAATTTTAACAACGATACCGTGCGTATCATTCCTGGCCGCGCCACCCGAAAAACCACGCGCCCGGCAGGACAGGGCGGGGCGCACAGAAGAAAGGTGAATGAGAAGATGGCCAAAGACAAGTACTACGGAAAGACCCTTCGTAAGAACTTCGCCAGGCACGAGGAAGTCATGCCCATGCCCAACCTTCTGGAGATCCAGAAGAAGTCTTACCAGGAGTTTTTGGACACCGGCCTCCGGGAGGTGTTCAACGACGTGGGCGCGATCACGGACTATCAGGGCAACCTGGAGCTGACCTTCATCGACTACAAGATGGATGAGGCGCCCAAGTACGACGTGGAGGAGTGCAAGGCCCGGGATGCCACCTACGCCGCGCCGCTGAAGGTGAAGGTCCGCCTTCGGAACAAGGAGACCGAGGAGATCAAGGAGCAGGAGATCTTCATGGGCGACTTCCCGCTGATGACCCACTCCGGCACCTTTGTTATCAACGGCGCCGAGCGCGTCGTGGTTTCCCAGATCGTCCGGTCCCCCGGTGTGTACTACGGCAAGGAGACGGACATCAAGACCGACCTGCCCATCCTCACCTCCACTGTCATCCCCAACCGGGGCGCCTGGCTGGAGTATGAGACCGACGCCAACGAGGTCTTCTGGGTCCGCATCGACAAGAACCGCAAGCTCCCCATCACCTGCCTGATCCGGGCCCTGGGCCTGAAGACGGACCAGGAGATCCTGGACCAGTTCGGCGACGATCCCCGCATCGTCACCACCCTGGAGAAGGACCCCTGCAAGAACTACGAGGACGCCATGCTGGAGATCTACCGGCGCCTGCGTCCCGGCGAGCCCCCCACGGTGGAGGCCAGCGAGACCCTGATCCACAACCTGTTCTTCGACCCCCGGCGCTACGACCTGTCCACCGTGGGCCGGTACAAGTTCAACAAGAAGCTGTCCCTGTGGCAGCGCATCCCCGGCTACAAGCTGGTCTATCCCGTGGCAGATCCTGCCACCGGTGAGCTCCTGTTTGATGAGGGCCATCTGCTGACCAAGGACGATGCCCGCCTGCTGGATACGGTCGGCGTGGGAGAGGTCACCATCGACGTGGAGGGAGCGCCCCTGCGGGTCATGTCCAATAAGATGTGCGACCTGAGCCATTATGTGGACTTCGATCCCCTGGCCGAGTGCGGTATCAAGGAGCGGGTGCGCTTCGACGTGCTGCAGGAGCTGCTGGGCCAGTACAGCGGCGAGGAGCTGAAGGACCAGATCCGCCTGCACCGGGCCGATCTGGTGCCCAAGCATATCATCATTGATGATATCCTCACCTCCATCAACTATATGAACGGCCTGGCCCGGGGCATCTCCGTGAAGGATGACATCGACCACCTGGGCAACCGCCGCCTGCGCTGCGTGGGCGAGCTGCTGCAGAACCAGTTCCGCATCGGCTTTTCCCGGATGGAGCGGGTAATCCGGGAGCGCATGACCATCCAGGACCTGGATGTGGTCACCCCCCAGAGCCTCATCAACATCCGCCCCGTCACTGCCGCCATCAAGGAGTTCTTCGGCTCCAGCCCCCTGAGCCAGTTCATGGATCAGACCAACCCCCTGGCGGAGCTGACCCACAAGCGGCGTCTTTCCGCCCTGGGCCCCGGCGGCCTCTCCCGCGAGCGTGCCAGCATGGAGGTCCGCGACGTCCATTACAGCCATTACGGCCGCATGTGCCCCATCGAGACCCCTGAAGGTCCCAACATCGGCCTGATCTCTTATCTCGCCACCTATGCCCGGATCAATGAGTACGGCTTTATTGAGGCGCCCTACCGGGCGGTGGACAAGGAGACCTTCCACGTCTCCGACGAGATTGTCTATATGACCGCCGACGAGGAGGACAACTACATCGTCGGCCAGGCTGCTGAGCCTCTGGACGAGAACGGCTGCCTCATCAACGCCCGTATCACGGCCCGGCACCGGGACGAGATCGTGGAGGTGGACAAGGAGCGGGTGGACTACATCGATGTGTCCCCCCGGATGATGGTCTCCATCGCGACGGCCATGATCCCCTTCCTGCCCAACGACGACGCCAACCGCGCCCTGATGGGCGCCAACATGCAGCGTCAGGCCGTGCCTCTGCTGCGTCCCCACGCGCCCATTGTGGGCACCGGCATGGAGCACAAGATCTGCATCGACTCTGAGATCGCTGTCCTGGCGGAGGGCGACGGCGTGGTGACCTCTGTGGACGCCCGCCACATCACCGTCAAGTACGACAGCGGCGAGGTCAAGGACTACAAGCTGACCAAGTTCCTCCGGTCCAACCACGGCACCTGCATCAACCAGCGGCCCATCGTGGAGGTGGGCGAGCGGGTTCACGGCTGGGGCACCGACGAGAACGGCCAGACCGTGGATCCCACCGTCCTGGCGGACGGCCCCGCCACTGAGCAGGGCGAGATCGCCCTGGGCCAGAACATCCTGGTTGGCTTCATGACCTGGGAGGGCTACAACTACGAGGACGCCGTGCTGCTGAACGAGCGTCTGGTGCGGGAGGACCTGTATACCTCCATCCACATCGAAGAGTACGAGATCGACGCCCGGGACACCAAGCTGGGCCCGGAGGAGATCACAAGAGACATCCCCAATGTGGGCGAGGACGCCCTGAAGGATCTGGACGAGAACGGCATCATCCGCATCGGCGCAGAGGTCCGTTCCGGCGACATCCTGGTGGGCAAGGTCACGCCCAAGGGCGAGACCGACCTCACCGCCGAGGAGCGGCTGCTGCGGGCCATCTTCGGTGAGAAGGCCCGGGAGGTCCGGGACACCTCTCTGAAGGTCCCCCACGGCGAGAGCGGCATCATCGTGGACGCCAAGGTCTTCACCCGGGAGAACGGCGACGAGCTGGGGCCCGGCGTGAACATGGTAGTGCGGGTGTATATCGCCCAGCGCCGGAAGATCCAGGTGGGCGACAAGATGGCAGGCCGCCACGGCAACAAGGGTGTCGTGTCCCGGGTCCTGCCGCAGGAGGATATGCCCTTCCTGCCCGACGGCACGCCGCTGGACATCGTGCTGAACCCCCTGGGCGTGCCCAGCCGTATGAACATCGGCCAGGTGCTGGAGGTCCATCTGGGCTACGCCGCCCAGAAGCTGGGCTGGAAGGTGGCCACCCCCATCTTCGACGGCGCGTCTTACAGCGACATTCAGGAGCTGCTGCAGCAGGCGGGCCTGGATCCTGAGGGCAAGAGCGTGCTGTACGATGGCCGCACCGGTGAGCCCTTCGACAACAAGGTCACCGTGGGCTACGTGTACTTCCTGAAGCTGCACCATCTGGTGGACGACAAGATCCACGCCCGCTCCACCGGCCCGTACTCCCTGGTCACCCAGCAGCCGCTGGGCGGCAAGGCCCAGTTCGGCGGCCAGCGCTTCGGCGAAATGGAAGTCTGGGCCCTGGAGGCCTATGGCGCGGCCTATACCCTGCAGGAGATCCTGACGGTGAAGTCTGACGACGTCACCGGCCGCGTCCGGACCTACGAGGCCATCGTCAAGGGCCACAACGTGCCCCAGCCCGGTGTGCCGGAGTCCTTCAAGGTGCTGGTGAAGGAGCTGCAGTCCCTGTGCCTGGACATTCAGGTGCTGGACAAGGACGGCAACGTCATCGAACTGAAGGAAGACGAGGACGCTATGGACACCTTCAACCTGGCCCGGATGGACGCCGACGACGACCGGCACCGCGCCTTCTCCGAAGAGGCGGAGTTCCAGGATTCCGGCTTTGACATCGAGGACGCCCCGGAGGATGCCGGCGCGGACATCGACGTGGACTTCGACGACGAATGATCCAGGATCGTATTGTTCGTCAACTCAACAATTCTGGATCATGTAAGGAGGAAATCGCAAGATGATCGACAACAACACTGGCAACAACATTGCCTTTGACGCGATTAAGATCGGCATGGCCTCTCCGGAGCAGATCCGCGCCTGGTCCTATGGCGAGGTGAAAAAGCCGGAGACCATCAACTACCGCACCCTGAAGCCGGAGCGGGACGGCCTGTTCTGCGAGCGCATCTTCGGACCCACCAAGGACTGGGAGTGCCACTGCGGCAAGTACAAGAAGATCCGCTACAAGGGCAAGATCTGCGACCGCTGCGGCGTCGAAGTCACCCGGGCCAAGGTCCGCCGGGAGCGCATGGGCCACATCGAGCTGGCCACCCCCGTCTCCCACATCTGGTATTTCAAGGGCATCCCCTCCCGGATGGGTCTGCTGCTGGACATCAGCCCCCGGATCCTGGAAAAGGTGCTGTATTTCGCCAACTATATCGTCACCGACCCCGGTGAGACTCCGCTGACCAAGAATCAGATCCTCTCCGAGAAGGAGTACCGGGATTACCGTGAGAAGTATGAGGACGACTTCCAGGCCGGCATGGGCGCCGAAGCCGTGAAGAAGCTGCTCCAGGACGTGGACCTGGAGGCCCTCTCCGCCCAGCTCCACGCAGAGCTGAAGGATGCCTCCGGCCAGAAGAAGGCCCGGATCGTCAAGCGGCTGGAGGTGGTGGACGCCTTCCGTCTGTCCGGCAACAAGCCGGAGTGGATGGTCATCGACGTGCTGCCTGTTATCCCGCCGGAGCTGCGCCCCATGGTGCAGCTGGACGGCGGCCGGTTCGCCACGTCCGACCTGAACGACCTGTACCGCCGGGTCATCAACCGGAACAACCGCCTGAAGCGGCTGATCCAGCTGAACGCCCCAGATATCATCGTCCGCAATGAGAAGCGGATGCTCCAGGAGGCTGTGGACGCCCTGATCGACAACGGCCGCCGGGGCCGCGCCGTCACCGGCGCCAACAACCGGGCGCTGAAGTCCCTCAGCGATCTGTTAAAGGGCAAGCAGGGGCGGTTCCGCCAGAACCTGCTGGGCAAGCGCGTGGACTACTCCGGCCGTTCCGTTATCGTGGTCGGCCCCGAGCTGAAAATCTATCAGTGCGGCGTGCCCAAGGAGATGGCCGTGGAGCTGTTCCGTCCCTTCATCATGAAAAAGCTGGTGGAGGACGGCACTGCCAACAACATCAAGTCCGCCAAGAAGATGGTGGACAAGGGCGTCACCGAGGTGTGGGACGCTCTGGATGTCATCATCAAGGACCACCCCGTCATGCTGAACCGCGCTCCGACGCTGCACCGTCTGGGCATCCAGGCCTTCGAGCCGGTGCTGGTGGACGGCCGGGCCTTGAAGCTGCACCCCCTGAACTGCACCGCCTTCAACGCGGACTTCGACGGCGACCAGATGGCCATTCACGTGCCCCTGTCGGCCGAGGCCCAGGCGGAGGCCCGCATCCTGATGCTCTCCGCCAACAACCTGCTGCGTCCCCAGGACGGCGGCCCTGTCACCGTGCCTACCCAGGACATGGTGCTGGGCTCCTACTACCTGACCATGGACCGCATGGGCAAGGCGGAGAAGGGCGCCGAGACCATCTGGTGCGAGGATGCCGGCGACACCAACCTCACCGCTCACTCCATCGTGGACGCGGATGACTTTGTGGCCGCCAACGACGCCCTGGAGAAGGGGCAGAAGAAGGCCGCCTACCGCCCTCTCCACTTCTACGCCAGCGAGGAAGAGGCCCTCATGGCCTACAACGACCATGTGATTGGGCCCCACTGCCCCATCGGCGTGCGCCGCACCATGACCGTGGACGGCGTCAGCCACACCGCTGTGGTAGAGTCCACCCCCGGCCGTATCATCTTCAACCAGAACATCCCTCAGGACCTGGGCTTTGTGGACCGGACCGATCCCGCCCACGTCTGCGACTATGAGGTGACCTTCACCTGCGGCAAGAAGCAGCTGGGCCAGATCGTAGACCGCACCATCAACAAGCACGGCTTCACCGTGGCCGCTGAGGTGCTGGACGCCATCAAGGCCACCGGCTACAAGCACTCCACCCTGGCGGCCATCACGGTCTCCATCGCGGATATGACCGTGCCCCCCAAGAAGTACGAGCTGGTGGCGGCCTCCGAGCAGAAGGTGCTGGACATTGAGAACCAGTACAAGATGGGCTTCATGACCGAGCACGAGCGCTACAAGCAGGTGGTGCAGGTGTGGGAGAAGACCACCAACGATGTCTCTGACGCCCTGCAGAAGAACCTGGACCGCTATAACCCCATTTTCATGATGGCGGACTCCGGCGCCCGCGGTTCTATGAAGCAGATCCGCCAGCTGGCTGGTATGCGTGGCCTGATCGCCAACACCGCCGGCCGCACCATCGAGATCCCCATCAAGGCGAACTACCGCGAGGGCCTGACCGCCCTGGAGTACTTCATCTCCTCCAGAGGCGCCCGGAAGGGCCTGGCCGACACGGCTCTGCGTACCGCAGACTCCGGTTACCTGACCCGCCGCATGGTGGACGTCTCCCAGGATGTCATCATCCGGGAGGAGGACTGCCACGTGACCCACGGCATCAAGGTCTCCGAGATCAGCGAGAACGGCCAGGTGATCGAGAAGTTCTCCGACCGGCTCCGGGGCCGTTTCCTGGTGGGCGATGTGGTGGACGCCGATACCGGCGAGGTGCTGCTGTCCAGCACCAAGATGATGGACGAGAACGACGCCAAGATCCTGGAGACCCACAAGTGGGTCCAGGCCAACTACCGCGACGGCGACCGCTGCACCTTCGACCCGGCGGTTGACGAGCACCCCACCGTCATGATCCGCACCGTGCTGACCTGCAAGGCCCACAGCGGCGTGTGCGCCAAGTGCTACGGCATGAACCTGGCCACCCAGCAGCCTGTGGGTCCGGGCGAGGCGGTCGGCATCATTGCCGCCCAGTCCATCGGCGAACCCGGCACCCAGCTGACCATGCGTACCTTCCACACCGGCGGTCTGGCCGGCGGCGACATCACCCAGGGTCTTCCCCGTGTCGAGGAACTGTTTGAGGCCCGTAAGCCCAAGCGGATGGCTACTCTGGCAGAGATCGGCGGCACGGTCAAGTTCGAAGAGACCAGCAAGGGCAGCCTGGTGAACATCGTCATCACCGCACCTGACGGGGACACCCGCACCTACGCGGTGCCTCACACCGGCCTGCTGGTGAAGGACGGCGACGTGATCGAGGCCGGCCACCAGCTGACCTACGGTGCGTTGAATCCCCACGAGGTGCTGCGCATTCGCGGCGCTGACGCCGTGTACAACTACCTGATCCAGGAGGTCCTGCGGGTGTACCGCCAGCAGGGCGTGGATATCAACGATAAGCATATCGAGATCATCGTCCGCCAGATGATGCGCAAGGTCCGTCTGGAGGACGCCGGCGACACCAAGCTGCTGGACGGCTCTATGGTGGACGTCCTGGAGCTGGACGACGCCAACGAGGAGATCGACCGCCGCAACGCCGCCGGTGAGCGGCAGGAGAACGGCGAGCCTCTGCGCCACGCCGTAGGCACCCAGCTGCTGATGGGCATCACGAAGGCATCTCTCGCCACGGACTCCTTCCTGTCCGCCGCCTCCTTCCAGGAGACCACCAAGGTCCTGACGGAGGCCGCCATCAAGGGCAAGGCCGATCATCTGGTGGGCCTGAAGGAGAATGTCATCATCGGCAAGCTGATCCCTGCCGGCACGGGCCTGACGGCCTACCACACCTTTGCTGAGGAGTTGGTTCCCGGCCCGGCGCCTGTTGAGGCCGCCCCGGAGCCCATTCCCGCAGAGCTGTGATTCGCCGGACATCCCGCAGACACAAGACCGGGAGAGAGCCTGACCGCTTGCGGTCAGGCTCTCTTTTCGGATGCCGGGCATCCAGAGGCGGGGTGAAGGAGACGCCCCGCAGCCCGGGGCTGAAACGGTTCTGCTGAGAAGCGGATGACCAACGCCCCCCTTTATTTAAAATATCAAAGCTCCCTTGTTCCCAGGCGCACTGCGCCGTATCCGGACGGCGGCCAGAAACGGCCCGGAAACAGGGAGAAGTTCTCCTAAGATGTCTCCAGGTATCCGGCACGCCCGGGAGATGGGGAAAACGTCCAAAAGTCTGCGGATCATGGAAAATTTTTACCGAAAAATGTCTTGACGGATATGTTTCCCCATGGTATAATCCAAAAATGCGCGGATATTAGGATTCTGCGGATTTTGCCATGCGTTTCAGGAGGAATTTCCCGTGATCTCGGAGCTTGCTTCCCAGGAGAAGGTCATCGGCGTGAAGCAGTCCCGCAAGGCGATCCGGGAAGGCCGGGCCAAGCGGGTCTATCTCGCCTGTGACGCCGATCCCGCCATCACCGAGCCGGTGGCCGCCAGCTGTGCGGAGGCCGGAATCCCCGTAGAGACGGACTACACACTGTCCCAGCTGGGCCAGGCGTGCCGGATCAGCGTGGGCGCGTCCGTGGTGGCCGTCCTCTCCGCATAAAGAAATGGTTTTTTTCGGAATAGCTTCACCGCGTTCCGTAAAAAATAAGGGCTGTCGTGGTTACACGGCAGCGAAATTATGAAAGAAAGGAGAAATACACCGAATGCCTACTTTTAACCAGCTGGTCCGTAAAGGAAGAGAACAGGCTACCTACAAGTCCACTTCTCCCGCTCTGCAGTTTGGTCTGAACACCCTGAAGAACAAGACCACCGATCTGCCTTCTCCCCAGAAGAGAGGCGTGTGCACCGCCGTGAGAACCGCGACCCCCAAGAAGCCCAACTCCGCCCTGCGTAAGATCGCCCGTGTGCGTCTGACCAACGGCTACGAAGTCACCGCTTACATTCCCGGCGTGGGCCACTCCCTGCAGGAGCACTCCGTCGTGATGATCCGCGGTGGCCGTGTCAAGGATCTCCCCGGTGTCCGTTACCACATCATCCGCGGTACGCTGGATACCCAGGGCGTCTCCGGCCGTATGCAGGCTCGTTCCAAATACGGTGCCAAGCGGCCCAAGCAGAAGTAAGTCTGCGAACTGAGAGCTTTGCCGAATAGGTTTATATAGATGGCGGCCTCCGGGCCGCCGGGACGACCTCTTTGGCAGGCATCCACGGAAGGCTGCAATACGCCTTTTGAGTACCTATGAGATCATAGAATTATTATGAAGGAGGGAAGCATAGTGCCCAGAAGAGGTAATGTTCCCAAGAGAGAGATCCTGCCGGATCCCGTTTACGGCTCCGTCCTGGTCACCCGGCTGATCAATAGTGTCATGCTGGATGGCAAGAAGGGCGTGGCCCAGAAGGTGGTCTACGGTGCCTTCGACCAGATCAAGGAGAAGACCGAGAAAGACCCCATCGAAGTGTTCAACCAGGCCATGGAGAATATCATGCCCAGCCTGGAAGTCAAGGCCCGCCGTGTGGGCGGCGCCACCTATCAGGTCCCCATGGAGGTCCGTCCCGCCCGCCGCACGACCCTGGGTCTGCGCTGGCTGACGGCCTACGCCCGTTCCCGCAGCGAGCGCACCATGGCTGAGCGCCTGGCCGGCGAACTCATGGACGCCGCCAACAACACCGGCAGCGCCGTGAAGAAGCGCGAGGAAGTCCACAAGGCAGCCGAGGCCAACAAGGCGTTCGCCCATTTCCGCTGGTAAGTTAGGAGAAACAGTATGCCGAGAAAAACACCTCTTGAAAATACCCGTAATATCGGCATTATGGCTCACATCGATGCAGGCAAGACGACGACTACCGAGCGTATCCTGTTCTACACCGGCGTGAACTATAAGATCGGTGAGACCCATGATGGCACCGCCACCATGGACTGGATGGCCCAGGAGCAGGAGCGCGGCATCACCATCACGTCCGCCGCCACCACCTGCTACTGGTCCGGTTCCAAGAACCAGTTCAAGCCCACCCGGATTAACATCATCGACACTCCGGGCCACGTGGACTTCACCGTGGAGGTGGAGCGCTCCCTGCGCGTGCTGGACGGCTCTGTGACCGTCATGTGCGCCAAGGGCGGCGTGGAGCCCCAGTCTGAGACTGTGTGGCGCCAGGCCGATAACTACAAGGTCCCCCGGATGATCTATGTCAACAAGATGGACATCATGGGCGCCGACTTCTACAACGTGCTCCGCATGATTGAGGAGCGCCTGAAGTGCAATGCCGTGCCCATCCAGCTCCCCATCGGCAGCGAGGATACCTTTAAAGGCATCATCGACCTGATCGAGATGGACGCGGACATCTACTATGACGATCTGGGCAAGGATATGCGCGTGGAGCCCATCCCCGCGGACATGGTGGACCTGGCAAACGAGTACCGGGAGAAGCTGATGGACGCCGTGTCCATGGTGGACGAGTCTATCATGGAGGCATATCTGGCTGGCGAGGAAGTTCCCACGGCCAAGATCCGTGCGGCCATCCGCAAGGCCACGATCGCCAATGAGATGGTGCCCGTCACCTGCGGCACGTCTTACCGCAACAAGGGCGTGCAGAAGCTGCTGGATGCCATCGTGGACTATATGCCCTCTCCCCTGGACATTCCGCCCATCAAGGGCGTGAACCCCAAGACTGACGAGGAGGACGAGCGTCCTGCGGACGACAACGCCCCCTTCTCCGCCCTGGCGTTCAAGATCATGACCGACCCCTATGTGGGCCGCCTGAGCTTCTTCCGCGTCTATTCCGGCCATCTGACCACCGGTTCCTCCGTGCTGAACAGCACCAAGAACGTCAAGGAGCGTATCGGCCGGATTCTGCAGATGCACGCCAACCACCGGGAGGATATCGAGGAGGTCTTCTCCGGCGATATCGAGGCTGCCGTGGGTCTGAAGAACACCACCACCGGCGACACCCTGTGCGACGAGAAGCACCCCATCATTCTGGAGTCCATGGAATTCCCCGAGCCTGTGATCCGTGTGGCCATCGAGCCCAAGACCAAGGCCGGTCAGGAGAAGATGGGCATCGCTCTGGCCAAGCTGGCCGAGGAGGATCCCACCTTCCGGGCCTACACCGACGAGGAGACGGGTCAGACCATCATCGCCGGTATGGGTGAGCTGCATCTGGAGATCATCGTGGACCGTCTGCTGCGTGAGTTCAAGGTGGAGGCCAACGTGGGCGCCCCGCAGGTTGCCTACCGCGAGACCATCCGCCGTCCCGCCGACCAGGACACCAAGTACGCGCGTCAGTCCGGCGGTAAAGGCCAGTACGGTCACGTCAAGATCAAAATCGAGCCGAACGAAGCAGGTAAGGGCTATGAGTTCGTCAACGCCATCGTTGGCGGCGCTATCCCGAAGGAATACATCCCGGCTATCGACAACGGTATCCAGGGTGCTATGAAGTCCGGTGTTCTGGCAGGCTATCCTGTCGTTGACGTCAAGGTCACCCTGTATGATGGCTCTTATCATGAGGTCGACTCCTCTGAGATGGCCTTCTCCATTGCAGGTTCTATGGCCTTCAAGGATGCTATGCGCAAGGCTGATCCTATCATCACCGAGCCCATCATGAAGGTCGCTGTCATCGTTCCCGATGAGTATCTGGGCGATGTCATCGGTGACCTGAACTCCCGCCGTGGTCAGATCCAGGGCATGGAGGCAATGGCTGGCACCCAGCGTGTCAACGCATTCGTTCCTCTGGCTCAGATGTTCGGCTACGCCACCGACCTGCGCTCCAAGACGCAGGGTCGCGGCAACTATTCCATGCAGTTTGCACACTACGAGGAAGTGCCCGCCAGCATCGCGGACAAGATCCTCGGCAAAAAGACCAACTGATCGGTAAAACGACATTTGTAGGAGGAAACAGCAATGGCAAAGGCAAAATTTGAGCGCACGAAGCCGCATGTAAACATCGGCACGATCGGCCACGTAGACCACGGCAAGACGACTCTGACGGCTGCGATCACGATGGCGCTGTCCCAGCAGGGCAAGGCGGCGGCCATGCGCTATGACGAGATCGACAAGGCGCCGGAAGAGAAGGCGCGCGGCATCACGATCAACACGGCGCACGTGGAGTACGAGACGGAGAAGCGCCACTATGCGCACGTTGACTGCCCCGGCCACGCCGACTATGTTAAGAACATGATCACCGGCGCTGCGCAGATGGACGGCGCGATCCTGGTGGTATCCG
>OKSB01003235.1_pt1 | contig 13231 bp, 9 predicted proteins | sample 1601171 | NCBI WGS metagenome assembly OKSB01 (sample SAMEA3541496, study PRJEB24748) | human gut metagenome | biome: human gut; feature: human-associated habitat; material: faeces | place: China | collected 2012 | reverse complement strand
CGCGGCGGTGGACGACAGCGCCAATCAGTTGCTCGATCAGGTGGATCGCCTGAGCGAGGGCATGGCGCAGGCGCAGCGCGCGCTGAACGACGCCGCAGCGCGCCTCTTCGACGAGGCGCACGGCCGCAGGTAGCGGCGCGCGCGCCCGGAAAGGAGGGGAACGATGCGCTCCTATCGCAGAACGCCCGGGCGGCCCCGCGGCCGCAACGACGGCAGCTTCTGGCTGAGCTTTTCGGATCTGATGAGCTCGCTGCTGCTGATCATCATACTGGTGCTGTTTTACATCATTTATCAATACTTCAATCTGGCGGAGATCAATCAGGCGGAGATCGCCCGCCGCGAATATCAGCTCGACGAGGCGCAGACGGAGCTGGAGGATCAGCGCAGCAAGCTCTCCGACGCCGAAAAGCAGATGATCGCCCAGCAGATATTGCTCGACGCCAAGCAGCGCGAATTGGACGACGCGCAGGCCGTGCTGGATTCCCAGCAGGCGGCGCTCTCCAGCACGCAGTCGCAGTTGGACGAACTGAGCAGCCAGCTCGCCGCGCAGCAATCCCAGCTCGAGACGCAGCAGGCGGAGATGGAGAGCCAGCAGGCCCAGATCGAACAGCTCGTGGGCATGAAGCCGCGGCTCATCTCCGGCGCGCTGGCCACCAGTTCTCCGCCCACGTTGCGCACGTACACCATGTCGTCCGCCACTAGGGCCGCCCCGCGTTCAATCAGGCCCAGGGCCGTTTCACTCTTGCCCACGCCGCTCTTGCCGCGGATGAGGACGCCCACGCCGCGCACGTCCACCATGCAGCCGTGCAGGGTGAGGCTTTCCGCGAATTCGTTTTCCAGAATGATAGTGGCGGAGTTGACGAATTTCATGGTCACCAGGCTCGTGCGGAAGACGCAGACGCCGGCCTCGTCCGCCAGCTCCACGATTTCCTGGGGCGGGTCCTGGTCACGGGAGAAGACGATGCCCGGCACCTCGCACCGGAACATGCGCTGGATGCGGGATTTGCGCATGCCCTCCGGCAGTTTTTGAAGGTAGGCCAGCTCCGCGGAGCCGAAGACCTGGATACGCTTGTTGGCAAAGTAGGAGTAAAAGCCGGCGATCGCCAGCCCGGGGCGGTTGAGGGCGGGTTCGCAAATGTGGCGGCTGAGGCCGGCGGGGCTGTTGATGAGCTCCAGTTGGAGGGCTTCCTTGTATTTGCCGTAAAATTTGGACAGGGTGACGAAATCCACTTTCTTCACTTTGGATTTGCTGAACATAATCCTATATAAAGGAACAAATCTCGCGCGAGGGCAATCAAATATTGTTCCCGGACCCGCGGGCAAGCCTCATTTTTTTGAAAAAAGGCCCGTTCCGGCGCGGAATGCCACACTTTACCGGTTGATTTGAAGCCTCAGGCGTGGTCTGATGGCGCCATGAACAGACTGGATCAATTGGCAACCTTGTTGAGATTCCCCAGCATTTCCGCCCAGAAGGAACACGCCCAGGACGTGAGCGACTGCGCGGACTGGCTGGTGGACAAGCTGTCCGGCATGGGGCTGGAAGCCGCGGCCCACAAGACGCGCCTCCATCCCATTGTGATGGCCCGCAGCCCGCGGGAGGAAGGCAAGCCAACCGTGCTGATTTACGGCCATTATGACGTGCAGCCCGTGGACCCGGTTGAGCTGTGGGAGTCCGACCCGTTTGAACCGGAAGTGCGGGACGGGAAGATTTACGCCCGCGGCGCCACGGATAACAAGGGGCAGTTGTTCGCCCATATTCTGGGCGTGGAGGAATTGCTCCGCCAGAACGGCGGCCACCTTCCGGTGAACGTGATCTTCCTGCTGGAAGGGGAGGAGGAAGTGGGCAGCGGCAGTCTTTCCCAATTCATCAAGGACCACAGGGACGAACTGGCCTGCGACGTGATTGTGGTTTCCGATACCGGGATGGCCGCTCCGGACACACCGACGTTTTCCTATGGCCTGCGCGGCCTGGCCGGGGCGGAAATTATCGTGAAGGGCCCTTCCGCGGACCTTCATTCCGGCGTGTTCGGCGGCGCGGTAGCCAACCCCATTGCGGCCCTGGCGGAAATAATCACTTCCTTCCATGACGAGGACGGCCGCGTGGCCGTGAGAGGTTTTTACGATGGCGTGGAACCCATCGCCACGTGGGAGCGCAGCATGTGGGCCACCGTGCCCGGCATGAGCAATGAAGAGCTGGCGAAGCTGACGGGCGTGGAAACCGTGGTGACGGAATCGGGCTTCACCGGGGCGGAATGCATTTTCGCCCGTCCTACGCTGGAAATCAACGGCATCGGAGGCGGCTACCAGGGAGAGGGAAGCAAGACGATCATTCCCAGCCATGCCTTTGCCAAGATTTCCTGCCGCCTGGTTCCCGGCCAGCAGCCGGAAAAGATTGAAACGCTGCTGGAAGAACATGTGAAGAGCCATGTCCCCAGGGGCGTCACGGTGGAATTCAAGCGGGGCCACGGCGGAAACGCCTACGTGTGCGACCCGAATTCCGAGTTCGGCCTGGCTGCCCAGCAGGCGCTGGAAGAGGCCTTTGGCCGCAAGCCCGTGCTGGTGAGGGAGGGCGGCAGCATCCCGATCATTGAGGAAATGAAGCGCGTGCTGGGAGCGGACGCCCTGATGCTGGGCATGTGCCTGCCGGATGCGCGCATCCACTCCCCCAATGAAAACTTCCCGGTGGACCTGTTCTCCAAGGGAATCGACATGAGCCAGATTCTTCTGCGCCGCCTGGGGCAGATCAAGCATTGACCGCGTTCTTATGGACCAGCCTGCCGCCGCTGAAATCGTCAACCTGCACAAGACCTTCAAGACAGGTCTTGGCAAGCCCGTGGTGCATGCCGTGCGGGGGATAGACATGAGCATCCGGCAGGGAGAGGTATACGGCCTCATTGGTCCGAACGGCTCCGGCAAGTCCACCCTGATGAAGGCCCTGCTGGGGCTGGTGAGGCCCACGGAGGGGTCGTGCGCCATCTTCGGCAAATCCAGCCTGTCCCCGGACAGCAAGGAGGAGGTAGGCTTTCTGCCGGAAAACCCCTACTTCTACAAATTCCTGACAGGGGCGGAAACCGTCTCCTTTTACGGCAAGCTGTGCGGCCTGAGCGGCAAATCCCTGAAAGAGAAAGTCCGTGAACTGCTGGACCTGGTGGGGCTGGCCGACGCGGCGGACAGGCGGCTGGGCGGCTATTCCAAGGGAATGCTCCAGCGCGTCGGCATGGCGCAGGCTCTGGTTCAGTCTCCGCGCCTGCTGGTGCTGGACGAACCGACCGCCGGCGTAGACCCCCTCGGTTCCCGCGACATCCGGAACATTATTGAGAACCTGAAGGCGCGCGGCCTAACCGTTTTCCTGTGCTCCCACCTGCTGGAACAGGTTCAGGAGGTTTGCGACCGGGTGGGCGTCATCTTTAAAGGGCTGCTCATTGCGGAGGGTTCCATGAACGAGCTGACACGGGATTCCGACAAGCAGGAAATCCTGCTGGAGCATGCCTCCCCGGAGCTGCTGGAACAGTTGCAGGAGCTGGTGAGGGAAGACGGCCGCGCCGCATGGCTGGAAGCCGGACACCCGCGCAACTCATTGGAAAGCGTATTTTTAAAGAGCCTGTTGGAATGGAAGGAAAAGCACCCCAATCCGGAACCGTGAGCGGTCCGGCGGCTTCCAAGAGGGAAGTGCGCCGCATGATACGTGAAAGGATAGGCGGATTGGACGCCGCCGCCCGGGAAGCCATGTCCCGTTCCATCTGCCGCCATGTGGCGGCGCTGGTACGGGAAAAGAATTTCCGGCGCGTGGCTGTTTTTGCCGCCAGGCCGGGGGAAGTGGATTTGCTGCCCCTGCTGGACATGCTGCCGGACCGGGAATGGTACTTCCCGCTGGTGCATGAGGGAAGGACGCTGAGCTTCCACCGCGTATGCCACCACGGGGAGTTTGTGACGGGCTGCTGGGACATTCGCGAACCCGGCCCGGGTTGCCCGGAACTGCATGCGGGAGAAATGGATTTGATTGTTCTGCCGGGAGCCGCGTTTACGCGGGACGGCAAGCGGCTGGGGTACGGCGGGGGATTTTATGATACGCTGCTGGCGGGACCGGCTGCGGGAGTTTCCCTGGCGGGAGTCTGCTTCCCCTGCCAGCTTCTGGACGACCTGCCCATGGAAGCCCATGACAGGCATGTGGACATGGTGATTACGCCGGACGCGGAGTGATGCTTGATGGAAAGCGGGTGCGTTTCCGCGGCAGGGAACAGGAAGCCGCGTCTCCGGACGAAAAGGAAAGGGGCTAGATGCGGAACCGGTGTTTCTGCACGGTCAGTTTATAGAACAGGTCGTAGCGGGCATTCAGCAGGGGCTGGAGATGTTCCACGCCGCCGGCCACCTGGCCGCGGATGTCCGCGTACAGTTTGCGGTAATCGGAAAGGCCGCTGACCATGGCTTCATACAGGGGCGTCCGCAGGCCGCATTCTACGGCAATGTGCATTTCCGCCGCCGCGGCTACAATCTGGCGCGACAGCCGGAACTGCATCCAGGCCAGCCCCAGGTTGCCGCCCACCCAGACGGCCAGGGCCGCGGCTACGCAGGCAAACCCCGCCGCATGTTCTCCGAAGCACCCCAGCAGGGCTCCCAGAATCACCAGGATGAGCATCAGCTTGATTTCCGTTCTCATCACGTCCTCCTGGTCCAGAAACAGCTTGCTGAGGCACGGCTTGATGCCGAAATCCTTCAGGGGCATGTAAATGGAACGGCCCAGGCGCTCCTTGTACACCTCCAGGTCCGCCTGGAGCCGCGCGGCGGGAAAATCGCCTATGTCGCAGTCCCACTGTTCCTTCACGCGGGGGCGCACATGGTTCCAGTGCGTCTGGCAGATGTTCAGGAATTCCTTGTTGTAATACGCGTGCCGTTCCTCAATGCCGGACTTGACCAGCTCATAAAACCATTCGTCAATGACGGGAGGAAGCTTGTGCAGGATCATCGTGCGCCGGATGGAAAGGAAGCGCCCCATCTGCCGGGCCGATTTTTTCCCCAGCCGCGGCACGCAGTCCTGTACGTACTGGGCGTACGCCTTGAGCCGTGCGGGCATTTCATCCTCCATCTGGAGCTGGATGCGGTCTATCTCCCGGTCAATGGAGGTCAGGAAGCCGGAATCCATCTTGGAAAGGCGGTGCAGTTCATTGAGCACCTTTCCCTGTTCTTCCAGCAGGCGGTCCGTAGCCAGCAGCAGGCGTTCCACGCGCTTGTCCGTCAGCGGGCTGCGTTTCAGCACCTCCTGCACGCATGTTCTCAGCGCTTCCACGCCTTCCCCAGCCTGCTCCCCGGCGGTCGTGACGGGGTACAGGGGAAGTTGCACGCCCAGGCGTTCGCGGGAGGTGGAGCGCAATTCCTCTTTCAGGGACTGGAGCTGGTCAAAGGATAGCAGCTCCGCGTGGGTGATGACGAGCACCATGCGGGAATGGAGCCGTTCCTCCAGCGTCCGGAGGTAGTCCCATAAAGGGGGCTGGTTGCCGTCCCTGGCGGAAATGACCACAAGAATGGCGTCCGATTTGGGGACGATGTGTTTCAGCTTCCGGGGGGCGTCCTCCTGTTCCAGGCCGATGGTGTCCCAGAACTCAAGGTTCAGCAGGGCGTCCGACGGGTAAAAAAGGTCCAGCACCCATTCATGGGTGTGGGGAGCGGGGTGGGGCCTGTACTGCCAGCGGACCAGTGTGGCTTCGCTGGAAACGCGGGAACAGAACCGTTCTCCGGCCAGGGCGTCCAGCGTGGAAGACTTGCCGGAACCCGTCATGCCGATCACGGTGACGTTCTGCGGAGAGCAGCATTCCGCCAGGGCTTCCTCCACGTTTTCCTGGGAGTCAAAATGACGGTCCGGGCCAATGCGGGCGGAAAATGCCGCGGCGGCATCCGCTACGTCCCGCACCGCATGCGGAATCACGTTTTTTCCTCCTGTCAGCATGGGGTGTTGAAATCAAGGCTCCGTCCGGGCCGTTCCGTTATTCCGGAACAAACGTACACGCCGCTTTTCCTTCTGTCCAACTAAAATCACGGGGCCGGAGCGTAGGAGCGGCCGCCGAAAATGGCGGTGCCCACGCGGACGAGGGTGGCGCCCTCCTCCACAGCCGTTTCAAAGTCATGGCTCATGCCCATGGAAAGCTCCCTCAGCGGGGCTCCCCCCTTGCCGGACAGGGTTTCCTTCAGCTCCCGGAGGCGGCGGAAATAAGGGCGCGCTTCGTCCGGATTTTCCACCGGGGGAGGGATGCACATGAGGCCGGCTATTTCAAGGTGGTCCAGCGCGGCCAGCTCCGGCCATTCCCGTTCCAGAGTCTCCGGGGAAAAGCCGAATTTGCTGTCTTCATCCCCTACGTTCACTTCCAGCAGGATGCGGGGGCGTTTGCCCGTCTCCTGCGCTACGGCGTCCATGAACTGCGCCAGGCGCAGGGAGTCCACGGCGTGGATCAGCGTGAAATGTTCCAGGGCCTTGCGCACCTTGTTGCGCTGCAGGGGGCCGATGAGGTGCCATTCCGTATCCGGAGGAAGAGCGGGGATTTTTCCCAGGGCCTCCTGAACCCTGTTTTCTCCGAAAATGCGCTGGCCCGCATCGTAGCACGCCTTCACGTCATCCACAGGAAAGGTTTTGCTGACGGCGACGAGGCGGGCGGACCCCGCCGGACGCCCGGCACGGAGTTCCGCGGAGCGGATGCGGGAGAGAATGTGTTCCAGATTCTGTTGGATGCTCATGATGGATGGTTCAATTCAGGGAAGGCTGTGCGGGCGCGTGGCTCATGATGTGGTGCAGGGGGGAGAGGCGCCGCATGGCCATGGCCCATACCTTGGAGGAGTCCGGCTCCAGGCAGATGTCCGGCACGGTGGGGGAGACGTACCAGGCGCGGTCGTTCAGCTCCCGGCGCAACTGGGAGGGCGTCCAGGCGCTGTGGCCCACGTAGGCGCGCAGGATGGCGTGGGGATCCTCAATGTATTCCAGGGCCTGTTCCTCCTGTAGATGGAACTGGACGCGCAATTTGTCCTCCGTACGGACGAAGGCGGCGAAAATGAGCTGGTTGCGCTCCACGGGGCCTCCCTTGAAGATGGGAACGGGGTAAAGGGATTCCGGAATGTCCGTATGGCGCGCCACTTCTCCCACGTTCATGCCGGCCGGATGGTTCAGGATGTGGCCTATGACGAATTCCTCCTCCACCCGGCTCAGAAAAATCACGGAGTGGTAAAAGCCGCCGCCGTCCAGATAGGGGGCGGAAACCAGAAGGTGGCCCGCCAGGTTTTCATTGCTGATATCTTCATGTTCCATCATGGCCATAAGTCTACGTTAACAAATGTGACGGACGCAGGCAACCATGCGTTCAAACAGCCATGTCAGGAGGCGGAGGAACGGGAATGCCGGAAGAATGGCGGGGAAGGTCGGTTCAGCCGAGGGTGTAACGGGTCCCCCTGGCGGAACGGGCGGCGGCTTTGGAGCTCTTCACTGTCTTGCGGACTGCCGTCCGCTTGTGGGGAGAGGCTTTCTTCCCGGCGGCCGCGGTCTGCTTGCGGGAAAGGGCTACGGCGGGAGGACGGGATGCCCGGCGGCGGTGGGAAATGATGGAAGCCGTGTTGGCATTCTCCATGAAAGACGGTGCGGAAGCCATGACCAGCAGGGAGGAATCCTGCGTTTTTTCCGCCTGGGCCAGAGCTTTCAGGGAAGCGTCTATGGAGCAGCGTTCGATCACGACGGGATCCCCGGTCCGGAGCAGGTTGAAGGCTTCGTACACGTCATTGCTTTTCATCCGCACGCAGCCGTAGGAGGCGGGCGTGCCGATGGTGCGTTCCTCTGCCGTTCCGTGGATGTAAATCAGGCGGGAGTGGGCGTTCCGGTTGCGGCCTTCCAGCCCTTCCAGCCACATGATGCGGGTGACGATGGGGTCGCGGCCCGGAGAATTGGGGGCCACGCATTCCCCGGTGGGCTTGCGGCTTTTAAACACCATGCCCTTGGGCTGTCCGGTGCCGATCTTGGAGGCGATGCGGTGGGCGCCCAGCGGAGTGCGGCAGCTCCCCTTCCTGTCGCCCAGACCGAATTTGGAAGTGCTGATGGGGTAGGTTTTTACGACGTGTCCGTTGCGCATGACGGCCATTTTCTGGTCCCTGACGCTAACGACGGCGCCATCCTTGACGATGGCGGTGGGCTGGTAGTCCGGACGGGAGCAGGATACCAAGGCGCCGAACACCGCGAAGGCGGCGCCGGCGAGTTGAATCAGGCGTACTGCTTGCGAGAGAGGCGCAGGCATGGGAAAGGTGTCAGTTCTTGGCTTTGGCAGTTTGTTTGGCGGGCAGCAGGTTGGAGATCATGCGGCCCAGGGAGCAGAACCCCGTGTAGTAGAATCCCAGGAAGGGAATCATCAGGATGGGGGAAAGGTAATGGCCCTGGCGGATCATGATGATGATCAGGTTCAGGAAGAAGGTGCCGCAGGCGATTTCCAGGACGGGGATGACGACGGACTTGATGGCCCTGTACCCGTTGCGCTTGAGCTGGGAGACATGCTGCCTGTTTTCCTTCTGGTCCACCCCGTACTTGGGCGTGCGGACGAAGGCGGACTGATGGCCGAAGATGGCTTCCAGAACGGCCTTGGCGTTGTTCACCGCCATGCCCACGCTCAGCGTGAGGAGAAGCGGCAGGTAGGGCAGCTCCTTCCACCAGGATTTGGGGCGCACCACGATCTGGGCGCTCATGTAGAAGATGCAGACGGCCACGCTGGTCATGAAGAACAGGGCCACGTTCACGAACCACATGAAGACCGTTTCATTTTCCGGGATGCGCTGGGTGCAGATGGGGTACACCAGGAAGCAGAGCAGGGCCAGGAGCAGGTAGGAATAATTGCAGGTAAGGTGCGTGGTGGCCTCCACCTTGGCCTTGAGGGGAGCCTTGGAGCGCCAGATGTCCAGCAGGATTTTCTGGCAGACCTGGATGGAGCCCTTGGTCCAGCGGTGCTGCTGGGACTTGAACCCGTCCATGTCCACGGGGAGTTCCGCCGGGGTGACGACATCGTTCAGGTAAATGAAGCGCCAGCCCTTGAGCTGGACGCGGTAGGAAAGGTCCATGTCTTCCGTCAGGGTGTCATGGGACCAGCCGCCCGCATCCCCGATCACGCACTTGCGCCACATGCCGGCGGTGCCGTTGAAGGTGAAGAAACGCCCGGAACGGTTGCGCGCCGTCTGCTCCATGGCGAAGTGGCCGTCCAGGTACATGCCCTGCACGCGGGTGAGAAGGTTGTATTCCCGGTTGATATGGCCCCAGCGGGTCTGGACGAGGCCCACGCCTTCATCCGTGAAGAAATGGATGGTTTTTTGCAGAAGGTCCGGTTCCGGAACGAAGTCGGCGTCCAGAATCAGCAGGAATTCGCCCTTGGCCACCTTGGTGGCCGCTTCCAGCGCGCCGGCCTTGAAGCCCGTGCGGTCCGTGCGGTGGATGCAGACGGCGTCAAAGCCGCGGGCCTTCAGTTCCTCCACCTTGCGGTAGCACTGTTCCGTGGTGTCGTCTGTGGAATCGTCCAGAATCTGGATTTCCAGCTTGTCCTGAGGATAATCCAGAGCGGCTACGGATTCCAGAAGGCGGTCCACGACGAACTTCTCATTGAACATGGGGAGCTGGACCGTAACGACGGGCAGTTCCTGGAAGCGGGACTTGGGCTGGGGCTTGTTGTTGCGGTTCTTCCAGTACAGGTAAACGATGCTCAGGCGGTGAAAGCCGTATCCGGCTAGGCCGACGAGAACCAGAAGATAGCACAGGAGCCAGATAAAATTGTAATTTAAAGACATGCGGGGCTTGCAAAGGGTGTTTGGTATCTTTTTGCGTCAGGCGCGGGGGATTTCCTTGACGTGACGCCCGTATAAGACACCATAGGGCGAGAGTCAAGACATATTCCGTTTTGCTTAACCTTTTTGAGTGTTGTTATGAAGAGATTGTATGTGCTGGCAGCGGCTGTATCCGTCACGGGGGGAATGGCGTTTGCCGCCCCGAAGGAAAATGCCCCGGAGAAGGAGGAAGCCGTACTGGATGTGCAGACGCCGCCCGGCAAGCAGGACAGGCAGGGTCAGCCGGCCATTCCGGAACGCCTGCTGGACGACTCCCACATGAATGAGGAGCTGGGCATCAACGAATTTACCGCGCCGTCCATCCGCAAGATTTTTGAAGACCTGGAAGGGCTGCCGGAAATTCCGGAGAACGTGGCGCTGCGCGCGCGTCCCGAACGCCCCCCCATGGACCGCTGCTCCCTGGCTCTCCAGCTTGGCGGCATGATGGCGGACGGCTTTGTGATCGTGCAGTGCGGCAAGATGAACGAAGTGAAGCCCATTGCGCTGGACCTCTCCAGCTATGCGAAGGCCATCGGAGCCGGGGAACGGGTGAACCGCCATGCCGCCAGCCTGCTGAAAAATGCGGAAGACGGGGATTTGAGCAGTTTCAAGAATAATCTGGCCCTGATTCAGTCCGACGTGGAACAGGAGCTTGCCTCCCTGCGGGATTCCGACATGGCGAACCTGATTGGCCTGGGAGGATGGATACGCGCCCTGGATGCCGCTACCGCGGCGCTGGATAACAAGTTTGCGGAGGACAAGGCGAAGGTCATCCTCCAGCCGGACGTGCCGGAATACTTCCATTACATCCTGGACGGGGTGGAGCCGGAAATGAAGGAACGCCGGGACATTGCAAAAATCATGAACCTTCTGACGACCTTGCAGGAGCAGATGACGCTGGCTCCGGACGCCAAGCCCACCAAGGCGGGCGTGGAAGCCATCCGCAAGACGACGCTGGAGCTGATGAAGGCGGCCCTGGCTCCCGTGGAATCATAATTCCTCTCCGGTTCCCGTATGGTTCTCCCCCTCCTGACCAGCCTGGAAGTGCGGCTCACGCCGCGCAGCCTGTATTCACGGGATGAAAAGCTGGAGCGGCTGGTCCGTGACGACGGGCGCATTCCCGTGCCCTACAATGTGAGCATCCGCAATACGGGGGAAGGCGCCGTGCGCATCATCGGTAAAAAGTGGACCGTCCGTTCCCATGAAGACGGCACGCAGGTGATTGAAGGGGATGAACTGTTCGGTTCCCGCCCCCTGTTGTGCCAGGGGCAGATATTTGCGTTCAACGGCCTCCAGATGCTGCGCCTTCCTGCGCGCATCCAGTTAACTCTTCTTGTGCGTGACGAGGCCGGGATTCTTTATCATACGGACCCTGTCAGCCTTAAATGGTGAAATAAAAAAGCCCTGCATGAAATTGCAGGGCTTTTTTATAGCGATTAATGATGAGAGATCAGAGAGTAGGGAAAGAATGAGCGGACCAATGTCCGGAAGTTGAAATAATTAATCTCTACTCACTACTCTCTACTCACCGCCATCGGCTTAGCCTTCTTCGTCATCCCCGTGGTTGAGGATGAAGTTCAGGTCGTCAATGCCCAGGCTGGAGGTGAAGCCCTCGTCACCCAGCACGTTGGCGACGAGCTGGTTCTTCTGATGCTGGAGGATGCGGATTTTTTCTTCCACGGAGTCCTTCGTCAGCAGGCGGTAGGCGATCACCTTGTTCTTCTGGCCGATGCGGTGCGTACGGTCAATGGCCTGGCTTTCCACAGCCGGGTTCCACCACGGATCATACAGGACCACGTAGGAGGCGGAAGTAAGGTTGAGGCCGGCGCCCCCGGCTTTCAGGGAAAGCAGGAAGACGGACGGGTCCTTGGTAGTCTGGAATTTTTCAATTTCCCCGCGGCGGTCCTTGGTCTGGCCGGTAAGGTAGTTAAGCGGCCTGTTTTCCGCTTCCAGCCGGTTCTTGATAATTTCCAGCATGGAGACGAACTGGGAGAAGACGAGCACCTTGTGCCCTTCCTCCCGGAGCTGGTCCAGCAGGTAGAACAGGGCGGTCATCTTGGCGCTGTCTTCCTTGGCGTACTTGGGGTCCACCAAGCCGGGGTGGCAGCAGATCTGGCGCAGGCGCATGAGGCCCTGCAGGATGGCGAAGCTGTTTTTCTTGACGGATTCGTCTGAATCCAGGCCGAGCAGGGCCTGCTGGATGCGGCGGAGTTCCGCCTTGTACAGCTGGCTCTGGATGCCTTCCATCTTGGCGTACACTTCTTCTTCCGTCCTGGGGGGCAGGTCCTTCGCCACCTGTGATTTGGTGCGGCGCAGCAGGAAGGGTTTCAGGCGCGCGGCCAGGCGGTTCTGGCTCTGCGGGTCCTTGCGCTTGTCAAAGCGCTTCTTGAAGTAGGAACGGGAACCGAGAACGCCGGGCATGGAGAAGGCCATGAGGGACCACATGTCCAGCAGGCGGTTTTCAATGGGCGTGCCGGAAAGGACCAGGCGGTTGTAGGAGACGATTTCACGGGCGGCCTTGGCCGCCTTGGAGTCCGGGTTCTTGATCTGCTGGCCTTCGTCCAGGATGACCGTGAGCCACTTGATCTGGTTGAGGGTTTCTCCGCAGACGCGGAGCTGGGCGTAGTTGACCACGACCATATCGTAATTCTTCCGGATGTCGTCCAGATTGGCCTGATCCTTGCTGCGGATGACGAGTACGCGCACGCCGGGAGCGAATTTCTCCGTTTCCCCGGCCCAGACATCCAGCACGGACTTGGGGCAGACGATGAGTACCGGAGGAACGGCGATTTTCTTCTTGGATTTGTTTTTGCGCGCGAATTCCTCACGCAGCCAGAGCACGTAAGTGATGGATTGGATGGTTTTGCCCAAACCCATGTCGTCCGCCAGAATGCCGCCGAAGCCGTTCGTGGCCAGATAGGCCAGGAAGTGGAAGCCGTCCACCTGGTACGGGCGCAGGGTGGCCTGAAGCTGGGAGGGAACGTCCGGCTTGACATCGATCTTGATTTCCGCGGTGCGGTCCTTGATGCGTTTCCAGGCCTTCGGGTCGAACACTTCCGCGGCCTTCGGGTCCGCAAGCTGCATGGCGTGCATGCGGTGGGTTTCCCCGGAAAGGTCGAAGGGGTCCAGGCCCAGGCGGGTGACGGCGTCGCGCTGGTCGTTGTCCAGCTTGATTTCCAGGCGCATCCAGCCTCCGTCGTCCATACGGACGTAGCCGCCTCTGGCGGCGACCAGGGCGCGGATTTGTTCCTTGGAAAGCTGGACGCCTTCCACGTCAATGACGATGCGGAGGTCAAACCAGTCAATCTCCTGGTTAACTACTTCAAACCGCACGGCGGCGGCCACCGGGTCCGCCAGCAGCGTCTTGAGCTTTTGCTGCGCCTTATCGGTCTGGCCGCCGGTAAGC
>OKSB01003234.1_pt1 | contig 13234 bp, 2 predicted proteins | sample 1601171 | NCBI WGS metagenome assembly OKSB01 (sample SAMEA3541496, study PRJEB24748) | human gut metagenome | biome: human gut; feature: human-associated habitat; material: faeces | place: China | collected 2012 | reverse complement strand
ATTTCTGATTCTAATTTTTTAGATTTTAGTGTCCAAGTTTTGTTGACCAGTGCACAGTGCTGACGACAATACAGTGGAGCTAACAAACGTCAATGTGGCTGCTAGTGTCAATGGCGGCTATGCGTTCAGGGCCTTGGTCGGTCTTAGCAGCACCAATAGGAACAAGGTCACCATTGAGGACAGTACCGTCACTGGCAACGTGAACGGTATTTATGGCGGTCTCATGAGGCTAACGGATTTGCCGGAAGGGGCAACGACTACGGCCAACGCTGACGGTACGACGACAGTAAGCTATACGGAAAATAATAAAGTGATAACCTACACGCTCCCGGCCGCAGCAAACACCGGTGCCAATCATAATATAGTTACCTTAACGAATGTGGAACATAGCCTAGACGGGGGCAACAGCGACCTCTCCGTCTATGGTGGAGATGCCTCGGATAGTTTCCAATCTTCGTTAAATACTTCGACTCCCCTTACAGTCGATGACAATCAAGTAATAATTTCCTCCACTCTTACCACGCCAACAGACTATCAATGGGTCTATGGTGGCAACGCGAAAGATGGCAATGCGGATAGGAACAGCGTGAGCATTACAGGTACCATTACAGATACGGGGAATAATATCTCTGTCACCGATGTCAGCGGCGGGTATGCCAAAGGCAGCGGAAATCGCTTAATTACTGCCGAAAGAAACGAAGTGTACTTGAAAAGCGTCACGCTTCCAAGCATTATTAGTAACACAATATATGTTGGTAGGGCTGAGCCAGCTAGGATCGCTGGTGGCTATGTGGAAAAGGGGCTGGCCGGTCTTAGCGGCGCCAGCAAGAATACCGTTACTATTGAGGACAGCGTGATTGTACCCGTCAACGCTTATAAATATTATAATGTATCTATGGGTGAGCGGCTTTATGGCGGGTACATGACAGTAGCAGATACGGTCCCAAGCGGGATAACAACCACGACCAACGCAGACGGTACGACGACTGTTACCTATACGATTGACGGCAATACCTACACCCTGCCGGGAGCCCTGAGTGCCGGGGCCAACGAGAATACAATCACCTTGACGAATCTGGCCAATACCGACAAATATGGCGCCAACGTCTATGGGGGGCTGGCAAAATATGATTCCTCTAACAATAAGGTTTATTCGCCTCTTACGGCCAATGGAAACCAGGTAACGATTTCTTCTGACCTTGATGAGGTAACAGCCTATGAAACTGTTTATGGCGGCAGCGTGGATGAAGGCAATGCCGCTGGCAACAACGTAAGCATTACTGGCAGCTTACTTAAAACACCGGATTCCAATGGCAGCATCTTCAATACGACAGTCGAAGTTGTCATTGGCGGGAATCATGATTATGGCGCTGAAAAGCTAGGCAATGCCGAGGGCAACACAGTATACCTGGAAAATGTACAGGCAGCAGCTGTGTACGGCGGCAAGGCCCAGGGCCTCTCTGTGAATGGCGCCAGTGGCAATACGGTCACCCTGAAGAACAGCATAATCAGTCAAGATGGATCCAATGACAGGGACAGTGGCGTCGTCTTTGGCGGCTATTTATCCATTCCCCTGTATGAAAATTATTATGCAATACCATCAATAAGCTCGGATGCCGCAGCCAAGACTACGACTGTTATCGATAGTAACCGTACCTATATCGTTGCTGATGCGGAAAATGCCGGTGCTAAGGGTAATACTGTAGACGTTTCGTACGACCTGGACACGGCGGCCATGTATAGACAGGTAGTGGGCGGCTATACCGAAGCCGGCTCGGCCAATACTAACCAGGTCACCGTGAGTGGCAAGCAGCTAGAAGCAGGCGGCACCAATCTGACCATCTGGTCGGAATCTGAGGTTTTACTTTCTGATACGTGGGAAGTGGGGCCGGATTCGGGGCTTCCTCAGGTACCGGCTATCAATGTAGCTGCAGCCGGCGGCATTGCCGCATACGGCACAGCCAATGAAAATACCCTGAGCCTGACCAATACGACCTTAAACAACAACGTCTATGGCGGCCTTGTAGGCATCACCCTGTCAGGGCTTTCGTATGATACTGATTTTCAGCCAGGCGAATTATTTCAGGCTGATGGGATAGAGGCCAATAAGAACCAGGTTTTCCTGACAAATGCCTCTTCCACGGGAGCTGTCTACGGCGGCTATGTAGTGCCCACAGAATATACAGGTATTGCAGAAGCGCAGGCGAACGAAAATACTGTACAGCTGGTTCAAACCCTGGATCAAGGAACGTCCTATGGAGAGGTCCTGGGCGGCGCAGCCTTCTACGGGGCAGCCAATAGCAACAAGGTCATTCTCCAAGGCACGGAAAAAGGTACTATCACGGCGGAAAGCGTCATTGGCGGCTACACCGGCGGCACTAGTGCAGACAGCAATAGCGTAGCCTTGGCCAATGCTAAGGTCAGCGGCAGCGTCGTAGGCGGCACAACAGTCTTGCCCACGCAGAAATCGCTTTATAATCGCGTAACTTATAATGGCGGCGAAGACGGGCCCGTGAGTTATTTTCACATTACAGAAATCGATACAGGGGCTCTTTCTCTCACAGCTGCGGCGGACCAAAGCGCTCAGGGAAATACGGTCTCCCTGGCCAAGGTAGAGGCTAATGGCCCGGTTTTGGGTGGTTTGGTCATGCAGGGCACGGCCGAAGGCAATACGGTCACCTTGGTCAATGGCTCTGCGGCCGCTGATGTCTATGGCGGTATTTCCGGCGTAGGCGCAGCCAAGGGCAATACAGTCACCATCTCCGGCAGCACGGCAAAGAACGTCTACGGCGGCGCAGCGGGCCTCCTGGGCACGGACGCAGGCAGCCTTCGCAGCACCCTGCTGGAAAGTCTGCCGACTGTGGCCTACACGTCGATTGAAAAGTATAGTCGGGAAGAGGGAGACTATGTGGATCAAGGCACGGCAACCTTAACGGATGTAGCCTACGTACCCACAGTAACAGGCTCTGTGAGCAGCACCAGCGGCAATACGGTGAACCTGCTCAGCGGCACGGTGGACGCCATCTACGGTGGCTATGCGGTGGATTCTGTGATGGATACAAACACAGCAGAACCGAAGATAAAAATCATTTATAATGTAGACGACGACGTAATGGTCGATGCAGTCACGGGAGAGGTGGTCGAAGCTTCCGATGCTATGATGGACATAATGACGGCGGAAGATTTAAGCTCAACCGAGACCACCTACAAGAGTGGCGATGCCAATGACAATACGGTGAACGTCGACGCCAGTACTGTAAATGAGGGGATTACCGGCGGTTATTCCCAGTCCGGCGCTGCCAATGGCAATACGGTGACTTTCTATAGCGGCACTGTTGCGGAAGGCATCATTGGCGGCAAGTCCGATTCCAGTACGGCCAATGGCAACACAGTGAACTTTTACAGTGGCACCAACAATACGAATATTGTTGGTGGACAAGCAGAATCAGACGCCAACAACAATACCGTGAACGTCTTCGGAGGTACTGTTGCGGAAGGCATCATCGGCGGCAAGTCCAATTCTGGCACGGCCAATAGCAATGCGGTAAACTTCACCAGCAGCACTGAAACTACAAGCATCATTGGTGGGAAGGCAAAATTGGATGCCAATGATAATACGGTGAACTTCTCTGGCGGTACTGTTACAGCAGGTATCGTCAGCGGGCAATCTGAAACTGGCACGGCCAATGGCAATACAGTGAACTTCTACAGTGGCACTAACAATACGAATATTGTAGGCGGTCAGGCAGAATCGGACGCCAATAATAATACGGTGAACTTCATCAGCGGTACTGTTGAGAACGGTATTACAGGCGGCTATTCCCAGTCCGGCACAGCCACAGGCAATACGATCAATTTCTACAGCGGTACTGTTGATGGCGGCATTACCGGCGGGTATTCCAATTCCGGCGCAGCCAATAGCAACATTCTCAACATCTACAGTGGCACTATCGCAGGGACCATCGCCGGCGGCCAGTCCGCTTCCGGCGCAGCCAACGACAACATCGTCAACATCTACGGTGGCACCCTGGCTAGCGGTGCCAGCCTCTACGGCGGCGTAGGCACGACCAGTACGGGCAACACGCTGAACCTGTATACCAAAGGAAATACCGTCACCAACCTGGGCAACTTCCAGACGCTGAACTTCTACGTACCGGCTGATGCAGGTGCTGAGGATACGATGCTCACCGTCACCGGCACCACCAGCTTAGAAGGTGCTACCATACAGGCCGGCATAGAAGACTCGGTAAAACTGGAAAAAGGCCAGCACATCCACCTCATCGTGAAAGAGCCGGCCTCCCAAACCGAAACCAGCACCATGAGTCTCATGAGCCTCATGAGCGTGAACACGACAAGTGACCTCACCACAAACGACCTCACCGTGAGCGACCTTACCACAAGCGACCTCGCGAAAATAGCCTCCCTGGGTATGATGCCCGATAAGGACACCGTCATGAACAGCGGCTTTGTTCAGAATAAAGTAGAAATCCGCCTCCTCGACGATCACACCCTCGTCCTCGATATCCCTGAAGACGACGTGCCAACCCTTAGCCTGGATACGAAGCTCTTCTCTGAAGACCGGGCAGCAGCATTGAACCTCGTCAACAATAGCAGTGACTTCGCCGCCACCAACGCCTACGACGGCGCCCTCACCGCCTGGAACTTCGACACAGACACGAAAGGCGACTTCACGCCCTACCTCGTAGTAGGTGGCCACGACCTCCGCGCCGACACAGGCTCGTACGTAGATACATACGGCCTCAACGCCAACCTGGGCTTTGTCAAACGGACCTACCAAAAAGGCTATACGGATACATTCATGCCGTTCCTCGAATACGGTAATGGCAATTACACGAGCCACCTCGACGACGGCGCCCGTGGCGACGGCAACCAACGCTACATCGGCGCCGGCCTCCTCGCCCGCAGAGACCTGGCTAGTGGTATTCACTACGAAGCTCTCATCCATGCCGGTCGCACCAATGGCGATTTTCACGGCCAAATCGGCAAGCATCTGGCCAGCTACGACACGAGTGCTGCCTACGTCAGCGCTATGCTGGGAGCAGGGAAAATCATGAAGAAAAATAACCACTCCATGGACTACTACGGCAAGGTTTTCTGGACTCACCTGGGCAGCGACAGCGTACAGATGCACTCTGACCTAGGCACGTCGCAATACGACTTTGACAGCATCAACTCGTACCGCATAAGACTCGGTTTCCGCTGGACGAAAGACGTGAGCCCGACGACTTCGTACTATGCAGGCCTGGCCTGGAACTACGAATTTGGTAGCGATGCGCAGGTCCGCTACGGCACCTTCGAAACGCCTACTGCCGGCGTCAAAGGTTCCAGTGGCTTACTGGAATTGGGCTGGCAAAGCAAGATCGACAAAGATCATGACTGGGGCGCCGACATCCACGTCACTGGCTGGGCTGGTGTACAACGCGGCTTCACCTACAGTGCCACAGTAAGCAGGGCGTTCTAAAAAGGCGCCACCTATGGGGGAGCTGGGACTGAAGGGATTCATTTCTGTGTATTCAACTTCTATCCCGGCTTTGCTTTATCACATCAACAATTATTACTACTAGTTGGCTACTAGATTGAATTGCTTCAATCTAGTAGTAGTTAGGCCGTATCGTGCACACAGGCACATTTCGCCCCACATGGGGAAGGCTCTCGGAGAAAGCCTTCGTGGCATTGCGCCTCTCTCGCCGGATGCTGCGCGGCCGGCACTCTCCCTGCAATGCGGGGAAAGCACGAGAAAGCTTTTGCGGCATCGCAGTAGCGTTGAGATTGAAAAATTCCCTCTTGCAAAACTGTATTGGTTTTGCAAGAGGAATCTTTTTTGCCTTTTAGCACTATAAATTAAATTGACATATGTTCTTGTTTTTATAACTTTAAATGATAAATAAAATCTATATGAAAAATTCTATAATAAAACGCTTTAATAATTTTATCGTATGGGTTATAATATAATTATAATTTATGTGACAAGACGATATGACTATAAAATTAACAATAAAATGTTATAGTCAATGGTTTGGACACGTATTTTTTTAGCAATCTGCTTTTGTTAGTGCGTGACAAAAGTAAAGATTGCTGCTTTATGGGTTTAAAAAAATCCGTGTCCGTCTTGTGATAGTGTGGAGAAACTGGGTACAATACCGCCTTTTGGGGGCTGTCTTGTATGAGATGGTGGCGTTTTGTGCCTTCCAGTTAGGGAAGGAGAAAATGCTATGAGAAAAAAGTACAGTACATTAACCATGCTGGTTTTGGCCAGTCTATTTAGTATGTCTATCAGTGGACCACCGGCCTTGGCGGAAACGACTGCCGGGATCACGATGGGGACGGTGGATTCGGCAGATACGGCAAAGGTAAAAGTCGTAAAGACGCTGCAGCCTGGGGACGATATTCCGGATCTGCTGTATGGCACTACCTATACCAAGCAGACCAGCTACAACGCCTTGACCATATCCGGCCTGACGGAGAATAATCCGCTGGGCACGTTTACGGCCGGCGGTTACTTGGATGCTGAGGCTACTGGCTCTGGCACTGCTGCAACGGGGGCCAACAACAATACCGTTACCATTACCAATACGGCTATGTTGAATGAGAGTGAAGCAGGAACTTATGATGAGAATGCTGGTAAAGTGACTGAAGTTGAATATAGCTCCATCTATGGCGGCTACGTAACTGGCAGCACGCAGGACACGCCTCTTTCTGCCAATGGCAATACGGTAACTATTATTAGAGATGACCGTAAGAATGATGTATTCATGGACTCCGTAGTGGGCGGTTATACGGCTGCAGGCGAGGCCAGCGGCAACACGGCCAAACTTACTGGGGTGTATATTCCGGAAGACGAAGAGGGTAACTATGGCTACAACAACATTTTCGCTGGATATAATGATGATACTTTTGTTGCAGGCGGCCAGACAAAATCCGGCAATGCCCATGACAATACAGTAACCCTGACAAATGCCGATGCAGACACGGTCTATGGCGGCCAAACCAGCTCCGGCAATGCCTATAACAACTACGTGACTATCAAGGAAGAGGTTAGCGACGAAGAGGCTAGCGATGCGGCGCCCTATGCAGATACGGTCTATGGCGGCCAAACCAGCTCCGGCAATGCCTATAACAATTACGTAACTATCCAGAAAGAAGTTAGCGGCAAAGGGACCAGCGGTGCTTTTGGAGATATAAGCACTGTCTACGGTGGCCAAACGGATTCCGGAAATGCCTATGACAATCATGTAACCCTGACAAATGCCGACGCAGGCACAGTCTACGGCGGCGCTGTCGCTTATGGGGCTATTACGGATTCAAGTGACAATAGTGAAGTTACGCTAAACGCTTCGGCAGAAACTGATTTTGAAACGGTAACGGTCAAGGTGGAGGATCTCCTGGGGGCCAGCCTGGTTAACGTAGCAGGCGGTACACCTTCCACAGGCAGCGGAAGCACAGTTACGGGACCTGTTTCTCTGCATGCCGATCACAACGAGGTTACGCTGAAATCGTCCAGCGTGAACGGCAATGTCTACGGCGGCTCTGTGACGTATAGAACAACAGAATACGAAGATACTACTAATGAAAGCTATGACACCATGACAGTAAATGTGGCAGACTTGTTGGCGGGCAATCTGGTTCAAAACAACAGCTTGTCCGAGGACTATATGACCCTGGAGGTGGGTTCTCTTACGGACGAAGGTTCCTCTGCAGAAAGCGCCGGCACCAGTACGGCCTTACCGCAGCTTGACGTAAGCGCCAATAATAATACGGTAAGTGTGGAAAATCCCACAATAAACGTGGAAAGTGCTATGGTAAGCGTGGAAAATCTCACAGCATCCCAATTAATACCCATTGATTACCCAACAATTTACGGCGGCTATGTCTCCCTTACGATAGATGATTCCGAGTCATCCAGTACGTCCGGAATTCCAACGAGCAATCAGGTGGCAGCTTTGGCTAATACTGCCTTGGCGGCCAATACGGCTGCGACTACGCTAGATACGGCAGCTGGAGCCAACAGCAATACCGTCACCATAAAACAGACGACTGTCCTGGACGATACCTCTAATTCGTACAACCTGGGACAAGGATTCATTGTATTCGGCGGCTATGTAGAGGTGAACGGCACAGTGTCAGCGCCTCTAAGTGCCAGCCGAAATCAGGTTACCCTGACCCATACGCCGCAGACTGAGGGCGAAGAGATTGCGCCCGGCCTGTATCGTACCGTAACAGGTGGCTATACCACCTATGGTGATGCCAATGCAAACAAGGTATCCCTGGCCGGCCAGGCGCTACCAATACAGAATGGATCCAGCCCCAATTTGCTGGTCTCTGGAAATGTCATCGGCGGCATGACTGAGGAAGGCAGTGCCAACGCTAACAACGTTACCATTTCTGTGGCAGAAACAAAGGGGCTTGTGGCTGGCGGTTTCGCTGTAGGGGCTCCCTTGCTCACGGGCAATGCCTTGGCTTTGACAAAAGATGATGCAGGTATGCTGACAGACGTGACTATTAACGCGGCCGTCAGTGCAGATTACAATACGGTAAGCGTAACTTCGGCAAATACAGCTGGCGTCTATGGCGGCCTCCTGGACGAAGACACGGATGCTATTATCGATTTCGGTAATTACAATCAGAGTAATATAGCAGTGATGGATACTAGCCTCCAAACATCGTTGTTAGCAGAAGCGGCTGATGCCGACGAAGATGAGTCGACAGAGGTTGACATGACAGCCTACCTCACGCAACGCACAAACAACAATACGGTCAGCATAGGCGGAGCTTCCAGTATAAGCGGCAATATAGGCGGCGGCCTGGTGAATAGTACTGGCCTAGCAGGACTGTCCAGGTTCTCTATACTGGAGGAAGTCATACCAGACAATAGTATCCCGACCACCAGTGCGGTAGCTATAACCCAGCAGGCCAATACGAATACCGTGCAGCTGCAGCCTTCTGTGACCGTAACGGGCAATGTCTATGGCGGTGCTGCAGCCGGCACGATGCTAATGGGACCAGTCGGAGGCCCTGACGTTGAGAACAGCTACTCGCAGCAGGCAGACAGCAACCATGTAGGGGCCGAAAAGGCGGCTATCACCGGCAGCATCTATGGTGGTACGGTGGGGGCTATTTCTACAGTACAGGTCGCTGCTGAGGAAGATGAGGATGAAGAGCAAGTCAGAGTATCGTCCTATGCCCTAACTGCAGCACAGGACACAGATTTCCTGGGGACCTCCATGGTTAGTGAAGAAAATACAACTGCAGCAGAGGCAGAATGGAAAAGCACCTCTACGATGGCTGCTGAGGCCGATGACAATACGGTGCAGCTGACCGCCGGAGCTGTCGAGAATGTTTCTATCGACCTTAGTGAGCTGACAAAGTCCAGCAGTGAAACTATTACCCACGGCGGCAACGTGTACGGCGGCAAAGTAGAAACCTACCTAACCACAACAGAAATGCCCAGCCTTATATCTGTTAGTCCATTTCCGAAGGTTGAAGGAAGTACCACTGTGACAAGCAGTGCGGACCGAAACCAGGTCCTGCTGGAACAAGGGGCTGCAGCAGCTGGCAGCATTTACGGCGGCTTGGTCGACGCCGTAGCCTATAGTTCTTCTAATTCCAGCATCATTTCTAATGCAGCGTATAGCCTCAATGCGTCTATGCTGACTGCCACAGATACCTACTATGATGAAGCTTTGTCTGAGAAGGTAAACCTGAGCGCCAGCCAAAATACGGTGCAGCTGAGCCAGAGCACCGTAGGCAGCACCCTCAGTGCGGTAAATAATGTTTTTAATACGTATTTGAGCGTAGCTGGCGATGTCTACGGCGGCAGTGTACATTTCAATACGGGAAATTCCTATATAGTGACTGATAACAGCACTATAAGTATGGCAGCGGTTCAAGTGCAGACGACTCCTACTATACATATAACGGGGAGCAGTGATACGGTTCTAAACGTGGACGTGAAAGCCAACCAGGTGTCCCTGGATCAGACAACACTCCCAGGCGGCCAGGTGTACGGCGGTTTCATGGGCAACGCTATTTCTGATGTGAGGGTTCCTCTGGAAGAAGAAACTACAGAAATGAATGCGTTGACTGCAGACCAGGCGACCGGCAATACGGAGCTTTTGAACACGTCCTTGGCCAGCAGTGGGCCCTTTTCTCCGTCTGCGGTGGATTCCACCGTCGCAGAGACAAATTCCCTGACAGGAAGCGTCAGCGACAATAGCGTATGGCTGAAGAATAGTACCGTTGCCGGTAAAAGCTTTTCCAGTGAAGATCTGTCCGCCCAGGGTGTAGATGTGGACAGCAGTGTTTCCGCCATTGTCTACGGCGGCAATGTCTATGGCGGCTTTGCCAATTTTGATACGTCAGGGATTCTCGGTTCAAGCATATCGCCTACAAACAGCCCCTACGTAGTGGAAACAGCGACGAAGGATGAAACTGAGCAGGAAATTGATGAAATTGAAGAATTTGCAGCAACGGATAGCTCCTCCCTGCTGGATGTGCAGTTAGTTTCTGTAGCAGGCGCGGAGGCAGTGGACCAAGCAAACGATACGGCAAGTGAAGCAAAAGGCAGTAGCGACACTACGATTACCCTGGACGCCAGCCGCAATCACGTGACACTGCTCCAATCTGCGGCCACCAGCGTGACCGTTCCGCTGGCAGAGTCCATCACGCTTTCCGACGGCAGCAGTACCATTGATTCCATACGGCGCGGCGGCTCTGTCTATGGTGGCTATGCCAACATCAATGTTTCTCAAGGGATTTACGCGTTGGGTAGCTCAGTGCAATCTACTATAGGGTATACAGAAACCGCGACAGCCAATGACAACCAGGTATATTTGGAAGACAGCACTGCCGGGCTGGTCCTGGGCGGCTATGCCCAGAGCCAGAATGAAGTGTATTTGCCTAGCGCTGCGGCTTTGGAAGAAGTAACGCTTCCTGAAAAAATCACTGTGACTACCCGGGCCGAGGCTAACGGGAATCAGGTGGTACTGCGCGACAGCAAGGTTGAGAGCAGTGTCCTAGGCGGCTGCGCCCTGTCCGTAGTAAACCTTGCAGCAAATTCTGGCACAACCTCGTTTTCGGACCTGCTGCAGACGTCCAGCTCTGCTACGGCAAACCAAAACCAGGTCAGCCTGTCCGGAACCACTGCCGGTCACAGCATCGCTGGTGGTATGACTGCCCTAGGCTCGGCCGTGGAAAATAAAGTAACCCTCCAGCAGGGCTCAAAAGCAGGCGCTGTCATTGGCGGTTTTGTGATGTATCGGGGCCAGGCGGACAACAACAGCGTTCTCCTCTCTGACAGCGAAGCTACAACGGTCTATGGCGGCACAGCGGGCCTCAACGACAATGCCTCTGCGCTGCAGCAGTTGGGTACAGACTTGATATTTTCCGAAGGAGTAACTTTTGGTTTATCAACCTCAACTCTTGCGCAGCTTCTGCCGGAAAATGCCAATCTTACAGCCAGCCAAAATACTGTCACCATTAGCGGCGGCACGGTGGGCTCTGTCTGGGGCGGCTATGCGCAGGATGTGGAATTTTCTTTGCCTACATATACAGAAGAAGATGGGGAAGAAGAGGTTGCCGATGAAATAGAAAGTAATGTTGAAAGCCTTGCACCAAATGATGCAAACGCCAATCAGATATCCATCTCCATTAAGAGCGGCCCCGCCTCGGACAACATCGTCAACATCTACGGCGGTACCATTACCGGTACCATCACAGGCGGCCAGTCCGATTCCGGCGCAGCTGACAACAACATCGTCAACATCTACGGTGGCACCTTGGACAAGAGCGTCAGCCTCTACGGCGGCGTCAGCTCCACGGAAAGCAAAGACAACACGCTGAACCTGTATACCAAGGGCAATACCGTCACCAATCTGGGCAACTTCCAGACCATGAACTTCTACGTGCCGGCTGATGCAGTTGCCGAAGATACGATGCTCACCGTTACCGGCACGACCGACGTAGACGGTGCCGCTGTGCAGGCCGCCGTAGAAGACTCGGTAAAACTGGAAAAAGGCCAGCACATCCACCTCATCGTGAAAGAACCGGCCTCCCAAACTGAAAACACAGGCGTGATGAAACTCATGAGCGTTGACACTACGAACGACCTCACGGAAATAACCTCCCTGAGCATGATGCCTGATAAGGACATCGTCATGAACAGCGGCTTTATCCAGAATAAAGTGGAAATCCATCGTATTGACGACAACACCATCGTCCTGGAAATCCCTGAAGACGACGTGCCGACCATCAACACAGACACGAAACTCTTCTCCGAATATAGAGCCTCGGCGATGAACCTCGTCAACAACAGCAGTGACTTCGCTGCTAGTGATGCTTACGACGGTGCCCTCACAGCGTGGAACTTCGATACAGCCATCAAAGGCGACTTCACGCCGTACCTCGTCATGGGCGGCCACGACCTCCGCGCCGACACAGGCTCCTACATCGATACACAAGGCCTCAATGCCAACCTGGGCTTTGTCAAACGGGTTTATCAAAAGGGCTATACAGACACGCTCATGCCGTTCCTCGAATACGGTAATGGCAACTACACGAGCCACCTCGACGACGGCGCCCGCGGCGATGGCGACCAGCACTATGTAGGCGCCGGCCTCCTGGCCCGCAGAGATCTCCAGAGCGGCTTCCACTACGAAGCCCTCATCCATGCTGGTCAAATGAAAGGCGACTTCCACGGCCTCGTCCGCAACCACCTGGTCAGCTACGACACGAGCGCCCCGTACATCAGCGCCATGGTCGGAGCAGGGAAGATCGTCAAGAAAGACACGACCTCCATCGACTACTACGGCAAAGTATTCTGGACCCACCTGGGCAGCGACAGCGTCCAAATGCACTCTGACCTGGGAACGTCCCAGTACAACTTCGATTCCATCAACTCGTACCGCACCAGACTCGGCTTCCGCTGGACAAAAGACGTAAGTCCGACGACCTCGTACTACGCAGGCCTGGCCTGGAATTATGAATTTGGCGGCGATGCGCAGGTCCGCTACGGCACCTTCGAAACGCCTACAGCCAGCGTCAAGGGTTCGAGTGGCTTACTGGAACTGGGTTGGCAAAGCAAGATCGATAAAGACCATGACTGGGGCGCCGATGTACGCGTTACCGGCTGGGCTGGCGTACAACGGGGCGTAACGTATAGTGCGACAGTAAGCCGGGCGTTCTAAGAAAGACGCCACCTATGGGGGAGCTGGGCCAG
>OKSB01003229.1_pt1 | contig 13245 bp, 12 predicted proteins | sample 1601171 | NCBI WGS metagenome assembly OKSB01 (sample SAMEA3541496, study PRJEB24748) | human gut metagenome | biome: human gut; feature: human-associated habitat; material: faeces | place: China | collected 2012 | reverse complement strand
TGCCGCTGAAAGGCAGCGCCGAGCACGCCCCGCTGTTCAGTGAGTTTTTGCAGACTAAGCCACGCATGGGCGTTCCCCTTCGTTCGCGGTGGGCTACAAGCTCTGCCGTCCCGACAACATCGTGTTCACCTACTGCGGCGACGGAGACTCCTGCGCCATCGGCCTTGGCGACCTGATGCACGCGGCCAACAAGGGGATGCCCATCACGTCGATCATGGTCAACAACTCCGTATTCGGCATGACGGGCGGCCAGATGTCCCCCACGACTCTGGACGGTCAGGTGACCGCAACCACGCTCAAGGGCCGCGACGTGACCTGGCAGGGCTACCCCCTGCTGGTGCCCGAAATGATGCGCGAAATGCCCGGCGTGAAGTACCTCGCCCGTGAAAGCGTGGCCACGCCCAAGCATATCATGCACGCCAAAAAGAGTATCCAGAAGGCTTTTGAATGCCAGGTGAAAGGCCTCGGCTACTCGTTCGTCGAAGTCATTGTCCCGTGCCCCACAGGCCTGAAGAAGAGCGTGCAGGATTCCTATAAATGGTGCTCCGAAGAGATGCTCGGTTACTTCAAGCCTCAGGTCTTCAAAAGCGAAATGGAGTAGAAATCATGCTGGTCAAATGTATGTTTTCCGGATCGGGCGGGCAGGGCTCTGCGCTGATGGCCAAACTCGTCTGCGAGGGCGCCATGAGGGAGAACCTGAAGGTCGTCATGACGCAGACCTACGGCATTGAGCAGCGCGGCGGCGACTCCACTGCCTTCATCATCATTTCCGACGAAGCCATCGGCAGCCCCATTGTGGAGAATGAAGCCACCATCGCCGTGGCGCTGAGCCAGTCCATCTATGAGCAGTGCCTCCACGGCGTGGCCCCCGGCGGCATGTTGTTTACCAACGCCTCGCTGGTGGAGAATCCGGGCACGGCCGAAGGCTTCACGCAGATCCTTTTGCCCGTCTCCGAAATCGCCGTGGAAGTGGGATCGGTACGCAGCGTCAATATGGTGATGCTGGGCGCCGTCATCGCAAAGACGAAGCTCTTGAAGCGCGAAACGATCATGGCCGTGCTCGAGGAGACGATGGGCAGGAAGAAGCCCGAGCTGCTTGAGTTCAACATCAAAGCCTGCAACGCTGGCTATGAAGCCGCCGGGAAAGGGGAATAAGCCATGAGCAAGACCAAGACTCACGTGATCGATGCCCGCCGCTGCAAATCCTGCGGCCTGTGCGTGGATGCCTGCCCCAAGGGGGTTCTGGCCATCGGTACGGAAATCAACGGGCAAGGATACAATTATATCGAACGGACGCATCCGGAAAAGTGCGTGCTCTGCAACATCTGCGGCGTGGTCTGTCCCGATGTCGCCGTCGGCGTTGTGGAAGAGTAGCGCGGAACGCTTTTTCCGGAGTTTTCCGGAGAAGTCTTCTCAGGTTCCGCAATGGCGGAGTGCCGGTCACAGAGAACGCTTATATGGAGAGCATCATGTCCGACCTTATTCCTCTGTTCCGTCCCAAAAGCGTAGCGCTCATTGGTGCTTCCTCGGACACCAAGAAATACGGCTACTGGACGGCCAAAAGCCTGATCGACAACAAGTTTCAGGGAGAAATCCATCTGATTTCCCGCTCCGGCGGCGAAATCCTCGGCCAGCCGACCTACCCCGATATCCTGTCCGTTCCCGGCGAAGTGGATCTTGCCATCATCGCCATCGCGCCCAAGCACATCCTGTCCATCATCGAGCAGTGCGTGGAGAAGGGCGTGAAGACCGGGATCGTCGTTTCCACCGGTTTTGGCGAAACGGGTCCCGAAGGCAAGGAAATCGAACGCCGGATGCTGGAGATCGCCCGCAAGGGCAACATGCGCATCATGGGCCCCAACTGCATGGGGATGTACAGTTCGGCGGTCAGCCTGAACGCGAGCATCATCGACCTTGCCCCCGGCGACATCTCCTCGATGTACCTGACTCCGGATATGACCGAAGCCGAGCGGCAGCTGATCACCGAAAAACTGGGACTCGACAAGAGCATGCCGGAACAGTATTGGGGCTGGCTCACCGAGGCTTTGCAGGGAAACTTCGGCGTTTCGCTCTCCTACAACACCCCTGTCGCCCCCATGCTGCTGCGCCGCCTGCCCTCCACCATCCTGCTGATGGGCGTTTCCCTGCTGGTCTCGCTGGCGCTGGCCATTCCGCTGGGCCTGATCGCGGGGTACAAGAAAAACACCTGGGCGGATAACCTCATCAGCAGCTTTGCCTACTTTGGCATGTCCATCCCGTCCTTCTATTTTGGCATGCTGATGATTATTCTTTTCACCGCCACCCTGCACTGGCTGCCCTCCTCCGGCATGCACTCGGTGGGCGTCGACACCCCGCTGGATACCCTGCAGCACATGATTATGCCGGTGCTGACCATGGCCCTAGGCACCATGGCCTCCAAGATCCGCTATGTGCGCGCCAACACCATCGGCCAGCTCAGCGAGGAGTATGTCCTGGCCTCCAAGGCCAAGGGCGGGCCCGGCGCGGACCGGGACACCCTCCGCGCGTTCCACGACGCCCTCTATGAGGGCTATGCCCGTGACTTCGGAAGCCGGCGCAACGCCATGTTGCGGATGAAGGAGCTCTGGTCCTATCTCATCCACCTCTTCCGGGACCCGGAAAGCTATGCCAAAAAGCTGCGCAAGGCGGCGGACCCGGCGGAGTTTGAGGCCCTCACTGCCGGGATGTTCCGGGAGCTGGAGCTCCTGCCCGGCCTGGAGCCCGGGTTTCTGTTCTGACCCGCCCCAGGAGCGGGGACGCCCAAATAGAATGGCCCCGCTCTACATAAACTGAACGTGCCCCAGTCCCTGGGGCAGGAGGTCGCTATGCTGATCCGAGAACTTACCTTTGCCGCCATCGGCACCGGCTTTACCTGTCTGGCCACCGTGCTGGGAGCCGCCATGGTGTTTTTCTTCCGGGAGGACCTGAAACCCGCCACCCAGAAGATCTTTCTGGGCTTCGCAGCCGGCGTGATGGTGGCTGCCTCTGTGTGGTCCCTGCTCATCCCCTCTATGGAAATGGCGGAGGAGATGGGGCAGTCCCCCGCCCTTCCGGTGGGCGGCGGGTTCCTGCTGGGCGGGGCTTTCCTCATGGTCCTGGACCGGCTCACCCCCCATCTCCACATCGGCAGCAGCGATCCGGAAGGGCTGCCCGCCCATCTGAGCCGCACCACCATGATCGTACTGGCCGTCACCCTGCACAACATCCCGGAGGGGATGGCGGTGGGGCTGGCCTTCGCCCTGGTGTCCGGAGGGGAGGGCTTTGCCGGGGCGGCGGCCCTGGCCATGGGCATCGGCATCCAGAATTTTCCGGAGGGAGCCGCCGTGGCTCTGCCCCTGCGGCAGGGCGGCTGGTCCCGTCCCAGGGCCTTTGTGGGGGGAATGCTCTCCGGCGCCGTGGAGCCGGTGTTCGGCGTGCTGGCGGCACTGGCCGCGGCCGGCGTGGACCCGCTGATGCCCTGGTTGCTGAGTTTTGCTGCCGGAGCGATGCTGTACGTGGTGGTGGAGGAGTTGATTCCCCAGGCCCACAGCCGGGCGGGGACCTGCGGTTTTGTGATGGGGTTCCTGGTGATGATGGTGCTGGACGTGGCACTGGGCGGCTGAGACCGCCCTCTGGACTCCGGCAGAAAAGGGCCGGGAGGCCGCCTGCAGGCGGTCTCCCGGTCTTGCGCAGCTCAGGCCTCTCTGCTGGGCTGCAGAGCCAGAATCACCAGAGTGGCTTCGCCGTCCCGAACGGTAACGCTGCTGTTGCTGTTCAGGGAAAAACGGGTAGCCTCCTCCACGGAGATGATGAAAGAGGCAGAGCCGGATACACTGGTATTGTCGATACCGGTCCGATTGTAGACGCCGTACTCCAGATGACCGCGTCCTCCGTAGCCCGGTGTGATTTGAAGATATCCGGCGGTCAGAAGGTTGGCGGCAAAGTGGTAGGCGATGAGATATACTCCCGGTTGCAGGAGGAGCTGAGTGGTAGATTCCTGCACAATGTGGCCGGTCACATCCGTTGCTGCCGCACTCAAAGAGATTGAGCTGCCGTTGAAAAACTCCTGCTGGTAGGTGACAAAAGACGCATAGGCCGGAATACCCGACGGACCCTGAGGTCCTTGGGGACCCTGGAGTCCTTGTGGGCCCTGGAATCCTTGTGGGCCCTGAGGTCCTTCCGGCCCCTGAGGCCCTTGCGGCCCCTGGGGTCCTTCCGGCCCCTGAGGCCCTTCCGGTCCCTGAGGCCCTTGCGGCCCCTGAGGTCCCTCCGGCCCCTGGGGTCCTTCCGGCCCCTGAGGTCCTTCCGGTCCCTGGGGTCCTTCCGGCCCCTGAGGCCCTTCCGGTCCCTGGCAGCCGATTGGCCCCCGGGGTCCAGCCGGGCCCGGATTACCCCTTGGAATGGCAAAGTCCAGCTCCACACCGCAGGGCGTGGGCGAGGCGGTTACCCGGGCCCGGGTGCCGGGGGGTGTCGTGACAGTGCTGCCCACCGTAACAGTGGGAATGATACAACACGGGGGATAACAGAAATCCCCCTGAGAATAGTGCATATACAGAAGCCTCCTCTCTGAAGGGCTAGGCCAGTATATGCCCCACAGGCCCCCTTGGGTGCGCGCTTATCCGATGGGCAGGCCGGTGAGATACCGCCGGACCACGTCCAGAGCGTGGTTGGCGGCCAGCTCCTGGATGCGGTCCCGCCGGCGGCGGCCGGAGTCCGTCCGGCGGCAGAAGGTGCCCTCCGGCGTGGCCAGGCCAATGTACACCAGCCCCACCGGGTTGTCCCGCTCATCCCGGTCCGGGCCCGCCACGCCGGTGACGGACACGGCGATGTCTGCCCCGGTGATCTGCCGGGCGCCCTCCGCCATGGCCCGGGCTGTCTCCTCCGACACGGCGCCGTACTGGTCCAGCGTTTCCTGGGGCACGCCCAGCACCGCCGCCTTGACAGAGGTCCAGTAGCTGACCACGCCGCCCCGGTACACGCTGGAGACGCCGGGCAGGGCAGTGATCCGCTCCGCCACCCGGCCGCCGGTGCAGCTCTCCGCAGTGGACAGGGTGAGATTCCGCTCCTTCAGCAGCTGGAAGCACACCGCTTCCAGGCCCTTCACATCCACGCCGTACACATAGTCTCCCAAAGCCGCGCGGACCTCTGCCACCACCGGGGCCAGCATGGCCTCCGCCTCCTCTGCGCCGGCGGCCTTGGCGGTGGCCCGCAGCCGCACCTCGCAGGGCTTGGCATAAGTGGCCAGGGTGGGGTTCACCATGCGGACCATCCGGTCATGGAGCAGCTGGTCCACAGAGCTCTCGCCCATGCCGAAGGTCATGATATCGTGGGAGACGATGACCTCTTTGGAGAGGGCGCGGAGGTACGGCTCCACGCACCGGCGGAGCATGGTCTCGCACTCGTGGGGCGGCCCCGGCAGCATCAGCACATGGACGCCGTCCGCTTCAAAGGCGCAGCCGGGGGCGGTGCCCACCGGATTGTCGAACACGGTGCAGCCCTCCGGCAGCTCCGCCTGCTGGGTGTTGTTTTCCGGCATGGGCACATGGAGGGCGGACTGATAAAAGGCCCGGATGTCCTCCAGAATATCTTCGTGCAGCACCAGCTTCTGGCCGAAGGCCGCACAGATGGTCTGCTTGGTCAGATCGTCGTAGGTAGGACCCAGGCCGCCTGTGGTGAGAATGATGTCGGCCCGGTGCCGGGCAATGTCCAGAGCCTCCCGCAGGCGCTGAGGGTTGTCCCCCACTACCGTGTGCCAGAAGACGTTGACGCCCAGGGTGGACAGGCTCTGAGAGAGCATCTGGGCGTCGGTGTTGGCGATGTTACCCAGCAGGATCTCTGTGCCGACGGCGATGATCTCCGCGGTGTGTGACATGGAAAGACCTCCTTTTTGAAACAGCGGCCCCGCCGGCGACAGGCGGCGGGGCCGGGAACAGATCGGGTCAGATCCGGGTCGGATCCGTGGACTTCACCCGCACCCAGGTCTCGTCCGCCAGGGCCTTCTGCACCAGGGACTCCACGTCCAGGGCGGCCTCCGCCTGCCGCACATCTTCCAGCCGGGGCCGGGTGGCGGGGTGGCGGGGCGTGAACACCGTGCAGCAGTCCTCATAGGGGAGGATGGAGGTGTCGAACACCCCGATCTCCCGGGACATGCGGATGATCTCCACCTTGTCCATGCCGATCAGGGGCCGCAGCACCGGCAGGGAGGTCACATCCTCGGTGACCCCCAGGGCCAGCATGGTCTGGCTGGCCACTTGGCCCAGGGACTCGCCGGTGACCAGGGCGCCGGCGTTGGCCTTCCTGGCGATGGCCTCGGCGATGCGCATCATGAACCGGCGCATGATGAGGGTGAAGTACTCCTCCGGGCAGTTCCGCCGGATCTCCTCCTGGATCTCCGTGAAGGGGACGATGTGGACCAGCAGCCGCCCGGTCCAGGCAGTCAGCAGCCGGGCCAGCTCCAGTACCTTGTCCTGGGCCTGCTGGGAGGTGTAGGGCGGGGAGACAAAGTGGACCATCTCCAGCTCCACGCCCCGGCGGGCCATCATCCAGGAGGACACCGGGGAGTCGATGCCGCCGGAGAGCAGGCTCACCGCCCGGCCGCCCATGCCGATGGGCAGGCCGCCCGCGCCGGGAACAGAGGGAGTATGAACGTAGGCGTACTTCTCCCGGATCTCCACAAATACCGTCAGATCGGGAGTGTGGACATCCACCGCCACATGGGGGAACAGCTCCGCCAGATCGCCGCCCACAGCTTGGCTCAGCTGGATGGAGTTCATGGGAAACATCTTGTCTGCCCGCTTGCTCTCCACCTTGAAGCTCTTCGCAACGGCAAAGGCGTCCGCCAGATAGGTCCGGGCGGCCTCCACAATGGCGTCCACTGTCTTTTCACAGGGCACGGCCCGGGCCACGGCGGCAATGCCGAACACCTGGCGGCAGGCGTCCCAGGCGGCCTCCATATCGCAGTCCTCTCCCTGGGGCTCCACGTAGATGGTGCTCTGCCGGAGGGAGCACTGGAAGCTGCCGCAGTTTTTCACCCGGCGGCGGACGTTGGCCAGCAGCTTGTCCTCAAAGGACTGGCGATTCTGTCCCTTCAGGACCACCTCGCCCAGTTTCAGCAAAAAGATCTCCTGCGGGGCAGGGGAAGCATTCATCATAACGGACCTCCATATCAGAACAGTTTGGAATATCGGCCCCTATTATAGCGCATTTTTCCGGGAATAGAAAGTCTGTTTTGTGGGGAAGGGCCAGCGGCGCGAAAAAAATAAAAAATTTTCCGCACAGTGCAATAAAACCTCTTCTGGCGCCGTTAATGGTGCAGAAGGGGCGGGAGAGACCCGCCGAATGCAGAACATGAAAAGGAGAATGAACAATGAAGCAGAACGGTTTCTGGAAGGGCTTCGGCTCCGGTTTGGTCCTGACGGTCCTGATCGCAGCACTGTGCGTCACGGCCACCGCCACCTCCAAGCGCAGCATCCAGGTGGAGGACGGCATCGGCATCACCCTCAACGGCGCCAGATTCACCCCGCGGGATGCCGCCGGAAAGCAGGTCCCCGTGTTCCTCTACAACGGCACCACCTATGTCCCCGTCCGGGCCATCAGCGAGGCCATGGGTATGGACGTGTCCTTCAACTCGGCCACCCGCACGGTCCAGCTGACCACCGCGGACCGGACCGCCAGCCAGCAGGGCGCCTCTTCCGCCTCCGGCAATTATATCAGTGCCGACCGGGCCAAGCAGATCGCCCTGAATGACGCCGGTGTCAAAGAGGCCAACGCCGTGTTCCTGCGGGCCAACCTGGACTGGGATGACGGCCGGATGAAGTATGAGGTGGAGTTTTACAGCGGCACCACCGAATATGACTACGACATCGACGCCGTCACCGGCGCCATCCTCAGCTCCGATCGGGAGCTGGAGAATTTCCAGATCTGGAACAACGGCACCAGCCGCCCCTCCGGGAACGGCAGCAACTCTTCCAGCGGTGACTATATCACCGCAGAGCGGGCCCAGCAGATCGCCCTGGCGGAGACGCCCAGCGGCTCCACGGTGGTGAAGTGCCAGTTTGACTGGGATGACGGCCGGGCGCAGTATGAAGTCGAGATCCGCAACGGCTGGACCGAGTACGAATTTGAGATCGACGCCGTCACCGGCACCATCTTCAGCCGGGACATCGACAACGACCGCTGGTGATCTTCCCCAGAGTCCCAAAGAGACGCCCGTCAGGGCGTCTCTTTTTATGGGGGAAAAGGAGCTCTTGCCCGCCGTCCAGCCCTCTGCTATAATGGAGGGACAACAAGGGGAAACCAAATTATGGAGGGGAAGTTTATGAAGATCGTGGCCATCAACGGCAGTCCCAGAAAGAACGGCAACACCGCCCAGGTGCTGGAGGTGGTCCGGCGGGAGGTGGAGGCCGCCGGGGTGGAGTTCCAGGTGTTCCAGCCCGGGGCGAAGGTCCATCCCTGCATGGCCTGCTACCACTGCCTGAACACCGGCAGCCTCCGGTGTGTCCAGACCGACGATATGGTCAACGACATCATCGCCGCCTGCATCGAGGCGGACGGCATCCTGCTGGCAGCTCCGGTGTATCACGGCGGTATTTCCGGCAATATGAAGTGCGTGCTGGACCGGCTGATGCTGGCGGCGGGCTGCGGGGTGAATCAGCTCCACCACAAGGTGGGGGGCGCCCTGTGCACCCTGCGCCGCAGCGGCGGCATGGAGACGTATCAGCAGCTGCTGGGCACCATGGATGCCATGGAGATGGTCATCGTCACCTCCGACTACTGGGGCGCCGTACACGGCGCGGACCCCGGCGAGGCCCTGAAAGACGAGGAGGGCATGGAGGTGGCCGCCCGCCTGGGCCGGGATATGGCCTGGATGGTGAAGGTGCTGGCGGAGAGCAGGGTCCCTGTGCCGGAGAGCACGCCCCGTCCCATGATGAACTTCATCCGGTAAAGAGGCGAGTCCGCCTGTGCGGCTCCGGCGATTGGCGGAAGGAGGAATCTGGAGAATGAGCCCGCTGTATGATGGTTCCAACGGAGACGGATGGTTTTCGGTTTTTGTGATCGTACCGGTGATCGGCCTGGTGATCTGGGGCCTGAACACGTTCTGGCTGCACCGCCTGAAAAAGGGAGATATGGATTACTCGCCGGAGGGGTTCCGCAAAAGGGCCCGGATCTTCGCCATAATATTGGCAGCGGTGCTTCTGGGAGTGCCGCTGCTGGCGGCCCTGCTTCTCTGGAACCGGCACTGACCACGTTATTTCCGCCACAGTGAACCAGGCGGCCCCATTCCGGGGCCGCCTGGTTTTCTGATCCTTTGGGAATGTCCGGTTCCGGAACGGAATGGCTTCCGCCTTGCCCCCGTAAAGTCCGCTGCGCTGGGCTGCGGCGGGGACCCGGTTATCCCTTCAAAATATCGGTATTCCGGAACTGGATGGCCTCTGCCAGATGCTCCGGCCTGATGTCCGCCGCACCGTCCAGGTCCGCGATGGTCCGGGCTACCCGCAGGATCCGATCATGAGACCGGGCGGTGAGGCCCATCCGCTCGAAGGCGGACTTCATCAGCGCATCGCCGGCGTGGTCCAGGCAGCAGAACTGCCCGATCATGGGGGCGGTCATGTGGGCGTTGCAGGTGACGCCGGTGCCGGCAAAGCGGGCGGTCTGGACAGCCCGGGCCGCGTCCACCCGGCACTTCACATCGGCGGAGCTCTCCGGCGTCTCTTTCCGCCGCATGGATGCGTATTCCACCGCGGGAACACTGACGTGGAGGTCGATCCGGTCCAGCAGGGGGCCGGAGATCTTCTCCACATACTTGGCCACCTCCCGGTCCGAGCAGGTACACCGCCCGGAGGGGTGCCCTCGCCAGCCGCACCGACAGGGGTTCATGGCGCACACCAGCTGGAACCGGGCGGGCAGGTGCAGCGTCCCGCCGGAGCGGGCCACTGTCACCGTGCCGTCCTCCAGGGGCTGGCGCATGGCCTCCAGCACGTCCCGGTGGAACTCCGGCAGCTCGTCCAGAAACAGCACGCCGTTGTGGGCCAGGGAGATCTCCCCCGGCCGCAGCAGCGGCCCGCCTCCAGTGAGGGCGGCGGCGGATGCGGTGTGGTGGGGACTGCGGAAGGGGCGCCGGGTCAGCAGGGGGTGCTGCGGGTCCGCCAGCCCCGCCACGGACCAGATGCCGGAGACCTCCAGCGCCTCCTCCCGGCTCATATCCGGCAGGATGGAGGGCAGCCGCTTGGCCAGCATGGACTTGCCTGCGCCGGGGGAGCCGATCAGCAGCAGGTTGTGGCCGCCTGCCGCGGCGATCTCCAGGGCCCGCCTGGCATTTTCCTGGCCCATCACATCCCGCAGATCCGGCCCGGCGGCCTCCTCTGCCTCCGGCACCCAGGCCGAGGCGGGGGAGAGGCGCTCCTCGCCCCGCAAGTGGCGCACCAGCGCCCCTACATCCGGTACGCCGTAGACGGTGAGGCCGCCTGCCAGCGTGGCCTCAGCGGCGTTCTCCGCCGGGACATACAGCTCCTTCACACCGGCGTCCCGGGCTGCCAGGGCCATGGGCAGCACGCCGGTGACGCCCCGCAGCGCCCCGGTGAGGGACAGCTCCCCGATAAACGCCGCTTGCTGGGCCGGCGGCGGCAGCTCCCGTCCTGCGGCCAGCAGCCCCACAAAGATGGGCAGGTCGTAGACTGTGCCCGCCTTTTTCTGCCCGGCCGGGGCCAGATTCACCGTGATTCGGCTGACGGGGAACTTGGCCCCGCAGTTCTTCACCGCCGCCCGGACTCGCTCCCGGGCCTCCCGCACGGCGGCGTCCGGCAGACCCACGATGTCAAAGGCGGGCAGCCCGCCGGAGAGGAAGCACTCCGCGCTGACCGCATACCCGGCAATGCCGTTCAGTCCCAGGGAGCGCACCGTCACCACCATAAACGACCACCTCCAGAAGCCCTCCCGCTCCAGGCTGCCGCCCGCTGCCGGAAGAGCCGATTGCGAATTGTCGAAAACCGCCGTTTTCACGGAAGTCAGTTTACCACAAAACGACGAAATAAGAAACCCCGGATTCCAAAACTGGCCTGAAAATTCCAGGAAGTCTTGACGTTTCCGCAGAAACCAGAAAATTTGCGCAAAAAATAACAAGGCAGTTATTTACACGGCAAATTTCAAGTGATATAATAACACTGCATGAGCATTCGGGGGAATGCGACCGTGTTCATGTTGGTTCAGAATGCTGTCGTGTGGGCAGCACATTTATAGGAGGTAAGTTTATGGCAAGAAAGTTCAAGTCCATGGACGGTAACAACGCAGCTGCGTATGTCAGCTATGCGTTTACCGAAGTGGCGGGGATCTATCCCATCACCCCGTCCTCTCCCATGGCAGACTTGGTCGACCAGTGGTCCGCCGCTGGTCAGAAGAACATTTTCGGCACCACTGTCAAGGTCGTCGAGATGCAGTCCGAGGCGGGTGCCTCCGGCACGGTCCACGGCTCCCTGGCCGCCGGTGCGCTGACCACCACCTACACCGCATCCCAGGGCCTGCTGCTGATGATCCCCAATATGTACAAGATCGCCGGCGAGCTGCTGCCCTGCGTGTTCCATGTGTCCGCCCGTACCGTGTCCACCCACGCCCTGAACATTTTCGGCGACCACTCCGACGTCATGGCCTGCCGCCAGACCGGCTTCGCCATGCTGTGCGAGGGCAACGTGCAGGAGGTCATGGACCTGGCGCCCGTGGCCCATCTGGCCGCCATTGAGGGCCGCGTTCCCTTCGTGAACTTCTTCGACGGTTTCCGGACCTCTCACGAGATCCAGAAGGTCGCCGTGTGGGATTACGATGACCTGAAGGAGATGTGCGACATGGACGCCGTGGCGGCGTTCCGCAAGCACGCCCTGAATCCCGAGCGGCCCAACATGCGCGGCTCTCACGAGAACGGCGACATCTTCTTCCAGCATCGTGAGGCCTGCAACAGCTACTACACCGCTCTGCCCGACGTGGTGGAGAAGTACATGGGCAAGATCAACGAGAAGCTGGGTACCGACTATCAGCTGTTCAACTACTACGGCGCTGCCGACGCAGACCGCGTCATCATCGCCATGGGCTCCATCTGCGACGTGGCTGAGGAGGTCATCGACTATCTGAATGCGGGCGGCGAGAAGGTGGGCCTCATCAAGGTCCGGCTGTACCGGCCCTGGCGTGCGGACAAGCTGCTCGCCGCCATCCCCGCCACCTGCAAGAAGATCGCCGTGCTGGACCGCACCAAGGAGCCCGGCTCCCAGGGCGAGCCCCTGTACATGGACGTGGTCACTGCTCTGGCCAACGCCGGCCGGACCGACATCCAGGTGATCGGCGGCCGTTACGGCCTGGGCAGCAAGGACACCCCGCCCGCCTCCGTCTTCGCCGTGTATGACGAGCTGAAGAAGGATTCCATGAAGCGCGAGTTCACCATCGGCATCGTGGACGATGTGACCCACCTGAGCCTGGAGGAGAAGCCCGCTCCCAGCGTGGCTCCCGCCGGTACGATTGAGTGCAAGTTCTGGGGCCTGGGCGGCGACGGCACCGTGGGCGCCAACAAGAACTCCATCAAGATCATCGGCGACCATACCGACAAGTATGTCCAGGCGTACTTCCAGTACGACTCCAAGAAGACCGGCGGCGTCACCATCAGCCACCTGCGCTTCGGCGACTCCCCCATCAAGTCTTCCTACTACATCAACAAGGCCGACTTCGTGGCCTGCCACGTGCCCGCCTACATCACCAAGCACTTCCCCATTGTCCGGGACGTGAAGCCCGGCGGTGTGTTCCTGATCAACTGCCAGTGGAGCGACGAGGAGCTGAGCCACCATCTGGATGCCGCCTCCAAGCGCTACATCGCCAAGAACAACATTCAGGTCTACACCATCAACGCCATCGACCTGGCCAAGGAAATCGGCATGGGCAAGCGCACCAACACCATCCTGCAGTCCGCCTTCTTCTCTCTGGCTAAGGTCATGCCTGAGAGCGAGGCTGTGGGCTACATGAAGGACGCCGCCACCCACTCCTACCTGAAGAAGGGCCAGGACATCGTGGACATGAACCACAAGGCCATCGACGCCGGCGCCACCGCCTACAAGAAGTTCGATGTGCCCGCCGACTGGGCCAACGCTGTGGACGAGGCCGAGCCCGTCAAGCACGAGGGCCCCGCCGCTCTGGTGGAGCAGGTCAGCACGATTCTGGACCCCGTGGGCCGCATGGACGGCGACAGCCTGCCCGTGTCCGCCTTCGTCAAGCATG